>Ga0126337_10001379_pt1 | contig 14594 bp, 6 predicted proteins | sample DipCmetagenome_FD_92527 | JGI IMG/M metagenome (GOLD analysis project Ga0126337, IMG submission 92527) | Coral microbial communities from La Bocana,Puerto Morelos, Mexico - Diploria C A metagenome | ecosystem: Host-associated > Invertebrates > Cnidaria > Coral | place: La Bocana,Puerto Morelos... | reverse complement strand
TGTATCAAAGGTTTTGTACATGAGTGAGATAAGTAATTCCTTATTAATATATTTCAAGCAGTTTAATAAAATATTGCAATATTCAGTAGTTATGCACCCTTTTATTTGTATTTACCAGCCAAGTTAATTGCCGCCTAAGGGCACCCCCATGTAAAAAGGACAGGAGTGTTTGTCATACCTTTTAGAGGTTAAAAAGGGTCTGGGTAGCTCTTTGAGTGTTCAACCTCAAAACGTCCACAGCAGAAGCTTTTGAAGTACTTTTTAGGATATAAGCCAAAAAAATGTGAGGAGATCTGTTAAAATGGGTGCGTCTTAGGGAGAACACACTTTAAGGCCATGCTTACAAATAATAATAATTAGGCTCCTGGAGATTTAAAATTTCCAACAAGCACCCCTATCTCCCTGTGTAATAGGCGATCTTTGATATAAGATTAAAAATTTCAGCTTGGCTCCAAGACTTGAGGGAATAAAACAAAAGAAACTGCATTAATTAATTAAGGTTGACAGATGAATTGTTTATAGCAGATGACAGATGAATTGTTCATAGCCAAGTAAGAATTTTAAAATATTGAAAATCGCCTATTGTATAGATGCCCCACCATATCATGAAAGTGATTTAACAAAAGGATCAAGCGGTTCTCTCCGTAGGAAGCTGGTATTTAAAGGAACGCAGCGCGCATTACTGCGTAATGAACTTGCTTTTCGTTCAAAAGAACCCGCTGAGCGCATCATTAGCGGAATTGGCCAGAATTGGCGGGCGATTTAAGTGACTACATTGAGTCACCATATTGGGAAATTTTCTTCAAAAATGACGGATCAAGCTTACAAAGAAATAACCTCCAATAAATCAGTTCTGATTTTTCCAGGCCACGCCTATCCTCGTCTTTTTCATATTGGAGTGATCACATGAAGTTACCAGAGTCAGGTCAGTGTTACTGCTCTGTGACGGACAGTTTGTGTTTTCCTGTTGTGTAGCAGTTTGCAGCATTTCATGTGACTGCTAAAAGCTGTTCTTATGTGTTTACTTGATAAAGCATACACGATAGGGTTCAGTACACAAGACAAGTACACCAGCCACATGGCCATCCGGTACACCCACAACGGGGTCTCGGGCGAGGGTTGGCAATTATGCACCATCACGTAAGGGCCCCAGGATAAAAAGAACACTAACACAAGAATGAACCCAGTTTTAGCTATCTTGTATTCGCGCGGGATTGAGTTCACCCGCAGTTTGCTTTTAAACTTAGAAATGGCACGAATTCTCAACAGAGGTGAGCTTGTTTTATTTGCCGCCGGCACTTTAAGTAAGGCGGGATCCAGCTCACTCCTCTCTGTCAGTGTTCCAAAGCTGAGAGATCTAGAACGAGATTTCGGTCGCGGAACTGGTTCTGGCAACCTTGTTTTTCCAAGCTGAACAGGATAAACACGATCTACAGGAATTGTAACGGGCGGTAGCTGGAGATGGTTACAGTTCTTTGCGCTGATATTGGAATTTGATTCAGCTTTCAACTTTTCTAATCGTCGTGTAATTACACGTACTTTTCCCGTGCACCGATCATCTTGTGTTTGGGATGATAATCCATTTATTGAGAAAGTCGATGGAACATTTAAATCCGGGCTAACTGGGGTCGAAGCAGTTGTTACGGTTAAGCTGATTGAGTGTGAAGGTATTGTGTTGACTTTGCACTCAGTATGCTGATGAGGTACTTGATCTGGAGTAGAGAGAGGCTGCGGCTCTGGAGAGATCACATCATTTCGGTCAATTGAGTGTAAGTTGCGGTAACTCAAACTTAATGACCTCGTAAATTGCCCAGCATCCATAGAGTTATCTGCTGGACAGAAAAACGCAGACACTGTTCCTGGTACCAGACCGTCGATTGAGAACTGTACACTGACTGAGCAGGACCTGGGTCTAGCTGGCGCCTGGCCTTCATCGCCAGTTATTTCCTTTGCAGTTGATTTCATTTGCAGAAAAAGTGGCAGAAGATTCTCATCTCTTCTAGCATGCTGACACCCCGCTGAATGTGACCTGAACTTTTTGTCGAGGTGTCTTTCAGAAACTCTTGCCTTGATCGATTCCTCCTCGCACACATAAGCTCTTAAATCACTGATTGAGTCTGGTATGCTTTGATCACTGCAAGCTTCCTTCACTCTCTTAAAATTGTTTTTCTCTTCATCAACACCCGAATTAGAAAGAAACGATTCGAAATCCCGACCCGTGATATCTGTTACACGCGGGCTGTCCCGCTTCCCGCTTGAGCCGTTAGTGGAAGTCCTCCAATGTGAAACTCTCTTTGTATGCCGGCGTATTGAGGCAAAAATCATGCCATAAGTGGAGAGAAGAGTTATCAAAGGTACTCCAAAAGCAAAGACGGTCATGAATGCGTACAACCCACAGCTGCGATGCCATGCTGGCGAACAGAAGTTTGTCCCAGGGTGGTACTCGTAAGTTGTAATTAAAGGCAAAAAGGAAAGAGACAGAGATCCTAGCCACACCAGTGCCAGCATGTATAACGCTCTTCTTGGAGTCAGCACGTGTTTGTAGCGCATTGGTTTGACCACAGCAAAGTATCTATCAGCGCTGATACAGCACAAGGTTGAGATGGAAGCCAGGCATAGCACAGTACTGGACATTCCGTTCATCTAGAATGAAGGAAAAAGCCAACAAATGATTTTCCATACTTCTTAATTCAGTAAAAACTACACTGTTTGTCCTGTTAACGTAGTCGTATAACAGGCCTCAGACACTTCAGCATTCTTCGTAGGAAAGTATGTCCATACGTGTGACAAGCGGCGAGGAAGCCCTCAGATAAATGCCTTAGGTCTTGTTTTTAGATAGAATAAAACGTCTGTAATATAGCAAAAGTTTAATTCTTGAATTGTTTTTAAATGATTACTGATTTGTCTGACGAAATGTCCAGAAATAGAGTGAATATGACTGGAGGCTTTCTCAACTCACGAGACGTCTGAAACATATTCAAAGCCAGCTGTTGTTGTAACGTGAAAACAACATTCATTTCCTACAGCATATTGCTCACTCTTGGCCAACAGGCTCACACAATAAAGTACCAAGATTTTGTAGCGTGCAAACTGCGCGGCAATGTTGTATTAAAATAATACCTGAGTTAGAATTAGATTTACAAAATGCTGGAAATAGAGCCAACATGCCTGGAATTCCATTTAAAATAGCAAATTCGTATGTGAAAGGTGAATTGATCAACATAAAGCGAGCGTGGGACAAACAGAAATTCTTAGTCCCCGACAGGGATCGAATCCATGAGCTCCCGAAGACATGGCGGGCTCTCTATCCACTGAGCTACGAGAAATCATGGGGAGCAAGGTCATTTTAATAACTGAGTTCATATGTGACAGGCGTCCTGCATTCTGCTCGGATCAGCACTGTGGAAGTCATCGTGAGTAGTGATAAGTGAATAAAGATTACTTACGTGTTCACGAGGTCATGGGTTCGATATTCCTGTTTTTTCGTTGTCCCACGCTCGTGTCATGTTGATCATATCGAGCTTAAAATTAACCAAGAAAGAATTTAAACTTAACGATTGTCTTCCTTCTTAAATTCATTATCTAGATTCAGGCGGAGTTTTAGTCCTGTTTTTGTCACAATTTTAAGGAAAATAAAACGTTTTAGACAAAAACGTGATTTGGTCAGAAGTGCGATTGAAAACGTGATGTCCAAACCTTGCCTCATATGTGAAACAAAGGCATCAATGTAGCGGTTAATGAGGAAATATAGGTGCGCAATACGTACAAAAACAAGAAATTTTATTTTGGACGTTCGTGTTTGTATTGAGTGAATTTTTCAAGCTTTTAAGAATGTTTAACCATGGAATTGACAAAAGTAGTCAGTTTCTTTGAATTTATCTTGTTAATTCTGACTTTACTAAAAATTCAATCTCTTCCGAAATTTTCAAAAACGTGACTCTTTCATTTCCCACTGACGTTGTTCCTGATATGAATATTCCTTGACGTGGCGAAACAATGCACAGTGCGTGGTGATATCATTTTGACCACGTGTCGACCAAACAGAATAATATAAATGTAAACCATCGGTCAGATAAAGTTATTTCCTTTCGCGTGATATGTCATAAAGTGCTTTATCTATTAAACAATCAAAAACATAGATTCACAAAGCACCGCTGTTGAATAAATTGACCATTTTCGCGCTATTAATCCGGCCTGTTCAACCTACTGGGACAGTTTCTCGGCACAAAACAAAAATATACTTACAATCTTAATGTTTTTCCTTTTCTGATCAGATTTCTAATTCGTGATACTGCCAAAACTAAATCAGGGTTTCTTTAAGGCAAAATAATCAAAAATATCCATTTGCTGTTTCTACGCAACTGTTTTTACATACAATCATCGTCGCTTCTCTCACTGGCATATTGTAATGAAGGAGTAATCATTTTCGTAGATGTTAAAATACCGGTCAAATTAGTTTCAGTCGGGAAAAGATACAGGATTCCATTTGCACGTTCGCGAGATTATGTGAACGCGGTAAAAATATTCAAAATTAATCATAAATTTCTGCTTCAAGATCGGAAATTTCAATTGTTTTGCCATATTTTCTCGGTTTTTCATTAATGTATATATATATTTTTATTATCGTTATATTCTTTCATTATCCACGACGGATAATAAGCTTAGTGGGATATCATAGGAACTACGGGCCCGAGTGAATAAGAATGTTAAACAAAATTTTGCAATAATACTCCAAAGCTAAGATCAAAGATGTTTAATTTCTGTCAGTCACAACACACTAAAGACGTTTTCTTTGCCTTACATCATTTTACAATGAGTAATTTTTGCTTCTTTTTCTCTTGTTTTTCTGTGGAGATGTTCTTAAAATGAGTCAGGAAAGACATTCATATCTTCAACCATTTTTCACTAGAATACTAATAAATTATAAATGCCACATTCTCTATATCTAGATCTCAGCTTCTCTAGATTTTAAACCTTATTGAAAAATCTGCACGTGGTTAATAAAATAAAATTTGTAAATGATTTCAACGTACCTTGCAAAGTAGAGAATCGATACTCCAGCGTAGCTTAATGAAACTCGCCAAACTCAGCGGCATAACAAATATAGCCGTTAAAGCGTTGGAAATAACCAGGTTTAATATAAAAATGTTTGTGGTTATCTTCCTCAAATGTTTGTTCCTGCAAATCACAAATACCACTGAAAAGTTCACGATGATGGACGCGGCTATAACGAAAACTAGCAGAGTTTCTTCTGTGATGTGTGAAGAAGAGGCCGTGAGCTGCTCCTCTTTGCCACTGAAGTCTGCCATTTCAACACGATACGCAGTCGATTAAAATTTACTCTAAACGTCAAAATCGTGTTTAAATAGCACAAAAGAGAGTTGGATATTGACAGTAGCTCGTCGGCAAAGTAAGTGTGTATACATTTCGTGTGGATGACGGGAACAAATCGCAGGGCTTCCTGTCGCAAATATTCCAAAATTCACTGGAAGGCGCAACAACGTTCGAATGCTCTTCCGAGATTGGCCCGTCTGATTACAATAACTTGTCATTAGGAAAAATTTATAATTCGAAACGTGTTAAATCTCCAGGAAATCACTAAAACATACATGAATATTTCAGTGTCCAATTAGCCGCGGGTGGAAATCGTCAAACTGATACGACTAGCTGTATTACTGAATTGTGTTAAATAATTTGCACATGCCCTCATAGAAATTTATTCCATTTTCTCATTACACTAGAAGTAATTCCAAAACAAATAAAGTAACTGATTTATTTCTGTTCTACAAACTAGTTCAATTACTTCATTATTTTTCTGTTATTTGCAACACTAAAGCTAGCATTTGAATTTGTAACGAATTTGGACGATAGAGTATAACTGAAAGCACGTCACACCTGCAGTCCGTTTACTGGAACAAGAAGATACAACGAAGATAAGTCTTCCTTCTCAACAATAGACTAAAAATAATTACCATTGTCTTTGACTGTTTGTATGGCAAGACAATTTTGAATTTAGCTGATACTACCTCAATGACGAAGTCTTACAGCTGGTGTTTTTGAACGTTGGTTCTTCTTCGTCAGAAATTAGTCTATAATGAGAGGCGTGTGTGATCGTAATGTAAAATACTGAGCCTTTACCCTATTGGAGGACATATGATAACAAAAGATAATAGTGTCTTCTTCGAAGTGTCAATGGTGTTTTTATTATTAATACTTTTCATTCATTCATTTATTTTGCATTGCCTTTCTTTATCCAAGCATATTCATAGTTTAAAAAATCGTGGCGATGTTATTCATTCCTCAAAATTCATACGACATGCACAAAAATGAGAACCGATTTGTTTTTTTCTCGATAGTTTTTTAGCATATAATTTTTGTTTGTTTGTTTGCTTGCTGGCTTGCTTGTTGATGCAATAGCTTCGACTTCCGGTCCTGCGGCCCATTTCTTGAAGGTCCCGAAATTAAAAGCCGTAGCAAAATCTAATAACCTTAAGATTATGGAGCTGTCTTATGCAGCTGTCTGTTTTTAGCTGATACAGATTAATTCAGTTTAAGGGACTTTCGTCCTTGCTTCGGGTTCTCTGGTTTTCTATTATTTCTAACTGATTTTAATTATAATGGAAATCCGAGGACCATAAATTTTTCAATCTCGACCGTTATGATTTTTCCTTCTTGTCAGTGAGGAGAATTAATATTTTAATATTGAAATGAAAAGGGTAACGTTGAAGCTCTGTGAGAAAGGAAGTTCTCTTTTTGCAACAACAGTTTGAAAAAAAGTTGTATCTAAACTGGTTTGAGAAGATTGCGTTGGCGGTAAAATAAATGCAGTATCACAAAAAACGCGTGGGCCTCAAAGAGGTTCATAAGCTATTTTTCAGGGAAATACGAGAGGACTTGCACTGTTATCATTGATTAAATGAACTGATAACAACTTGGATCATTTACGCGCTGGAACAAAGATGGTGAAATGCGTCAAAACTCTGATGAGAATCAAATAGAGAGCTTTTAAAATATCGTTCATTACTTTTATTTTTATAATAACCTCTTCAGGAATATTTCTTTTGACCTTTTTTCGGGCAGAATGTCATTTATCCGAGAGCTAAGGTGCGACATTTGACTTTTGAAATTTGCGCTCACCACAAATTGAACCAACCACTTTTCAGGAGTGAAGTTGTTGTGCGTTTAAGATTCGAAACTCCAAACGCTACTGAGTCAAAAATTAAGGTGTCCACCAAAGAAACCTTGAAATTCTTACTCACATAATCGGTTTTGAATTGATACTTTATTTAGAACGCAGATTTTTCACTCACTTAACGCTAGAAAATCATCTTCTTCTTTAAATATAGTGCTCTATAGAAGCTATTGTGTCCAACTGAAGACCAACAAAAATGCAATGTCGTCAGTATTTTTGATCAAAGCCACCAGGGTAAATGAAGTGGCCCTATCTTATCTTCAACCTACCGTTAAAATACCTTCTTCCTTAATAACACACTGGGCGCTCAAGTAAGCAACAACAAGGATTTGCTGCTGATCTTCCTATTTGACAGGAAGTTACATCACAGGAAAATGAGATAATGCCTCGTATCCCGTCAAAGTGCGAAATACGTTTCTTGTGTAATAATACTAGGTTTGGAGGATAAATTTTTAGATTAACTTAATTTCTTGAGTACGATAATAATACAAATCTCTTATTTTTTTGATTTTCTTCCAATAACGTAGTTGGGTAACTGTAGAAGTTTTTCTCTAACGCGTGCACGAGGGTGTGTGCTCACGTTCACTTAACTTTTTAGATAGTTTCTGATATGCGAAAGTTGGCTCTCGTTCCCTCCAGTCGTCTACACTTGCAGAACAAAGAAAAAATCGTCAAAAACATTTGTTCAAACTTCATCTTCACTGAAGAGTTGCATAGGGCATACGCAACAGGATTTAAAACACCGTTCATGAACACGAGCCACATTGTCATGCGGATAACTGTCTGTGGCGCATGCACTCTGGCGGAACAGTTGTGCACTACCATATATGGCAACCAAAGGACGATGAAAAGAAGCAATAACAGAACTCCAGTCTTGGCTACTTTGTACTCTCTAGACAAAGGACGCTGCTCGCGCCTGCGCTTTCGAGGCCAAATGTTTCTGAGCATTTCTCGACAACGCATTCTAGATCGCTTGGTCTGCTGGTCATTGCTTAAAGGCTCAGTGCTGGTACTATGAGATACTGGCGCCGAGGACTGCTCACCTGTATTTGAAATGGTGTTGTAAGATGGGAATTCTGTAGACATGTCATTTTTTTCTCCACCTTGCACATAAAATCCACTTGGCTTGCCATTTTTAGCGTATAATTCTAATTGCTTGGCACTACTGTCAAATGATGAAAGTTCCATGTTAGAACTAACCGATATTGTTTGCTCTTCCTTGGAGTTGAGCTTTTCTACGGACGACTTTTCTTCATTTGCGGAATTTTGATTCAAACTTGGTTTCACGTCCAGTCTTTGTGTCAGCGAAATCAATTTGCAATCCTTTTTCTTCATCTTCTTTTGCGTTCGCTTGACTGTTGACACCTTACGAGAGTGTTTACGAATAACGAAGAAAATCCGAATATAGGTGAAAACCATTACAGCAATAGGAAAACCAAATCCTACAACAGCCAGGTAGATATATAGTGCACAGTCTTTCGTCCATGCTGGAGAACAGTGCAAAGTTCCTGGATGATATTCGTATTTGGACCAACCAAACAATGGAAAGGTGGCGTACAAGAAACCTTGTCCCCAGACCACGAGCAAGGCGTAGCAAGCGCGTTTGACCGTGACAATAGTCTTGTAGCGTGTTGGCCTGGTGACTGCAATGTATCGATCCAAACTTATGCAGCAAAGTGTCATTACAATTGCAACACTCGACACCACGCTGATGAACCCATTTCCCTGAACAAAAGATAAAAATTTCACACTATTAGTTTTAAAAAGCCTCATGCGGATTTTCGACATTTTGTAAAGAGTGCCAGATGTCGCAAAATAGCTACATGTACATGAGAAATTTCGCAAACGCTTGCCAGTGTTTTTCTAAAATAACCTGTCTTTAATTTTGAGACAGTTTAAAAAATACAAAGATATATAAGGAATGCCAAGGAATTCCAAGTTTCCATAAGTAGCTTCTCCTGCAAGCAGGACACAAGTGTATACTGCAAGCATTGAAGTTAGAAATCTAAAACAACCCTAACCTTTTTCTAATCCAAGAAAATCTGTTGCTTAAAACATTCAAAAGATATATATCACAGACTATCAGTGTAAACGAAATTAATTTTTATGCTGAAGACACAGGGCGTCGTCGTATGATCAGATGCCACGAAAAACACTCCTTGTTCATCCTGTGTAAATCAACTAAGCGAAAATTTTTAACGTTGTTAAACAGTGTCAACTGAACAAACGATGAGACTCGGCCAAGTGTTCACATTTAGACGCAATTTGCATTAGTAATATATAATTTTTGAGGAGATGTCAATTCCTCTTTACAGCTTTGTACATGTTTTAAACTGTTAAAAACTAATCCTTGCCGTGCAAAATTCAAAATATTTCTAAAATTCAAATGTCTTACACGGTTAGACATTCCAAATCGTTTGTGTTCAGAGGCTTGTTATAAATAACTCCATTCGAGGTCATGTTCTCGTTCTCCTATTTGGCACAATGTTTAAACTCAGTTCAGGAACTGTATTTTTGCCTAAAACAAGCTTCCTTGATTTGGCTAGGCCTCGAATCTTGATTTGCAGCAATGTATAATTCATATTTCCCTCAGTTGAAAAAACTGATCTAAACCCTAATTTCAGTCGTCCAAACATAATCTAACTAAATACAGAAGGCATACTGAAATTAACGTTTGGGGTGGGTAGGGTGGTGATGCATGTTGTTTTGTTGTTGTTGTTGTTGTTTTCGCTACGTTTGTAATGGTGGATTAGAGCATCATCCTGGGAGAGGACTCCCATTTAAGGGTTAAAAAGCGGTTTAGGCACCGCTCAAGGTATTCAGCCTGAAAGGTCCACAGCGGGAGCTTTTGTGCTACCTTTAATGGTATGGATCCGAATAAAAAATATCACAGGTGATAATATGTTCTTTTAGAATTAACACTTCTTAAGAGTGAAAAAATTTCAAGACACACCCTCAAAAAACAGTATCAAATTTCCGGCGAGCAGCACCGTTCTTTTTATATAGGAGTTCCACGGGCGGGGGAGGGGGGGGCACATAAAGCTTTGTCATGCTTTGTCTCTTTATCCCATCACTAATGATACATTCAATTTTTTTATGTTTGATTGTTCGTAAATCAGTAACATCTTACGGGTCCATGGTTGACGATCGTAACTCGCCAAGTTGTGCGCTACATTAACTCCATTTTCACTATATGCGCGGGCGTTTACTCATATCAACTTCTGTACGAAGCGAACCTTTAATTAAACAGAGCGACTGTAACAAAATCGCATCGTTTTGTCAATAGCTATGTGAAAAAAGTACACCCTCAGTTAAAAGAAAATTACGTTCTCACGTCAAAGTGTTCACCCTATAGCTATACCGATAAATTCTAGCATTGAAATTTCAAGCACGTTGTTGTATTAGTTGGGTCTTACCTGGCAAAGAGGTCTTGGATATGCCTCGTGTTTATCTTGAATGATGGTCGCCAAGCTAAATGGAATCACACAGACGGTCAAGAGAAGGTTAGCTATACACAAATTCGCTACAAATGTGTTGGCTGGCTTGTTTCGTAACACTTTTGTCCGCCAAATAATCGTGCAAACGGCAAGGTTTAACATCAAAGAGAGCAGAAGAACGAATGATAATCCAATTCCCTCCAGAAGGCGGACTTGCGAACTAAGACCAGTTCGATTCATTGTAGTGTCGTTGAAAAACATGGTGTTAAAGGCGAACGAATGGCTTATTCGTTTCGCTACAGACTTCGTTGTGTTACAGATTAGATACGGACTCTTGTTAAAAGTCACAGAGGTACTATATTGAGCAATAACTATGACGTTGCCCTGAATAAAAACACCGCTAATGGAACTGACGACAGCATGTTGCAAAATCACGATAACAGACGCGATTTGCGTAAATTAAAACGCTGCTTTTTTAAATCCTGATGAAAAAGCTCAAAATGAACCATGCAGAAGACTGAATGATCAAACCTTTTCTTTGTTAGGTGTTTGTTCAAACCAGCTCTAAGCACGTTTGTAACCTTTTACTGTTGACTTTCTGACATCTGGCCCTCTGTTTAGATTTTCTCAACAATTTTCACATCAATTCACTCCGCCTTTTCTTTGTCTCGGCTTGTCAAAGTATCAAGAATCCGAAGTTAACGTCAAATGGATTTTCATGTTTAAAACCATATTAAAAATCTTGATATTTTTAAAATAAATTTTGCAAAGTTAACTCATTTGGCTTTCTTATATTCATGTAAAAACCGAGTGGGAAATTAAAGAACAAAATTAGCTGTTGTTTTTATTCTGACAGGTCAGCCAGATTTCTTAAGGTCTAGTTCCGTCTGTGTTATGTTTGTAATGTGATTCTTAGGCAAGAGTATTTCTGATTGGCCCTTTCGCAATAGGCTCATCAAGTTGTTTGTAGGCTAAAATTGGAAATTAAACCATGGGTTGACAAGCCGACAAAAACTACACTAACATTGTTATTATTCATGAAACTTAAAATCATTTATTTTCATCGAAAAAAACTAATTAACAATTTTTGCACGTATAAGGTAAAAGAACAAAAAACAGTAAACAAGAAAAAATCTTAACCAAGATTAATAAGAAATCTAAAAGGCGTTATCGAACGATAGAAAACGAAAATGTGTACATTTTTCAAGTCCTAAGATGACCTTGTACATATATTAACTGGCATTCAAAATCGGATTCGGTACATTAACTGTATTCCGGTGATCTGATTGTCAGTGACACGTTTATGGTGTTCAGAAACTACCGCCAACGTATTCATAAGATTTTATCTTTGACTTTTTAATTAAATTCGTGAACCGTTTCACATCTAAGGGACCAGATAACCCTTACTGTTCTCTGTTTTTTCTTTCACTCGATTTTCTTTTATGTATTAATCTTTCTGTTTGTACACAAAACAACAAATAATTTTCTATCTCAGTAATCGTTTATTCTGGATGACGGAAGTAAGTTATTTATTTTACCCGAGTCACAGCAGCGAAAATGTTCAGCAATCACACACAGCCGAAAATATACTGATATACTGCACGTGCTACGTTGACCCACCTCACGTGATCAACCCTTGTCTCCAAAAGAAATCACGTGGCACAACCCATTGTAACACGTGGCGCATGCTCAATAAAATAAAAGGGTATTTTTTTTTTTCAGAAAGCACATTTAGGCACAATACATTTGCACACGTTTTCAAACAAAACAAAGGAGAAAACATTGTAATACTTGACGTTTAATTTAAAAGTACCTGAGAACCTGAGAACACATACCAGGAAAAACGTATGACGTATTGTTGTCATGGAGCAGAACTCAACAAACAATACCGGGGGGTACCCTATAACGGCTCTGCCCGGACTAAAGTTGTACCTTTTTCAGGCTTCGGGTATATAAAAGTGATGGAAATTTCACAAATGGAGATATATGAAGAGGTAGGGAAATCTGTCATTTAGCTATTGCAAAGGGAATTCAATTAAAATATTTCGAAGTGACGCACTGGCTGTATCATAGAATTTATTAAGCACTACATGTAAGTGACAAGAAGGTTTCCTTTTTTGGCGATTTATTTATAAATAGAAGCATCTGAAAGGGGTACCATTTGTCAATTAAGGGTATACGAAAGGAGTATCTTTTCTATAAAAATGGTAAAATGCATCTCAGGGTGGAGCCTTCCCATGTACAGCTTTGTAGAGTAACCTGCTCCTACCCTGTGGCATTAGGAAGTACTTTTTAAATGGTGAATAACGCCGGAAGGCAAAAGATAAAATTGATTCAGTGTAGACTACTTTGAAAATATCCGCAGATCCATGGATACAGATGCCTTGTGCTTCTACAGGAATCTTCATTCTATCATCTATCAATTAATTCGATTTTATTTGCGTTTCATTTAGGTAACGCCTAATTTCAAAAGATTTCTTTCCCTTTCGTTAAGACTCTTGTACTTTTAGTTGAGATAAGTTCTCGGCCGCCTCCGCTTCTTCTTCTTTGTTACGGTCAGGATGTTCTTCGTCCTCATCTTCCTCATCTTCATCGCTGTCACTTTCATCCTCTTCTTCGTCATCTGCGTAGCTGGTGGTCCCGTAAGAGGTCCCGCTAGACCCGTAACTGAACCCGGTAGACCCGTAACTGAACCCGCTTGCTCCGTAATCATCATCATAGTCATAATGGTCAACGTCATTTCGCTGACGAGAATACGTATAGTTACGGGCTGAAATAAGACCAAAGATAAATCCCAATTACTTCACCGCGTGTAAGTAACGCCCCAAAAAAGGTATCCAAGGTTTTGAATCTTAAACTGATAACTGCAGTATAAAACTCTTGATATCCACCACCCAGGGGCTGGGGGGAGGGCTCCATACGAAAAGGGCAGGTTGCTTGTCAGAAATTTTGAAAAGGAGGTACTAAGAGCCTGTTTTGTGGCAAGGTAGGTAAAGCTGCATATGAGCCAAGTGGCTAATCAGGCCAGAGCTTATCTCGGTTTCAGTAGCATGACGTCACTAGGAGCATTCCTTCTCACCACTAGATAGGATGCTAGTCCATTACAGGGTTATTCCCAGCATTAAATTTGCCAGTACCTGGGCGGAGAGAGGCACTGTGAGAGTAAAGTTTCTTGCCCAAGAACACAACACAATGTCTCCGGCTAGGGCTCAAACCTGGACCACTTGCTCCAGAGTCGAGTGCACTAACCATGAGGTCACAGCACTTTCCCGGTTTCATGGACGTGGTTTTAATTTTTTTCACCCCTAAGACACAAACACATTAACTGATGTCCTATATTTTTTACCTCATTACCCTTTTAGGGTAATGAGGTAAAAAAAGGCACCAAAACCTATTCTTTAACCATCAAAAGCTATGACAAGCACCTGTCCTTTATGTATGAGAGGTACCCCCCTATCCCATGCTGGGACTCATACACATTGACATTAACATTGACTTACTAGACATGCTCAGATCTTTGGTTTCTCGGGTCTCATATCCGCATTTTGGACAGGGAATAGGCTGTCCCCTTGTATACTTCAACCCCTTCCTTCTCACATGGTCTTCACAGAAACAAATCTATAAAGAAAACATACAAGGTGCAGTGAGGGGAATTTGAAGGAAAATGCTCTTAGAGAACTGTGACACATTTGATCAAACATTAATATATAATACTATAATATTTATTTTTAAAACATGCCAGGTCTAGGATGGTTTTTCAGCCGTTTTGGTCATAAACTGGGTATCGATTTTAGCCATTTTGCCGCCATTTTGGTCATAAATAGGGTATCGATTTTTGCACTTTAGTCTTCAGTTTGGTTTTTCTTTTAGAAGAAGCTACTTTTTCATCATGCCCTCCTTCTTCCATTCGTGCTTTGCCTTCTTCTACCCTGTCCAACGCCTACTACGCATGCTATATAAAGCCA
>Ga0126337_10001377_pt1 | contig 14596 bp, 8 predicted proteins | sample DipCmetagenome_FD_92527 | JGI IMG/M metagenome (GOLD analysis project Ga0126337, IMG submission 92527) | Coral microbial communities from La Bocana,Puerto Morelos, Mexico - Diploria C A metagenome | ecosystem: Host-associated > Invertebrates > Cnidaria > Coral | place: La Bocana,Puerto Morelos... | reverse complement strand
TACAGATATCACACCAACCGTTAAAAGCTGAAATAAATGTTGAAAATGTAACTAAATAAAACTAATAAAATAAAATATTAAAAACTATCAACCAACTTAGATTTAAAACTATTTACAGAGGTTTTCCCGTTTATTTTGATTTTGGGTTGATCGACCACTAAAGTGTAATCGAAATCACGTCTAACTCCGAAATCAGACCGAGCGTTTGGCCAACCAAAGACACAAACAAAAGGTTTGGGTAAAAATATATTCAACGCGATGCGTTCCGATTCACTGGTTTGCAAATAAAAGCGAACATCAACACTCCATAGTAAGCTTTGATTGTTAAGTACTTCTTAAAAACGGAATAAACAAAAATGTTGGCTTTGAAATCTTTGTGTCTGTAATCTCCTACTATTTTCGAAGACGCAAATCAGCGATCGCAAGATCGCACAAATTATGTGAACGGCAAATCATTTCATTACAATCTTCGAGCCTGATTTAATGGGAAACCGCCAATTCTTCAGCCTGCAGACAATATTTTCGAAAAATATATCGCGTTGTATATGACAATAACAGGGATTATAGGAATTGTTTTAATTTGTATGAACACGCGTGGTAACAAGCACGTTTTCAAACAAATTTTATCGAGACTAAACTGAACTTACTTTGAGCTTTGCTCCAGTGAACCGCATGCTCAGAAATCGTTGTTTTCTCTGGATAAACTTGGCCACCAGCATATCGTCTACAAGTTTCCTCTTCATCAACTTTATTGGCAAAACTGCAAACAGATATAAAAGCCACAAGAAATAATAAAACTACACCGACCCTTTCAGCCATCTTGACTTTGAAAGAAATAACAAAGATAGCGCCTGCGCAATCTTGTGGGGCATTCCCTGACGTGGACCAATCAAATTTTGTTTACAAAGCCCTGGTAAATTCCCGCGAAAATGAACAGACGTTCGTTACAAACAACGAGTAAAAATTCTCAGTGATTTTACACAACAAAACATCTTATAAGAGATTTATTATCCAATACGCCGCGAATTGTTATTTATATCGTAGATACTGAGATTTCCTCACCAAAAAAAAGATTACGTAAAAATGATACGTAAAATGCATTAGCCAATCGGAAACGTGAACGATGCAAACACGTCGTTCGTCCAATCACAAACGCGAACGACGAAAGCTCTAGTGAGCAACATCGCATCGCGATTTCGATTTGACTTGTAAGCCTCAGTCAGGTTTTTTTCAACTGAAAAATGTTTATAAAAGTTGTGAAAGTATTAACTGACGTTCTATTTCTTTTGTTACTAGCTTCATTAAATATTTGATTTTGAAAGGGAAACTGATGTTTTAGTTATTCTAGTTTTACACACATACATTGCAGTTGAATGGGTTCCCTAAACACGATGCGTAAGATTGACAAAAATTGGCTTTTCAACAATCTCAGTATCTATAAAATAAACAAATTACACCTTGGAAAATGCTTTGTACGATTTTTTATTCATGATTTGAGTTTTATCAGAAAACTCACTCGTTCGCTGCGCTCACTCGTTTGTTTTCTAAAATACTACTCAACTCGTGAATAAAAATCGTACGCGCGCATTTTCCATGGGGTAATCTCTATGTCCGTGTGGGCGAATTTCTAACCGGTCCTCTGGAGTACAAATATCTCGTGGTATCTGTACTCGTTTTGGGCGTTATTCATACTCTATGAAGTGCAGTTGGATATAATAAGAGCTAATCGAATCGGCTTGCTTGCCGATCAACTGTGCTTCTAACTAGACCCAATAATTTGTTAGACCGAACTCGCCGTCAGAAGCTGGGGAAGATAACTTAGAGCTCATCTTTTTCGACTACATGTAAAGTCTTCTTCAGTCTAGCCCAGCGTGACCCATACTCCCAGTTTCTGTAGCACGGAGAATTTAATGCTGAGGGTAACCAATTGATGGACTACCATGTCATTCAAGAGGGGGGGGGGAAGTAAAAGCCCTCTTAAAAGGCCCCACTCGGGTACCCGAGACAACCCTCCCCTCGAGTTATCCTGGCCGGAGTAACTTTCAGCTTTAATACGCAAAATTCAGCCAACCAGCCAGTTTACATAAGGATCGCGAACACGTCCGGCTTGGGGGAACGGAGACAACTCGGGTGGGAGAGTTCTGTCACCTCGGCAGGTAGGGTAACCCTGGGAAGGGGCGCAACGTTTCTTCAAATAAGCGCTTTGGCTTGCCTAACCAGGAAAACTTTCGGTGTGGCGAGTGTCACGTAGTGCTTAGATTTAGGATTTAAAGCAGAAATTAGTATCAAAGAAGTGAAAATTAACTCCGCAAAACCCACTGTGATCGAATGACCTAGGGAAACATAAAGAAAGAGGGATATTTGTACAGTTAATAATTATGCAAAAAAAGGTTGTGAATAATATCATGCGAAGTCGACTTTGACTCGGCCTACAGGGACTACGTTTTCACATATTAACGCTCGATAAAGTTGAATCGGGGGAAGGTTTGTCTCGGGTTCCCTTGACCGTATAACTGGGGCCTGTTGGCTATTCATTAGCAGGCATGCCACCGAAACAAAGAAACAAATATTTCAAATAAACGTAACAAAATCCCAGCTGGCAGGACTCAGACTAGTTGGGCTATTTACAAAGCGTGACCGAGGATTTGAACTCGGGACTACCCCGAAACAAATCCCGCTAGTAGTAGCCCTAAACCACTCGGCCACGTTGCTTCTTAGGAACACAGCCCAGAGGGCCTCGTGGTCCAGCGCGCTAATTATGAGGGCCAGGGACGGATTCAGAAGTGATAAATCTGGCTAGCCACTCGCCTCTTTTGAAGAAGCATACTTACAAAATACGAAAGGCAGAAACTCTGGGCAAGTACCTTATTAAATTGTTTTCTTTGTGGCATTGCCAGCATTTCTGGCCGTTTTCAATATCAGGTTCCTATTCTAAAATTACAGCATTTTGGGGGGCATGCGAAGTCCATTTAGCCTGCGTTGCAGGCGTACACGGGGAAGAATAGGAAGGCAAAAAACGTGGAGAAGAAGAACAAGAACAAGAAGAAGAACAAAAAGAACAAGAAGAAGTTCCCCTTCCCCGTTTAACACCGTCTACGCAGGCTAGGGTTTATTGAAAAATTGGCCGGGTCCATCGAAAAATGCTTGATCTACCCCTGAGGGCGTAGTGCCTCCACGCTTGGACAATACTCGGACTAATTTATTTCTTTTTGTTTCAACCGGCTAAAGAAAAATGTCTACGTACCACTCGCTGTTGTGTTTTGTTATGGTGTGTGTTCGCAAGTGAAACAATTACATAGTAATTATCAACTTGAAGTCAATTAAGATGTATTTATCGCTCTTACAAACTTGGAGAGCTGAAGTTTCGAGCCTTAGTCCTTCTATTTTTTTCCAACGAAGCGCTTACACCGAAAATGCTACAACGGTTATTTTTGAGCTGATTTGATGAACTGCTGTATCACAAAATTTAAACAAAGATAAATTAATTTAATAATGAAATATATAAATGATATACCATTAAATCTAATCTAATCCATCCATTAAATTAAATCCCTTCCAAGCCCTTGCAATATCATTTCATTAAAAAATCCTTAACCTTCGACTTAAAAGATGTAACTCTAGTTTCATCCCTAATGTCCCTAGGCAATTGATTCCAGGAATCGACTATTCTATTAAAATAACTATACTTAAATACATTAGTTCTTGCGTATTTCTTTTTTAAAGATAAACCATCAAAATGTTTAGAGATATATGATTTTTGGTCAGCAAAATAAAAATCTACATAAGAATTAACATTAATATTACAATAACTTCGTTCGTGTCACGCTCCATTTCCTCCCCAATTAAAACTGGATTTTTTTCACGATTGCTTTTACTTTTGCGTGATAGCTGTAGCTTTATGTGTGTGTGGGTTCCAGTGGAAGCCATGTGACATGTAGCTGATTTGGAATTACCTTTGCTCGGTCTATATTCAGTGTATATTTCTTCCTCAGGGCTACAAGGAAAACGGTGCGGATAGGGTGGAATATTTGGAAAGATTTTACATGACGTAGTTTGATGTAACACCGAAGACACAGCTAGCTGTTTTTAAAAGATATAAAACTGATAGTTTACCTGTCGACTTCGCTCATGGATTAAATTTTACAAGGTCTTGCAAGCACTCAATTCTTCTGCACCACGGCACGATCTCTGGGCTACCGAAGGATTCGGTTTTCATTTGCGCGTCACGTTTTCTCCCTCGGGTCATTAACGAACAGTTAATTATTTGCGCGAGCAATTTTGCCCATTGTGATTCAAATGAATGCAGAAATTCACTTAAGGCGGCATTGAAGATTGATTAAACTTTTATTTTTACGTTTGTTTGACATCTTAAGTACCATGTTTGCCTTGTATGTATTCAGTGTAGAGTGAAGCGCTTGAGATCAAGAGGGGCTGATGACGAAGATTGCTGACCTGATGAACTAATATCAGCTAATATCGATCGGTCATGCAATACAGCAACAACAGAAACACGGAAAGATGACTGATTACATACATTGTTTTGACTTAGTAACTTTGCAGTTGAATTGAACTCGTCGCGCTCTGCCGATGATCCAAAATGGCTATTTGTCAGTGGAACTTCAAACACTTGGAAGTTGTTGGCACCAGTTACTCATCTCCGACAGAATGCGCTACGATTCGTGGCCAAATTCCTCAACTGAAAGTGGAGACACGGAAACCAATTGATGTCAGGAAGGATTCTCAAACTCCGGAGCCAAGGACGCCCGCGCGATCTTCTGCGAAACGGCAAAGTCTCTTACCTGCTCAGCCACCAAAAGAAAAAGCCATCACGGTTAAGGTTGTATTGCCCAAGAAAAAGACAAAAGTTCTTGAAAGAAATTATTTATGTACTTGCGAGCGAGAACGGAGCAAGTCCGCCGCTCTGAAAGACGACTCTGAAGAGGTGGAAGAAATCGAGTTTAATGAACTCATGAAGGTTTTACTGAAATACTATGAAGGTCCCAGAAAGGAATCATCAAAGACATTAAGGAATGTGGCAGAAGGCTTTCTTGGGAGCAGAATATTATCAAGCGATGAAGCAGTACAGGTATGTTTCACGGGAACGGGAGACTGTTCAGAATGAAGCCGATATTATCCTCTCGAGCATTCGCACACAGTGTATTTTCAGACATTTGTCTGATAATGTGTAAATTGGGGTTAATAATCGTGCAAGTTCATAATTCTGTTGCCTTTAACGCGTTTAAGCTAAACAAATATTTTCTCAGTCCATCATTACTTCATCACTATACGCAAACAGGCCGGGCCGAGGACTCCCTAGCGACAGTCAGCTTGTAGCCTATAATTATTTCTCGATTGCTGTTGTTTGCTTTTTGTTTTCCCTTTCATGTGGTTAATAAGCGCGTGACAGTAAGCTAAGCGTGTTAAATCTGATGGGGTAAGTTTGCCTTTGTACCGAAATCAAAAAGGTAACTCCAATTGTTAGATCGAAGACTGCGAGGTCAGCTATAGAATTTACAAATATCGATATGTGACAGAGATGACATGTGGCTTATAAAACCGGATAAATGATAGTTTTATTATCCCTTTGTATTTCCGCCGCTTTCCCACTAAGCAGCGAATAAAATCTACGTAACGCTCCAGTTAACCCCATACTATTTATTTCTCATGTCCTTTAGCGAGTCTTGATTAAAGCTGGCGGAATCTTGAAGAACTGAAGGGTCGTCAAATTTAGCTGAACCGTAAATGAGAACCATGAAAATCGAACGTGAAATGACAAGAGATAGTTCTACGACTGTAAAAAGTATTTAACGATAATTGCTAGTTAGCACATTCATTTTGAGATGCCCCACACGGGTCGCTGAGTCGACTTTGCAATTGTTTTTCATTAATGCAAATTACAGTATTTCTCAATTATTATCTTAAATCTCCCGCTTTTCTCACTGCCAGGTTATTAAGCTGCTCGACACGGACAATTATGGACTTAAGGTGAGTATACGACTGGAGTGCTTTGATCTCTTAGGCTTAAATAGGAATAGTTCAGTTAACATTTGTAAGACACCTCGTTAATCGCAAAGATATTGCTTATTATCTAACAATCAATTAGCCATAACTTTAGCCATCACTTCAGAAAACAGTTTATGTCTTTGTTTTCATGTTCACAGTACTTATTTTACTCAATGTGACGTCACTGTGGGCCATTAAGATAATATGACTCAAGGACAAAATGTGACAGGCTGTTTGTTCATAAGCTTGACTTCCGTTGTGGCAGGAAAACAATGAACACACATTAGATTGGTTATGGAAAATAGCCCATTATTCTTGTACGTCTTAGCTAACTATTCGTTTTCACCGAAAAAGCAGTTCATCGTTTTTCTTTTAAATTGCCTTAACCATTATTTTTGATCTTTGACACGAAACTGTACAAAAACGTCAGCACGCTTGCATGCCGAGGCTGTGGGCGCGCAGCTGAAACTTCGCAATCAAGTCTTTGTTCTTTCAATAGATTTTCTAATAACACATTAAGAATTTAGGTGTAAGAGAATTGTATCCCAAATTGAGCAATTGAAATGAGCAGGAGTCAAATTGTGTGAATGACTTAGAGAGGGAATACAGAAGAACCATAGCAGAGTAGGGCATATGGTGAAAAAGGAAATCAGGCCCCAAACAATAACAACTTACACTCTATGATAACACCAACGACTACAACAACAAACATTTTCCTTTGATTTTCAGAGCTCCATGTATCTAGAAATAAAATTTTATAATCAGTAGTGCTATATGCTGATTTAACTTTTCCTCCTTGTACATTACAGTTTTAAAACCAGGTAGAAACTTGTTTTTAAGAATCCTTTCCGGTAAGAGTTTGATCAGTTGGCCAACTGGGTGTAAGATACTTTTTAGTCAAAGAGTTCTAAAATGCTGCATCATCGAATTCAGGTATAGCTCGGCTTCTGGCTGTCCCTGTCAGCGCTACTACTGACAGAACTAAAAGCAATCATCTTGAAAATCATCCCGCGATAAGTTAGAAAGTGCTCGTGGAGTCGCTCGATGAATTGTTAGGATGGCTCGCGCGAGTTTAGCCGCGCGCGTATCCTCGCTCCTGAGTGTTTGTGTTTCGCTTCTTGATCCATGAAGAGAGACCATGCTCAGAATCCGTACTCGACGTTTTATTTGTTTAAATTTGTCTAATAGGAGAGTGTCCTGTTGACGATAAGTCAATTGTGTACCAGTACCTTGAATGTCAAAAAGTTCTTGGAGAAAGGACTGCTTGATGAGTTACTCCACCTCGTGTTTCTGGGCGGAGATGACAACATAAAGAAAGAAGCGTTAGAGTGTCTTAGCAAGGTAAGCGTGTTTCTGTTGTCATTGCTGTCAACGGATTTCATGCTCTGACATGTACTTCAAGTTATTTTGCTCTTATTCCTCTTTCTCCTACACGTGTGCCGCGCACGATGCTACTGCACGAAAAGCCGAATTTAGTGCGTCGCATTTAGATCAAGTCAAAATGACTGGAAAACGATAGACTTGAATCATTTGCTACAAATTAATTTGATTGATAATTCGACTTGCAAAACATACACCACCAACTTGGTATTAGGCCCATTCACTCTACGCCGGAAAATTTGGAAACGCAGCTTTCTTTCCACTGTCAGGTCTACCGTCCACTATAATCCGTCACGACCTCCACTCTAATCCTTCATGAACTTGAAACGGGGCTCTTCGAAGCTGAAGGAATTTAAATACTCCGGCTTGACGCGTGAACGAAATACGTTTTAAAAACGTACCTTCTTGAAAACGACGATGTTACGAAAACAATATGATTTCCATGCCCGTGTTTCTTCTGGCGATTATTGCGTTGCACCTTCTCTTTCTTCTCACAGGTGGTTGAGAAGACAGAACACGCAGATCTCTGGTTGGAAGTTATGACCCTATCCGGAACGGAAGCACTGTTTGATCTTCTGACGTCGTCAAATCCGGCTTTGCAACAAACGGTGCTCTGCACCATCAAGAATCTTGCTGCACATCCCAAAATGGCACGGCTATTTATTGACTACGGACTCGAAAGTGTTACACAGTTATTATCATTCAAGGTAGAAAGCTGCTCCGATGATATACATCATTCTGTTAAAAAAAGGGGAGGGGTCAAATCCTTAGCCCATCCTAGGGGTAGAGAGAGGGAGATGTAGCTGATTAAACTCCTAGAGTATTGTTTTTTCCATTAGACTGTTTGATTGTTCATCTGCATGTAGATGGCCACTTCGCATTCTTGTCGCGGTTTTCAACTGAGTGTCGAAAGTAACCAGGCAATTATTTTGGTTTTAGTTTTGATTTTACTGTAGGTTGAGATTGGCTGAGTAGTCTAATCGTTTTGGTTTTACGACGCTACATTGAAAATCGCTCTATCACTCAGTTTTATTAAAATTAATGGGTCAGAGATTTTGAGTTATTTCGGCCACGTCCAAATTACCTTTAAATTGAAGGCCACCTGAAAATAATAGTCTAGTAAGAAAGAAAAACACTAAAGAGATAACAATGAACCATAAAGGAACAAGGCTGGTTAAGGATTTGAAAATATTAACACGGATTTCAAACAGCGAACTTGAAAAATGAAGGCGTAACGTAGCTCTCTAAGGGAAGTCTAAATGTTTAAAGGAGATTTTTCTTTGTAGAATACCTTATAACGTAATAAACACTTTTGTACTTTTTTACCCAGAATGCCCAAGGAAGTTCCACTGGGAATCCTGAGATACAGGTAAGATCAGCGTAAAATTCAACCTTCCATACGGTCCGATCATGAAATTTGAATTTGCCAGTCGGGGTTGAACGGGCGGAAAAACTTTTCTGTCCTGACGTTAATGTTTGTAATCGAAAAGGCACTCAACTTCTCATACGGCAAACCTTATTGAACATTCACAAAAGGGATTTTTAATTCCAAAATTCATATTAGATTGCAAGAAGTGAAAAATATTAATGAAAAACGTTGTATCTACAATTTTTTCTATTGGTGCTAAAAATAGGTCGCCCGCGTTCGGCAACTCACTCGTCGAGTGTCGCCAGGTAGGATAAAAGTTATGTTGTTCCTCGTCAGTTAAATCCAGAATTGAAAACATTAGGCCAAAGCAACTTTGGCATCGGCGAAGAAAAAGACTATTATCGTGTCGTTTCGGAAACACACCTCAGTTTTGATTGCCGCTCGTACTGCGAGCACAGCCACCGTATGCAAGAAAAGTGTCAATGAAAGCTTTAGGCAACAATTAAGTTCCTCATTTCGTTTTGTTCGTTTCTTTCAGGGCCTGATCACGCAAGCTTTGACAAACATCATTTCCCATGATTCATCTACGGTCGAGATGTTTCTTTCTAAGTATGACGACGTCATCAAGAATGTTCTGGATCTTTTGCAATACAGTCCTTGGTAAGACTTAATTGTTTCTTGCACTGTCTTTGTAACATAAGGTTCTTAGCACAAGAATTAAAGTAAAGTATTAAAATCGTACTGCGCTTAAGCTCCCCACGTGTCTTTTGTGTTTGTCTCGATTTTCCCCGGGATCCTGGATGTCAACACACAAGCTGAACAAAGTGGAACAACACACTTGCTATGCTAACGTGTGTCCCATAGACTTGATAAGCAGAGTCTACTGGACGCACCAGCTAGTTTTCAAGTGCGCTAAGAAAACAAAATAACAAAGTTAAAATGTATATGCATAGTCGTAAATTGGGAGTTGCCCATAGTAAGACTGATTTGAAGATGTCCGAACAGTTTGCAGTTACCCATTCATCCTGTGGTGTTACTAAGACTCCAATGTTGATACTCTATTAGTTCCAAAAAACTCAGGGACTGAAACTACCGGATCTGAGCGTTCAGAACCAAATCATTTCTGGAACGTAAACTTAAACAAGCTAGATGACAAACTGATCCTTGTGACCATAAAGATAGAAACAGACTTAGAAGCAATTCAAAACCAAAATTAAATCTATGTTCTTTTACAGCAAGGATCAACCTGTTCCATTCATTTATACTTCTGGGTCGTGAAATGCGTGGGAGCTTTCTAAACATACCTCATTCAACGAGAAGACCTCATTTTCTCAAATTAATTGATGCATTCCAGCGTACTAACCAGGCCAACAAAAAAGGACATGGGTTTAATCGGTGGATTTCTCTGTTTGTCTTGTTTTTGTGAACGAAGGCTTCTTACGGATAAATGCTGTCAACTTTGTCTTCTGTTCCTTTGTAGTGTTCAGCAGCAAGGATCTGCCCATCTGTTATCGACCTTAGCGTTTTACAAACCAGGTTTATCATCACTTATAACCCACAGAGCTGTGAGGCACCTGCTATGGGCGGTCACGTGTTCTCAGTGTAGGTAAGAGAGTCAGCCAATAAGACCAAATTTTATCCACAAAGTATCAATTAAATATCAATAAATGTCAGTAATTATTATCTAACTCTGCTTCGTAGAGTACAAATAACGCGCGAAACGAGTACAAATATCACACGATATTTGTACTCGTCTCATTCTCCCGACCGCGCGAAAGATTAAAAACCTTGGCAAGTCAGAATTTTGGGGAAACGAATACGTTGGATAATAAATCTCTGTCAATGTCAAGGAATATCCCAAAAGGCGGATAATAGGAATAAAAAGAAAATTTTCAACTAGAGTTTGTAGAGTAATTCTATTTATCAACTTGAAATAATAATCTTGACGCACCGCTAAATTCTTAAAACTGTTTCATTGAATAGAAAATTTATTCGAGTACTGGAGCGATTTTTGTACGATTTCTCCCCTTTGTTTTAGCCCTATTTGCAAAATGTCTTGTATCTTTTTATCGTAGTTCAGTGAACATGACGAAACGCCGACACGTTTTTTTAGCGCTTTGGGTCCGGAAACCAAAGAACAAATCAAATTAGCGAAATACTAAATTCGCTTTGAGTTGTAGCTTTCAATAGGCGACTCAGGCGCTCGTGTTTCAAGGTTTCTTAAAGATCGACAATTAATTCTACTCCAAAATGGTTTTTATAGATTAAAAGCCAGCTCAATAAGCTTTAATTTGATATGGGATTTAGCTATCTACAATTTATTCCGACTGCGCTATGTCGTTTAGACGCGAGACACCCCTAAAGGTATACGGCAACCTTAACGTGTACTTTCAACTGCACCATTGAAGCAATGAAAATGTTTTCTTCATCGCGTGGTAATTAATGTGCAAAATGTATCGTTCGTGCGTTTCCGTGAAGCCGGTCTTCTCTAGCAAATAACATGCATGTTGTTGTCTCTTTTCTCCGTTAATCAACTTGCAATTCTAATAAATTTAGTATCCAAAAACATTTCCTCCTTTCAACTCAACAGACACCTTCGAGAACAGGCGAGCATTGCCCTGAAAAACATTTCAGCGAATCCGGACAAGACAGCCACCTTCTCAGCCTTGAGTCAAGTGGCTCTTAGAAAAGATGATTCTCAGGATGAAACAAGCCGGCATTCGGACAGTTCAGGAATATTTTCTTCGACTGAAAAGAATATAAAAAGACAGTCATCGAGTAACGGTTCCGGGACACCCAGTCACGATGCCCTGATGGACAGAGAAGCTGAGTCAAAAACCCAAAGGACTATTTCAGAATTAACTTCACTTTTAACGTTAGTCTTTCAAAGTGATGCTCTCTGGAGAAGTGGCGCAGAGAGGCAACTTTTGAAACCAAGTAGTGTAAGTGATCTTAGATGGACAAGGCTAAAGAAGCCGGACAATTTTCAAGGAAAAGATATTTACCTGACAAGTTTACGTGTGCTGACTAATTGCCTGGCGATCATGTCAAATGTGTTGTTGGTGAGTGAGAATATGGAAAGTAGAGATGAATTCGTCGAAGGAAGGTACGTGTCTTACTGTATGCAAACAGTTAATTAAACAGAAAAAAAAAGACTTTTTATAAATGAAATAAGGTATTGATTGATCACTGATTTTTCGAGTCAGTTAGCCAGCCAGTCAGTAAGTCCCATAGTCCATTCATTCGCTTGTTCGTCGTTCGGTCCACCAGTCACGCAGTCAGTTGCACGTAACTATTTATCAACTTAAAGGAGATGATAATGGTAAATGAATCCTCTTAGCTAACTAGGGTCAGCCAGTTAGCCAGCCGGTCGGTCAGTCGGCCAACTGAGACTGAACATCTCACTTGAAAAAAAATTCGGACTTTTTTAACTTCGGCCAAAAAATGTCCGAAAATAAAACCATTCGAAATTTTGAAACGTCGAAAATATTATTTTACATTACGGTAGAACACTTCACCCCAAGGCTATTAGTTTCCTTTATGGAGTGAACTTTATAGTTGAGACACGGTATGAGTTATGTCACGGCTTGATCGTGTATGTGTTATTTTTCATCGGTGTATCTCTAAAACCCTGAGGCTGCAGTAAAACTATCATTTTCATAGATGTTGTTTTTAGTCTAATTCGTGTTTTGAGTTAGTGTGGATTTACTTTAGTAATGTTTCACATAGTGTCCGAAATTTGTTCGAAATGATGTGAAATGTGTCCAAGAATTAAACGTCCGAAATCTTTTGCAATTAATGGATAGATAGTCAAGGTCTGGTCAATCCCCTTTCCATAGTCCAGACGCTAAATTTGGGTAATTTATCTCGTAACCTGACAAAATAAATGCTACAATAAGATAATTTGTGTTTTAACTTTCTTTCACAGGCGATTGAATGAAGTGGCGCTAATAATTCAGAGCGGTGGTCTTAAATTTCTTCGCGATTTAGAGTTCCTGAGCGATAAACTATTGAAAGTTAACCCACCTTTGTTTCATAACATTGATCCGACCACTCTACCCCCGAAAGAAATCCCAGCGACCCTGAAAAACGCACGGACAGACTTGATATTTGAAAGTACCAGCAAAAGAAAAGAATCTTGCAAAAGTTACCCGGAGTTCGGATTTGAACAGAACGAGATCGACTTCGTGAAGACAGCGGTTCATTTGCTGTGCTTGTTCGCTAAGACTACAGCGCCCGAGTTCGACCCTTGCATGGAGGATCTGGAGGTGTTTGAGAGATCTAAGTCAAAGGTGGGAAAGAGACAAATTACTTTCCAGAAGTCTGCTGTTTTAGTTAGGAACGTTATGAGGATCACAACGGGCTCTGGAGGCCGAAAGATGATACGAAGATCGAGTAGCGCCAGGTATGTTCACTACGCCTCCTTGGGGACAGAGGATCGAAGTGGCCGTTGTAGAGAGATGTCCGTTATGGTGAAAAGGGGTGTAAAATGACCACTGTTTTCTTCTTATATGCAACAAAACAACAAAATATATGACTAAAACAGAAACAGTGATCAACGCACTTTACTGATCAAAATGTTTTTAGCAGTTGAGACGCACTTAAGTGGCCGTTGCTTTTGTGGTGAGGTGGTCTTGTAGCTAGAGAGGTGACCGTTAGTTGCTTGTTTACAAAAATACCCTGCAACAAAACTCCTCGTTCCTGTTCTAGTGCAAGAAGTGTCCTTGTATGCACATGGCCTGTGATATAAATTATTCCGAAAAGAACACTGTAGAATTCCGATAATGAGCCCTCTGTTTATGTTCAAATGACTGTTTTAATGGCCTTACACGTTCTATCTCATGGGCTAATTTTTGGATGGCCAGATTATCAAAAGCAGCATGTTTTTTCAAAAATGGACGGGCTCTTATATTTAAGGAAAATTAGCTTATACTAGCTCGATAAGTTTCTTTCTTTCTTTTCATGTTTTCGAAGCAATAAAATACCTACTTGTTAAAAACTTTTTAGGTCCCTGACACGTAAGTTGTCCCAAGCTAGCGTCACTTCAACAAGGTCGTCAAAACCGTTTAATTCCTCCTCCAGTAATCCAGACCAACCAGCGACTGGTGCCCAAGACTTGCGCGAGACGACACACTACGTAAAACAAAGCTTGCTAGATGCCAAGGTCATTTGCTGTTTAGCACCATGGATCATGTGCGGAATTTACGAGATTCAGGTATGTATCTATTACGGTTTATTATTTATAATAAAAGTGCAAATTTAATCTAATGTTTTGATCAATTACGGCAACCTACATGTGGAGAAAGGCAGAGTGGCGCGCGAAGACTGGAATTTCAGATAGACACAGGTTCATTTCTCCTGGTCTGAGGATGTTTAGGCCGCGTCCACACTTTGCCGCAGAAATGTAAAAACGCAGTTTTATTTCTGCGGTTATTCCTACATAATCACGCTGTATTCATTTGCAATGTAGATATTTTTTCCAATGGGTTGCTTATATTATTTCGGAAAAGCCCTACTGTTGAGTGGCCAGTCGAAATGCTTTCTTTCACATTTACGTCACTTTGCGGCTCGCGTTTCTTCTTCCTCTCAAGCCGTCATTGTAGATTAGATTTCATTTTTAGCTTGTGTGAATTATAACAGAACTCATCAAGGTTTCCATCTTTCACCAGGCCAATGTACTTAAAACCATAAGGTATCTTCAACACAGCAAATACGCCTCCTCGGGAACAAAGTCTCTCAGGCAAGCAGCACCGAAAGAGGCCTGGACCTCTAAAGTTCCATCATCCCTGACATCTCGAAGTAGCACTCTTAGTCTGCGGTCGTCGAATTCTGCGACACCAGTAC
>Ga0126337_10001376_pt1 | contig 14604 bp, 9 predicted proteins | sample DipCmetagenome_FD_92527 | JGI IMG/M metagenome (GOLD analysis project Ga0126337, IMG submission 92527) | Coral microbial communities from La Bocana,Puerto Morelos, Mexico - Diploria C A metagenome | ecosystem: Host-associated > Invertebrates > Cnidaria > Coral | place: La Bocana,Puerto Morelos... | reverse complement strand
CTGAAATCACCTGTATGATCCCGCGAGCAATTTGTGAGGAGTTTAAGCAGGTTTAAGCACAAAACCTTTTTAGTATTTAGCCTTCACTGTTCCAATTCCCATTCGAAGAGATTAAGACAGCCGAATTCTCTCCTTTTGTTTGACAATTTTTGTTACTGACTTTGGTGTAGCGCTCAGGTTGTGAAGACAATTTCTCTTTCAAAAACGCAGGGAACGTTCTGAACCGAAAAAGGGCAGTTTTATTGTCAGTTCAATTGTGGTCGTTTTGTAAAATACACATTTCCTTAATAATGACATATTTTGTTGGTTTAGCAATGTTCTGCCTCAAAAACCGTTAGCTATTTCACATTCTGTACAAAACTAATGGTCTCATATTTTATTATTTTTTTTTGCTTTGCAGCCTTGTTCAAGGTGTTGTTTTCATTGAGAAGTATCAACATAAGAAATTATTGAGGTTTTGCTGTTCTTACGTTGTTGGGGGCCAGCCATTCTGGCAACCCAGGTGGTCTTCGCACTAGTCATTTTCGCTGCGTGAAACCTATAATTCTATGTGTTTTTCCCGTTTTCCATTATCGGGAAGCAGAAGTAGTCTCTCTGTGGCTATAAGTAGTGTTCTTTTACTAAGTTTGATGACACAGGGAAAACGCGAATGGATCGAAAATTAAGAGGTGAGCGACGAAACACTTCTGCAGCTTTAGGAAGATGGACTCTGTAAAAACTATTCAATGTTATTATAGTGTTCAAAATAGGGCATATTTCAGCTGCTATTTTAGCGGCGTTCTTAAATTGCATTTTTTCCATCTGTTTATATCGCCAAAATGTGTTCCCATCAAAGAGTCGCATCTACCTATAAACAGGTTTTAATATCTTTTCTTTTTGCCGCTGGGCAGACGTCACACCTGAAGTGTTAAGGAAAAATTGGTGCAACTTAATACGAATTCAGTTGTAAGATGACCTAAAGGTACCGTCGAAACCATTAACATGAACCATTAATTCAAACTGGGATAAGAGACTTAGAAAGTCGGCTGTTTCGTTAGTGTATTAAAAGTTCCGACGTAATTAACATGCAATATGAGAACTTTTTAGACTTTTTCTTTAGGAAAAAAGTTAATGGAGTGTGATCGTTTTATATCTGAATAAAGAAATAGCTTCGCACCTTTATTTTGAAACTTGTGAAGCACAGTGAATAAAAGATGAGTTTCTTCTTTCAGTACCTTAAAAAATACTTGGGGCTCCCTGTTTTTTAAATTTTAAAACATCGAAAGGTGGAAAGACTTTCTAACTTTCGTCTTCTTTGTCTATTACACGTACTAATTCACATTATTCGCATATGGCACTTGGCCGCCCATCGCAGCGTCGACATTTTCTAGAAACAAACTTCCAATTAATAGCTCCCAAATTTAAGGTTTAATTTCCTGAAGTTAATGTTGATGATACCGCACTTGTCTCGCGAAAGACCTTTGTTGGAAGAAAACTCCCAAAAGAACGACTACTTTTGAATCATTTTCTAAACTTTTGATTCTTGTTAGTTTGTGGTTTCATCGGTCCTAGTTTTGTTATCGAGGTTTGCTTAATATTGAAGTCGGGAAAATTTTGTTGATATTCTGGGGCCTTCCGATTAAGCAATTAGGAAGTCGCCTGCATATTTAAATTATCAAACTTGTTTTGCAACGGCTGTTTGAAGCTTAAGTCAGAACTAGTGCAACGCGTTTAAACACTGTACGGTGATAAACAAAACTTAAGAAAATTCATCAACGTTTAGTTACATTTTCACGGGGTTAAACCAGTCTGGGTAATTTTCAAAGGAAATGATTTGTCACTTTCAGTTAAACCGCAGAGCCAGCTATTAACGGGCTCTAAAAGCCTTGTACCTTTTTATTCACAGACAAATTATATACCAGGCTTTGTTTCGGAGTCGAGTTGTTATTCGGCATGGGTTAATTCATTCAGTTTATAAAACGCTAAGACAAATTCATTGCTCCTACAAATATTAAAAGGGTCATTTCAAACTCGATTTGAGAATTTTATGTCATTTATGAAGGTAAATTCCATTTGTTTCATTTAAGAACTGGGTCAAGTACTGAAAAGGGAATTCGGCATTCATGGATGGAATAATTTCTTTTTGGTTGAACTCGGATCAAACCAAATACTTCTTCCTTAATCAACATTAAAGCGAAATTCGTTTAAATTAATCGGCAAGTTTTTTGAAGAACTTGTGCGTCACTAGACCCGTGAACTTGCCAAGGCACACGTCAATCATTGAAGCACGCTAGTGCTTCATGTGACGTGTGCAAATATTTTCGTCCCTAAGAAGACATAAAATTTTTTTCTGTCCCTACTGAACGAAGAAAAATTCCTTGCTACCTTCAAAACTTGAGAACGATAATGATGGAAGTCCCAAATTTTCTAGCGGTGTAGATTTTCAATCTCCACGAAGCAATAAAACAGGCAAAGAAAATAGACAATATTCTCCCAGCACAGAAATTTCACCGTGCGCAGGTTACCATGACAACAGAGCTAGCAGAATTGCCCATTAATTTAGACGTGAGAAAGCAACAAATCTTCTTCCACAAGCATTTGTCCAATACTTTCCCGAGCCCTATCTTTATGGCATATAAGAATTGGTCCTTGCATCAGTTATCCGTCGTGCAACTATCAGTTTATAGAATTTGGGAGTAAACTGGGAAACACTGGAAATTCTATTGACAACGCCTCCTTCGGGCAACCTGAGCTCTCAAAACTTTCGCAAGCACAATAACTCGACAAACCCACGCTGAACACGAAACAGCTATTACATTTGCCTGCGAAACTTTCCAGAAAGATTTGACGCTGTGAGTGTGGTTTAGTGTGTGTTTTGTCATGTAGATAAAACAGTGTCAAGATATTCAGGCTTCCCTGTCGACGAAATCATATCATTTGTTTTCTGTGTAATGTACGATATATGAAGTACTTATTACAGTTTTTGTACTCGAAAGCAATATTAAAATCGAATCATACACGAAACTGTGGAATTTTTTTAAACCAAACTTGAAAGTTCGACATGATTAACCTCAACAGCACTTGCGACCTAGTTGTAAATTATCAATTTTTCTTCCCTCATTAAACCCGAAAAACAACAGTTTAGGCCATTATTCACGGCTTGGCTGCGAAAGAATTCTTCTTGGTCCAATCTTGCTCTGACGAAGAAGAAAATAGTTTTCCAATATTTCAATTTGTTTGAAGCGTTTTTTAAAAAGCCTAGAATGACATTTTGGTAAAACGAACAATTGCGTCCTTATGATGTTGGTCTGAACACCAAACCTTCCACGTACGAGAAACAAACCACTTAAGAGAGCAATACCGGCGAGTTAAAACAAAAATAATTTTAAAACATCATGTGGGATTATAAACTCGCGTGACTAGAGAATACATTAATTTTTAAACAGCCACCCGGTTCAATTACAATGATCCGAGAACCAGCAAGGAGTTTTAACAATTCTTTCTTTTTTGGCGCGTTTTAAAGATGAAAATAGTTCTTTGTCGATTCTCTTCTAACGGGAAAAAGTATTTTAATGAAAATAGTTTAAAAAACAATAGCTTTGAAAAGTTTTGTAGTGATTGGTGTCAGCAAACGGAAACTTACTCAAGTACAAGCCCTGACTTAGGTGATCGGTATCAAACATTAAGACTATAAAGTTCCTCTGCGAACGAACCACTAATTTTAAACTAATTACTTGTAGTATCGCACTAACGGAATGCAAATCAATTGAAACCGTCCATATTTCCATGAGCCGCCAATTCAGGCCCGCCTAATTCATTATTTAATAACGTTTTCAGTTTGTTTGCTTGAGGAAAACTACCCCAAAAGTATTCCGTCGGACCGGTTTCAATTGTGTAACCCCAAATTAGAGTCTTTAATTCGAATTTTTTGACATTGTGAAAGTTCTAACTCGAACATATTTCCTCTTAGATTCAAGTTCCTTTTTCAGTGATTAGAGTCGACTCGATAATTAATGGTTGGTCTAAGACCCCCGCTGAACTCGAGAGGCCAATTTAACTAATTGTAAATGTGGCGAGAAGGAGAAGATGAATTTTCGATGGAAATTTCGATTTTAACCGGTGATAAACGAGTGTTTATTCGAAGAATTTATACCTCACTAGACAAGAGATAACACGGTAGTTGAGAAGCTTTCCAAAATAGCCGTCAAAGACCAGCCATGTTTACTGTGAAAGGAATCACGCTCTGCCTTCAGCCACGGGTGTATATTTTAATACTATGAAACTGTTTCTTTTCATTTCAGAATCTTTGTTTTTTTTACTGTTCGGTCTAAACAACCTTTTTTAGCGCGGCACAGTTTTGGCAGGTTTTGAACAAGAGCTGTGAATGTCCAACTGAAATCTCACGGCTTTCCAAATGTATTTGTCGCGTACACTGAGCTTCATTGGAATTCAGCTCACGTCGCTTCACAGCAGTACCTCAGTCACAAGTTCCAGAAATGCTTGTTGCTTTTCAAATAGCCGTTTTCAAAAAGAACCTCTTCGCGGCCTTTCGATACAGAGAATAAATGGGCATTAAATCTTGCCGTGAGTTCTGTTTAGAGCAAGAAAACTAATTTGTTCATAATCAGTCGAGACACAGTTGGAAAGATTGAAATGTGTTCATTTTTTGGACAAAAATAACCCACGGCGAATTGCCACCTTATCTGCATAACTCCTGTCTCCCACAGTTTTCAATTTTCCTTCTTGAATTGCAAACAAACACCTCAGTTGGTCGTATGTTATTACAAACTATGTTCCATACCATGGCTTAAATTGCGTCGGATAATTCTTTTCTGTGGCAACAGCGGGGAAGGAAGACAATTCAAGGATTGAAAACTCCTTGGAACAATCCCTGAATGTTGTTTAACTTTTCTCAATAACTTCGAGTTGACAGAAGAAACCATCTTAAAAAAACAGACAAAATGGAACATTATACTTGAGATTTCATTCTAGATAGAATTCTTAATTCCTATTTAAATAGTTGAAGCCCAGGGTGTCGTGTACGAACCCAGGGCAAAACAGCCTTTTTGAGCTTAAGAGAGATTCAGGAAATTTTTACCACAAATGGTTAAAGTTAGTCAGTTCTAGTTAAAATTTAATAGACAATTCTGAAGCAGTAGGGCTACTGGCATACAGTGTACTTCCAGAAGCATAAAATAACAGGAAATTGGTTCGCTTCAAAGCGCAGTACGACATTCTCAAAGCTGGACTTCTGATTATCGAGTTCCGAAAAATGATTGTTCTTTAGCCAGAAAGTTCTCTCGCTGTGTTCCCACAGATTCTTAACCATTGTGACTCAATTTCGCACGCTGAGAGCTTGCTAGGCAAAATATGCGTTCTTGAGGCGCTCGTAAAACCTTAAATGATACCACCGGAAAAAGAGTTTTGTGTGTTCGCGACGTGAAGAAACAGCAATATTCATTATATGTGGGCGGTACAACGAATCAATGGGATAGAGTCTTGGCGGGCTCGCAGTATTAACTCAGCACGTTCTTCGCATTCTCTACCACTTCTGTTCTTCTGAATAACTAATTTATACCGCGTCCTCACGACAAAAACCGCGTTCGGAATGCGTGTTGCTGGCCATTGAAACGAAAAAATGGTTATTTCGCGACGCATTGTGGCAATATAAATCGATTCTTTTAGTCTGCGATAAAGCCTTTGTGTTATCTTTGTGTACAGCCCTCCCAAATGACATTTCTAATTTTTCGAAGTGTTGAACTACAAAAGTATAATTACGCAAAATCAACAAGGTTGTGCAATTAAAACATCGCTTGATTTGGAAAAGCCTGCCGCCACAGGAAAAAGGATTTAGTCATGGAAGCTTACACATGCTGTCACTGCGAAAGGAATCGAAATTACTTTCGCTACGAACTCTACAACTGGGAGCTCTATGTGACACTGATGAAGCTGCGGCGTGCTTTTGTTGTTTGAGGTTAGATCTAACAGTCGGGTTTCCCGGTGGTTATGTCAACACTCCGTCCCCCTTTGTAATGTTCAAGCTTCTCCACCAATCACCGAGCGAGAACACAAAGGAGAAAATGATGAATGACAAGTCGCTCAATTATGTACGAGTTCCGTGCTGGATACTGGCTTTTGATTGGTCCTTTTGAAAAGGGTACTTTGAATAGCCGCGGGCGATAATACTGCTCGGTGCGAACCAATGAAAACAAAGAAAAGAATAGATAGTTAATTAGAATGACAGCTGCTTCGGTGGTTCTACTGTGACGGGAAACCGCACTAGGGGGCTACTGCGAAACTGACAGCCCCCTATAAGAGCCGGGCTTTTTTCCCAAGCCTTTTATTTGAATGTAGCTTCGCGTAAACGAATGTTTGCGGAACGACTTGGCCCTGTAACTGCATTGCTGTGCTTAAAAAGTTCTCAATCGCCGATAAGGTCAATCAGGGCGGGAGAACAGATATACTGGCGGACTTGTTAATCAGTATCTTTGTATTGAAGCTGTCAACTTTCTGATTGATAAGTGAATTGACTCATTTGGTTTTCCATTCCCGTCAAGCAAATTGGCCTGCTACAGATCGAGCGCAGTTGAGTCGCGCAACAAACACAGAATATCGGTACAGTTTACAAGGTCTGGATGCAGTTATGTGCGACAGTTCAGACGGCCGTGTAACAAGGACATGAGGTTTCGATTTAAACTGGGACTGACTGCCGTTTTCCAAGTGCTACTATCGACTTGTCTATTTCCGCAACGTGAGTACAACTCTACAATTGTTGCGCGCTTCGGTTCGCGCGTCCGTTTCGGCAGCGTGTAATCCTGTGTTGTTATGCCCGTGAATATAAATACGCTCACATTACTCGCTATCTTATTTGTGTTCGCAGAGCTTCTCGTGTCAGCTGAGGGACAACAGTGTATTCCAGTATTGAACGATCGATGCATAGCGCCGTACAAGAGCGCAGTGGATGCAGCGGAACCCGAAACCAATCGACCAATTTGTACTGCGTTGGCAATTTTTTTTCGCTGTGTTCAGGACGTTCAAAGCGCCGTGAAAAGCTGTAACTCTGACATAAACTTCCGCACTATAATTACGCTTATACCACGGCAAATGAAGGACCACAACTGCGGGAATGTTTCGCTGCCCACGAACGGAACAGCTCGTCCAACCACAAAAACTCCTGTGACACCAGGTCATAAGCAGCCTGCTTGTTTGAACTTTACATTCATGCAAACCAAACCGTCCAAAGAACAAATTAGGCGAAACCCACACGACTTTCGTTTGTGTGCTTTATTTGGGGACCCGCATTTAAAAACATTCACGGAAGAACGTCAAACATGTGTAGTACAGGGCGCGTGGCCTTTAATCGACACAGAGTATTTCTCTGTCCAAGTTACCAACGTACCCCTTGTTGCAGGATCAAGCGCAACTGCTACAAACACGGTAAGGGATTTTAAATTATTTTCGATTTCTACACATCTTAACACGGAACGTGTTCAAACAACATAGCTTTGAATTATGCATGTATATCCTGCAGCTGAGAGCTTGCTTGCAATTCAAATATGGACTCCAACTGATTGCGAAAAGCATGGCGTGTTACACAGGCTTGTGCTTGTAGATTTCACAAGCTGTGTGTTTCCTAATGAGTCCGGCTGAGCTGTGGTGATGTTCGTTTCACGGGTAAACACGCTATTCATTAAACGCACTGTGTTCTAATCATACTTGCATAAACTCAACTCGTTCGCTTTTGTGATGAAGCTAATCACATATCATCATGCAATTTGTATCTGAAATAAAGCAATCCATCATCGCAGCTAACACAAGAGCCTGCCAAATTTGATCGATTGCGTTTTGGGGATCGAGTTTACTAATCGCTGTACTTGTGATTCTTTCTTCAGATCACCGTTCTGATAAAAGCTCAAGGAAAAGGTTGTGTGGATCAAAAAATCTACCGAGCAAAAGCGGGTCTGCTACCCGCTGAGTTTCACGATGGAACTCGAAAAACAGGACCATCAGATTGCGCAGCGAAAATCTATCGACGCCAAAAGGGAGCACAAGTTCACATCGAGATTAAAATCTGTTACATTAGCACGACTATAATTATCCGACAGGTCGGTGAATTTCTGACGTTTCATGTGAAAATCCCCGAACAGCTTCTAATCAAAGCACCGACAACAGGACTTTGTGTAACGGGATGCCCCTACCGCCAGAGAATCGACTACAGGGAGCTGTTATCGTACACGGACGAACAACTAGCGAGGATGCGTCCGAGAAGAAATAAAATGTCTCGCCTAGACGCCCATGCTAAATGTACAAAGACTAAAATCACGGGCTTCTATCTTGACTCATGTTTATTCGATCTCTTAACGACGGGGGACGAAAATTTTAGCGCTGCGGCTTGGCATGCTTTAGACGATTCATTTCTCCTAGATGAAATGGGAACCTTACAGGACCTACTGTCCTATAACACAACAGAACCACGGTTAGCAACTCCTCCAACTGTCCGACCCACGCGACACGTTCAAAGCGGAAGCCAACATTACACAACTCATTCATTCCTCGTTCTCTGGGTGCTGTTGATTTCTATGTACATTTCTGCGAGATGACAGGAATCCAATCAAACTGCACGCTGGAAATAATTTATGTGCTATGTCTCTGCCGAATCTTATCTGTTGCCTGTCAAGAAATTCCCAGATTATTTTCAATCTTTCAAAACCTCCTTGTAGTATATTAAACAGCGCGTTCAGTGACGGGCAATCTAAAGATCGCCTGGATAAACCGATTTTACTGGATACGATCCGTGACAAAATTCGTGTAAATACACCTCATCGATAGAAATGTTGTTTATGAATCAAAGATGTACAGACAGTTTGTATAAAATAAATAAGAAGTCACTTGAATATTAGAAACATACAGTTTATATATTTCTACTGAATATTTTCGTCGGGCACGGATCAGAGAGCAGTGCGAATAAATCAGTATTTGTTTTTTTTTACATTCTCGATTAATTTATGAACCCTCATAACAAGCATTTTGACAATGCACACAGACGCTTCGAAATGTTCGAATAAATCTGATCGACAATGAAATCTCTGTGTTTTAGTTGTGTTGCGTTGCGATATTACTGTGACATGTTCTCCATTACTCCACCTCGCGAGATTAGCTCTCGTATTACTTTCAGCCCTGTGCATTCAATCTACGTGGCATTTTCGCGAAAAGCAACACATTTTGCGTCAAATCGTTCACGTTTATCACTCATAGTCGCCAACTGACGGCTTTTTGTTGACAACTAAGTTTACATATTGGCTTTATCTTCGCGGAATCTGACACTCTGATCAGAGGGGAAAAGTGTGGCTTGTTCATGTTGTCTTCAGCTTAAACGTCCGATGAAGTGTATTTTAATTTCGATCTCTAATGACCACGCAGATCTAATAAACGGCAGTTATTATAAATAGCACTTGAGATAGATATACAGAGGAGTTATTAATTGCCTTATATATTTAGTTACAACTCGAAGATTCACGTTATAGAAATGAAAAGACGTCTTTGCGAGCAAATTGTCCTTTCCTCTTACCTTGTTTGTCTTTCAATGCGCGTCAACTCTCTGGGGGGGCCTTTCGGACATTTAGAGGTGGTTTTGTCTGGTTCCTATAAGGATATTATCTTGATAAAAGACAGCTAAAAAAAGATAATTTCAAGGCCTATAATAATTTCTTTAAAAACATAAGGGAACGTTATTAAATGAGTTTGTGTTTCGCCTTCAATATGGTTCTTTTTTTCCTTGTTGTTGGGCATTTAACTTCCCTTTCAACAGAATTGTGTTTTTTACTTTCTGTGGGTCCGCAGGTATTTCAATAATTGTTTCGTGATTCTCTTTTGGAAAACTTCTCTACTGTCGTCAAGATATTCACAGTGAATAAGAAACAAACGTTTTCCCAGAGAAAATGTCCTTCACTTGCACACCTTGAGTGTATGTTCTTCGCAGACAAAATGGACGAATTGCGTTGACTGTGCTAAACGCTTACGAAATTCATGTTTCTCTTCGCAAGAACGAAAGCAGGACTGATATCTAATTGTTGTAAACTTGAAGGAAGGTTATCTCTAAGATCGACAAATTGCGGTGTTTAGCTTTGAGAGATGAAAACAATTAGAGAAGTGTTGCAGCCTTTCTTGCAAGCCTTTTCATATGTTTATTAATTCGAGCTTTGTAAAGCTTTACAATGGTCTTATGTTGTTAACTACGTCGTCAAAAACTTCGTACCAGCGACACAACAACGATTACGAAACATGCTAGAAGAGAATTGCATATAAATGGCCATCTGGCGTAAAGATGGTGTGATGTTTCGCTTAACGCTTATGTTACCCACAATATAAGCGGTATTTTATATCCATTCAAAGCAAAAACATTGTTTTTTAAGAAGCATTGACTTAACTTGTCATTTATCAAATTCCCTCTTGCGTGCTTATGTCAATTTTCTTTGTTTTTAGGTTGTTTTCTAAACTTGCACAGCGCGTGTGTTCAGTGCAGTTTCAAGGAACGGGAATTCACTTTAGTGGTCAAATAGCGAAATTCTTCACTAGAAAGCCTATGCTGTTTCCCAGAACGAAAATGGTCGTGGCGCCTGCTAGCAAATTCAAATCCTTTAATTTAACTGCAATCCATCTTAATTTTCGGGGTGGAGCCTTAAAGCGCAGGAATGGACCCCACCGGCAGATTTATTAATTATGGCGCGCAATGATTTGTACTGTACAAAACAGGACCAAATTGGATCTCGTCTCCAAGTAAACTCATCTGGACGGATATCCAGAGGAATGGATTTCTGTGTGTCACATTTTATTAGCTGCATCCTGTGCTCGTATTGTGGCCATGACATGCGCTTGACCCCTTGAAATCGCTACAAAGAAAACACAATTAAAACGTTTATTGGAAAATTAGTGCCAACTGTAAACACGTTGCTTAGAGTATGAAAGGGACCAAGCAATGCAAACAGAACCTGTCTTGCTCTGAAAGGCGCAAAAGTTATGAAAATATTCAAGCCTTGGCTATCAAACATACTTAACACAGAGGTATGAAAAGGCAAGCGGCAAAAGAGGCGTTGTAATTTCTTCGAATTTACCCCCTGCTGCTTTGCTAAGTTTCTTTTCAATCGCTTTGTGGCAGGAAACAATAGAAGTCCATTATTGGGTGTTTTATGCAATGCTTTACAATCACTTTTCGCACGATATTCAGTACTTGCTCTGAAATGCAAAGAAATCAAACAAGCATTTTCGTGAGTTCTTAAATTTCCACGTACCATAGCCTTCAGTTTTAAATGCTCGTAAAAAGAATCGTCGCCCCTTTAACCAAATAAGTAAAGCGACTTGCGTTTTCACAAAAAAACATATGTTGCATAATCACAGTACTTGTAACAGGCTTGCTCGAGACACTCTTTAGACAAGACAGCTGCAAAAATTGTGACTATATTATAATATGTTAAAGGATGTTGCACAGTTCTTAAAGATTTGAACAACAGCTGACTGTCTGTCCGCTACATGGCAACCCTGGGTGGCCCGTTTACGACAGAAGAAAATTCGAAGAAAACAAAGAAGGGAGCTTAAATGCTCGTTTTCTTTTCGTTTCAAAACCGAAATTGATTACAGTTCTATACAGTAACACAAAGCAGCTAAGCCAGCTTGATCCCACACGTGTAAAGGATGCACGCTATTTAACGCCCATTTGGCTTCATAAACAATTATTGACCCCTAGAATGGGTAATAAGTTGAAAGGTTTGCACAAGCAATCAATGACAACAATACGCAACACGTCTGAATTGAACATGTCCATTTCAAAATCATAAAAAAGTGGTCCACTTCTGACGCTTTCGAAAATATGTCTTTTTGAATGCAGTTGCATCTAAAGGCATTTTGATTCCTGATTGAATGTAAAAATACAAGGAGATTTCATGGTGGTTAATTTACTACAGCCTCAAGTGGATAAGTAGCCAAGTGTTTCAGTTGCCCGGGGTCGCAGCCCAAAAGTTTCTTTCATATTTGTTCGTGTTGTTGTAAACGACTATAAAAACTGATTGGAAAAACTAATTCCCGCACAGAAAGTAAACAACTGCACAATTAGGTTGGTGTGACCTTCCTTTAAATTATAGCTAGATGTAACATTTTCCGGCCAAAAATATGAGGAAACATCCAGACGGAAACATTATCGGAATGCCTTGTTCCGTCAGATCATCTTAATGCGATTTTTACGTACATGGATTGGCGCTCTGTACTTGTGAAAAAAATTCAACAAGAACGTCAAACAATTTAGGATTTACCCTTTTGATTTTCTTCCAACATTGGAACAACAATAATTTAGATTTCTCTTCGTAATTGCAACAATAGCATACACTTTTTTTGAATAGAGTAAAACTCTTCCTCGCTAGCTGTAGAGGCACTGGGCCGAGTGTCTGCTTCGAATCTGTTCAAGTTAAACTACGCACTGACGTACAAGTACGTCTAAAAACCGATAAAAATTCTCCTTTTCAACTTCTTACCGACTAAAGGTAAAGCTTGTAGAACTATTTATTTAGTCGTTCGTCAAGTAGGCGATTTTCCAATCCTATCGTAACGTAAACCCACTTAATAGGGGATTGATACGAAGGTAACTTTGTTTTCGTTTGTAGTTTGAATACACGTTGATATCTTCTGTAAGTCTTTTTGAAATGGAGTAAATGAAAAACTATATTGCCTTTGTAATCAGGAGTCTTCACGCAGGTTACGCAGTTGAATGAAAACTAGGCCGATGGAAATTAGTTCCACATCAGTTGTGTGACCCTAAAAAGCCTTAAAAGTTGTTTGATCCAGGAAATGTTTGGTACAGATGAAGGACAACCTGAGCGTTAAGTCCCCGTTTTGTGTTTCGCATGTTTTTTTTTTTCTGCTCACTTCTGCCGAGTGTTATAATCTACGATGGAATTTGCTGGCTTCGGCAAATATTTAGAAGTTGATACTTTTCAATCTAGAGGTTTTCTGAATTTCCTCCAAATGTGGAATGGCTGATTCGCCGAAGCAAACAATTGTAAGATTAGAAATAACCGCAGGAAAGAGTCCGAAAGAGCATCTTTATGCGACGAACGTCTTTGACCACTTAGCGGTTTAAATCTTCCATTTTTCGCTGACGTCAGAAAAAGAGCTTAACAGTGTTAATGTTGTTATGAAAATAAGGTCTATCAATGTCAAGTTGTTTATCATTTGGTGAGTTTTGTTTTCTGGAGTAGCGCCAGTCAACAAGAGATTAAAAAACTCACCACTCTGCAAAATTCTGTATCACGTTATTCTCGCATTAACCGAGATTTTACAGCAAGGAACTAGCTATAACTAGCTATAACTAACGAAACTTTTGATAAACTTGAAGTTAAGCCACTTTGACTTAGTGCTGTGAATTGTCAACACTGTATAATGCGACAGCTGTACGCAACATTGAAGTGGTGTTAAGTTCAAATGAAACAGCGTCACGAGAAGTCTTGGAAAATCGCCGGACAAATACTGACAAGAGTTTGGAATTTAAAAGTTAATCGGGTTGTTATTTTCTGCTACAAAAGTTTTGGACAACAAGCAATTTAAATCATGACTTTTTTCCAAGTCTGGCACAGGAATTAGATTACGTAACTCGTAACTATAATCATGGGACATATAACTATGAGGGAAAAAACAGATTTTAAAGACTTTAAACTATAAATCTGACCGATTATTTCGAAGTTGTCCAAAGATTCTTGGAATGCTGACAAAAAGGAAGGTATTGAAAGCGAAATGACACTGTATCGTTTCCGGAACTTCAAGAGGGCTATTTGTACATCGAGATAATTTCATTAACTACAAATTCCCAAAAGAACGTCTGAACAAAACTAAGGAAAAGATTACTATACATTCTTTTTTGTCCACTGAACCATACAAATAAAACATCAAAGCAAATTGCACTATAGTTTTGTTCGAAGCGGCGCTTACAACAACTTAATAAGAGGCCGAACTGTAGCCTGACATTTAATTTCTTGAGTTTTAACTGCATGAAGTTGTCAGAAAGTATTTTGTAGTTCCAAACATCATGAAAATTATATTTCAAACCCCAAAGGATTAAACTGTCTAAATTCGTGACATCGCCTGCTCGCCATCAACAAAACATGATTTGCCGTTTGCGTCACAGGTTTTTCAAACCAACTCACGGGAAGGATTGAGGGGGACTGGGTGACACACCTCCTTAATTTGACCTACAACAAGACCAAACTATACGTATACCTGTTGATTGACTTTGCGCGTTTAGAGTAAATAAATTTCACTTGAGGGGCCTGCTTCTATTCAGATGACCTCCCACACTGAATATTTTTTTCATATCTTTCAGTGAATGATTATATTTTTTTAAAAAAATCGATACACCGGCTATAAATTGTTCCGGTTTTTCTAGGCTGGGGGTATGTGTACTTTTGAACCTCTTATCCTACAATGTTAACTGTTGTGCTGAAAACAATATTTTGCTGCGGTTTCATTTGTTATGGTAAACCCGCAACCTTTGGTTTAAATACAGAGGTTTAAATAGTTCCGTGGTTTAAACCCAATTTGCAACTCCACCTTCAGGTTTCACATATTTTTGTATCAGATATCTGT
>Ga0126337_10001375_pt1 | contig 14605 bp, 6 predicted proteins | sample DipCmetagenome_FD_92527 | JGI IMG/M metagenome (GOLD analysis project Ga0126337, IMG submission 92527) | Coral microbial communities from La Bocana,Puerto Morelos, Mexico - Diploria C A metagenome | ecosystem: Host-associated > Invertebrates > Cnidaria > Coral | place: La Bocana,Puerto Morelos... | reverse complement strand
GCCACTATTCGCCACTATTCGTACTATTCGCTGTTCGCTATTCGCCCACTATTCGCTGTTCGCTATTCGCCGGACTATTCGCAGTTCGCTGTTCGCTATTCGCGACTATTCGCTATTCGCTATTCGCTATTCGTGTTTTCCAGACACCCCCCGGCACCGTGCACGCTTGCTAAAATATTACCCGAGACGACCGTGCGCGCCTAGTTTCGTCAAATCGAGAATGCTTCGCCCACACATTTCTTACTTTTTCAAAAAATATTCTTTGTTCATGGATGTATACACCCGGGGACTCCTAAGGTTCCTCCTCGGGTTTTGGCCTCTGCGCCAAAACCCTGCGGGGGCAATTATGACCGGTTTCCGGTTAAGATGGAAGCACAACGAAAGAGGCACTGAAAGGATCAGTCCTGTTTTAATGACATCAGTAGTCTGAAACTACTACTTTTGTCTCAAACTGTTACACTAAAATTAACGTGTAAAAGAACACAAAGCAAATAGTAGAAACTGATCTGATTTGAAAAGGCTTTATTTTACATTAAAACAGCAGGGGGTCTGGAGTCTGATGAAAAAATGTTCTAGTACTTTCTTTGTCACGCATGAGGCGAGAATTTGTTTAAAACAGACAGGACACTAGTTCACTTACGGTATGTTGAAAAAAGAGCAACACATACCACAGCACCGGAGTAATCTTTAGGGGGTGGGCGATTTAGCGCCTGAAGTGGCAAGTAGAGGGTAAAGAGTCAGAGTTACTCCAAAATAAAGAGCAATAGAGCCGATTGGTCTAGTTCTCAAACTCATTGTAATCAGGTGTTATAATTCATCAGAATCATGATCTTTTCAACGATTTTATTTCTCCGTTACGTTTTCCATTAGTTTTTGTCTCGATTGACAAGATATACAAAACACTTAAGACAGTGTTTTACTAGGTAAATTTCCAAAACACCTCAAAGTTTGTCAAAAATGTACTGCTGCGCATAGTAGCTTTAAATCTCTTCTCTAAGTTTGGAAATGTGGTTAAACCTTTGTTGAAATATGTCAAGCATAACTTAACTAGCAATATTTACTGCTGTACCACTTACGGCTGCCACAACTTCACACAACTTTCCTCTCATGTTCCTGAGGCGGTTGCGCTAAGACTAGAAGTGTTGCGTGACTATTCTAATAACGGCTGCCAGGGAGATGTAGATGTTCAAGAATTATCATATAATATATAATGTAGTCATGCAAGCACTGAGCATGCGATGTTATGCAAATGTCCTGGGATGTGGTACTCAACCCGATATTGTTAACGTTGACACCGGATCAAGGACGGAAAAAATGTCATAAATTCACCGGAAAAAACGTCAGCAGTTATATGCGAGCTGCTAATGACAGCTAACCGCACGAAAAGTATCCCTTCTCGCGACGTGTGTGCTAAGGTGAATTTATTTTCGCGATTATCCTTTCAACAGGTCAAACAGCTGTGTCGCCTGATCAAGTGAGAGCGTACAGATTTGTAAGTTTGTTTTTTTGCCCGGCAAATTACGTCAACTGACGGTACAGTTCGGGTTGAATTACACTGCTATTCTCGTGCGGTTCAGGAGACTTTTTTAAACAGCGGCTTCGTCGAATCCAACAGAAATGAACGACGAAGACGATTCATACGACAGAACACTACTACCGCTCGACACAGATCGAAGCACTTCGAGATCGGAAATCATTGAGTGTGAGCCGACAAATTCCGAGTTTCCTTCAGCTAAAGATGCCGAAAACACAGAGAAAGATGTTGGCTGGGCTTGGGTTGTATGTGGTGCCGCATTCTGTGATTTGTTTGTTGTTCTGGGAATGCACTATACCGTAGGAGTCCTCTACGCGGCCTTGCTAGACCACTTCAAAGAGTCGAAAGCCAACACAGGTAAATTTAGTTTACTTAAGTGAGTTATTTAATAGCACTAATATTCTCTCGGATCAAACTGTCTAAATCTCCAGAAATCTCTTAAGATTGTAAATTTGACTATATTTTGACTTTAGCTTTATACTACTTAGTTTTTTGACTCCTCGCGAGCCGTCAAAAACTCATGCGCAGTCAAATTATATTTGTTGAGCGATTGCAAAGCATAAAGTACGAATTTCACGAGAGAATATTCCTTTACCGCGCAAAATTCGCATGATAATCACCTCCCGTGCAGACACACACACATTACTGTACTGAATAATCAACTTGCGCATTTAAATGGTATCTTTTTGTTTATATCGTTGTTGCTACTTTACACTTTTCGTAAGTTGTTTAGAGTTAAACTGAAGAACTATAATGGGATAATTTGACGACGATTACACATTCTTGTTTGATGAATTTAAGTGTTTTGCTAATGCCGGCAAGTGACATAAATAGATAAGTAAGGCCAAGTTCAGCGTGTTCTCAGTTGAATCAGTCAATAAGCAAAGCATAGGCGGACAAATACGAACTGATATCCGTCGGCAATAGGCTTTTAGCAAAGGTCAACAGCACTGATGACAACTGAAGAGATATCCATGGATTTTTCTCATCGTCTGTAGTAGATGATTGCGCTGAATTATAATCCGTTTTCCGGTAGGTTTATTGAAGGGTAAAAGGGCGGAATTTTTAATTTAAATGATCACGGTTTTCGGAAAAAACGCTTTTGTTACACGACAGCAGAGGTCAGTTTTGTACACACACTACTGAATACGAGTGCCTTCTTTTTGTCCCTTTGCGGTTCGCTGATAAAGTTAAGTGTAGGAACCACAAGCAAAGTGAAAAATTGTAGCCTAAAGTTAATAATTTAGCTACCTTAAATGACCTTTACACGTTAAGGGGTTCTGCAATACTGCGGACAGGTTCCCGGCGAGGACGGAAAACAAAACGAAGAATTCGGAGAGCGAAGCGGGAGCCTGTTCACAGTCTACTATCTACGGTGGCCCATGAGTCTCACGGCAAAACCATAAAGACATCATAAACCTCACGGCAAAACCAACCCGTGCAACGGCGGGAGTAATTAACATCGTCGCTCCCAGTCCCTACTTATTAGAAAGGAAAAAAAACAAACAGGCCTGCACGGTGTCTATGCGCCACCGTAACTTTCGCTCTTCTTACCCCTGGGGGACTCCAATATGAAAGTTCGGGGATGCTTGGCATCTCGTATAAATCAAAGATTCCGGTCTCACTTGGGATGTTCATGACGAACACCACTAGTTTTAGATGTCGAAGCATCTTTTAGGGCGCAAAAGAAAAAAATTTACAAGAAATGCAGTTATTTCCGTTTTTAGGTATTTCTTTAGGGGTCGAGTAAAGCTCGAGTCACGCCTGGATTTGTATCCTTTAGAGGTTCAATCAGTTAAAATTTTCGATGAGCATTCTGACCTTTTCATATGGAGGTCCTCCCCCGGACCTCTTACCTTTGGGAGATGATCTTTTCTCTCAGGCCACTAGCAACTATTATAAAATAACTGAACTGCTATACTACGCGCGATCTCATTGATAAAATGAGAGCACGTATTTAAACACGGTTGTAACGTTTTAGATTCGCGCTTTAGGACACTCATTCCGTGTTTACGTACACTCTTTTTTTTTATAAGAACGTCTAATTTTGGGGCTGAGGCTGAGCGTTCTTATTTTTTTTCGATTTGAGGCTGAAAATGTTCTTAAGAAGTTCTAAGTACTACAACACAAGCTGAAAGAATACAAAGTCAACTACCGTGACGATACGTCAGACTTTCTTTCACCTGATGACTTCGATGGTGTTGAAGTTATTTTGGAACCGTTGTAAATTCGAACTGCACAATGAACTGTCGTTCTCAGTTACTCAAGACTTTTTTATTTAGAAGATTTATCAACTTTTCAATAGTGCTGAACAAAAAGAAAGAGGTAGAGTCTAAGTTGAGATGTTCTACATCGATGTATATATCATGCAATAAGAAACAACATTGTTAATGTTAAGGTATTCCTTTTAAGCATTGAGCTTATTGTACTTTTAGACCGCAGTTTTCAATTTCCTCAGTTTTATTTTGCTCATTTAACAAGCAGTTAACCCAAATGGGCAAAATAAAGACGTTTTCTCACTCTCAGCTTGGGGTATGTTCTTAGCATGTTCTTAAAATTTTGGTAAATCTTATAAAAAAGGTTCTTATAAAAAAAAAAAAGAGTGTAGCCGGCTTCATCTAAACACGAGGCGAGTTGGGAGAATTCGAGACAGTTATTCATAACTTTCGAAACTTCTCCCAACCCTCCGAGAGAAAAAGTGCTCTATTGCTTTATATCTTAACTGATCATAGTTCTAAAATTATCTTGTATTTTCCGCAGCATGGGTGGGTTCCATCGCGCAGTTTTGCCTCTTCTTCTTCTGCTATCCCGGCAGCCTCCTGAGCGAGCGTTTTGGTTGTAGACGTGTTGTAATCGCCGGGGGTCTGATAACCAGTTTGGGTCTGTTACTGTCGTCTTTTGCGAACAGTTTAACGCAAATTTACCTCACGCACGGTGTCATCGTTGGATTTGGTACAAGTATCAGCTATCTTCCAGCCCTTGTTATGGTCGCCTACTATTTCGATAAGAGGCGCTCCTTTGCTACCGGCATAGCGACATCTGGCAGTAACTTGGGAGCTCTCGGACTCGCGTCGCTGCAGCAGGTCATTGTAGACTCGTTTGGTTGGAGAAACTGCTATCGGTTTTTGAGCGGGCTCGCTCTTTTGGTTTCTATTTGTGGAATGTTGTTTAAGCCCTTGGAGGAGAAAAAGACTGGTAAACACAAATTGGTCAAGGATTCCAAGATAATTAATGCGAAGTCTTTAATGAAACGGGGTTTAAGTTTCCCCAAAAATAATTGGTTCATTATTTGGGCTGTAGCTTCGACTATCGCAACGTTTGGGTATTTTATTCCACATGTTCATTTGGTAAGTTCGTATTCTCTTATCGATTAGAGCCATTGCCGTTATTGAATGTCATTAACAAATCTAAGCAGCCGTTTCATTATGATCATAAACCCACGTACGCAAGTTCGTACCTCCGGAAATCCAGTAAAAGATCTAGATATTTATATATCTAATAACAAAAAGCACCATAGATAATTAGACAGGCTAATGTGACAGTGTTTTAGTTCCTATGGTTGACATCGTTAAACTATTCCCTAGAAAACGTGGGAAATAACAGCTTGTTTTACTGTATCGCAGACGCAGAGGCGTAAGCGGGGAAGGATTAGGGAATTAAAATAAGCCCCCTTTCAGTCTCCATCTCCACTCTCGTTCTCCCTTCCCCTCCAAACTCGATTCCAAGACTTTTCCCTTTGATTTGGGAGTTAGTGCGAACGAGGTTGCCTCCAAAGGGAAAAGCCCTGGAAACGAGGTTGCAGCGTTTGGAACGGAATAAATAAGGCAAATATCCATGTTGTGGGCGTCCTCACTACCTTTTTGCCTATACTTAACGCTTGTGCTTAGGTCCTTCTGGAAACAAGGCTTGAGCTTCAGAAAAAATTTCTCCGACGTTATAAATCATATCAAATTTTTACCTGGTCTTTTCTTGGTTTTGTTTCAGGTGCGTTACGCTGAAGAGATGGGCTCCTCGCATCGTGACGGCTCCCTCTTGCTTTCCTGCATTAGCATCGGTTCCGGTGTAGGAAAGATTATTTTCGGACAAATCTCCGATCTTCCGTTTATAGATACTTTGAGACTGTACAATTTCTGTATGGTTCTTTCCGGGCTCTCTCCTTTGCTCGCTATCTTTGCAACAGGATATCGTATGCTTGTGGTGTATGTGGTTGTCCTTGGCTTATTGGATGGCTGTATAATCGGGCTTATGTCCATTGTTACGTTCGAATGTACAGACCGTGACAAGATGTCGGAGGCCTGGGGTGGAGTCCTAATGATTCAGTCCTTTTCTATGTTACTCGGCGCTCCAGCCGCAGGTTAGAACAATTTCGAGTTATGACCTATGTCATGGCTTGCGTGTTTTGAAAAGTTTAGGCTAAATTTTTCAATCTCGTCGATTGTAATCCGTGTTAATCTTCTCCATCCTTGTTCCTTTGTGGTTTATTATTATTTCTTTGGTGTTTTTCTATCTTAATTAACTACTTTTCTCAGGTTTCCTTCAATTTAAAGGTTATTTTATACGTGGCCCAAATAACTGAAAATAGCGTGACTGGGCTCCTTTAACTTAACCAAGTTGGCCTTCTTAGTCTGATCACGTGGTTACAAGGCTTGCACGTTTAAACTGGCAAATTTTCTTGTAATTTTTTGTTGCGAATTCCACCGAAAATTTTGTCCCACTAACTAGGCATCATATCGCTTCGGTCATTATTAGAACATCGTGAAAACGCGCGAGATTTTGGACAGGGAACAGCGCGGATTAAAAGGTATACGGGAGGTGAGAAGGAAAGATCACCTATTCCTCTTTCCTTCCCACCCCCGCTGTTCCCTCCCCGCCCCCGCTGTTCCCTCTAACCGAAAAGTAGTAAAAAGAGTTCCGAAAACTTAGAAAAAGAAATTTTCAAACATTTGAATCTCTATTCAGTATTAATGCTCCCGATTTTGATATTGTTGTTTCACAGGGTGGTTCGGTGAAGTGACGGGGCACTATCGCAATTTGTTCTTTCTCGCTGGTGGACCAACTGTGCTTGGAGGTTTTATTTTCTCGTTGATACATTGCGTGAAAGATCCGTTGATTGAGAGTCAGCAGAAAAGAGCCCTTATTGTTCCTAGTCAAGAAAAAGAAATCATATTTGTGTATGAAAGGTTGACAGTGGTGTAAAAATGTTTCGCTGATAACTACTTAGAGCGTATACTATAGCACTTTGCTTTACTGCAGTAAATTTAATTTCTGCCGTGAACTTGAGATCACGAACGGTTGTACCAGGGAATTATTTTGGTGGCAGATTATGGCAAGTGATAAATAGTAAAGAAGTTGTTTGCCTCAAGAAGGATAGTTTTGTAGGAAGTGAATCATGGAGGCGAGTGCCAAGTGCTAGTCACGTGCGAGTCACGTGCGTATCACGAGCGAGCAGCCCTGTCTTGACTCGGAACTATTTTGTACCCAGGTAGTCAGTGATAGTACAACTTTTATTATCAACATATTTTCCGGCAAGGGTATTTATTTCTGTTTATTAAATATTTACAACTTACACGACTATAAATATAAAGCCGGGTTGTAAAATTTAGTGAATGTATACTCTGTAGGACTATTTTTGAGGGAATTCGGGATGATAAATTAAATAGGGTAAATAATTTTGTAAAATTAATAAAATGGTAACTTTTTCATAGCTTATCTACCTGGAATTTAATTTTATTTATCCTTTAATATGTCTCTTAAGGCTGTTTAGCGTATTTGTTTAAGCATCAACGATCTTTGAATAGACTGAGGGCATGTCTTTTTTTTGCTCGAAAATCCGGGGGGAGACGGCTTGCTTTGCGTTCCTTCCCGCGGATTTTCGAGAAAAAGAGAGACTCCTCATAGTGCAATCTTTGCACAGTACTGCGTTGTACTGGGAAAGGAATCTTCCGAAAATTATAGCATACTTGGTTAGAACTTACAAAACAACCATTAATGTTAGACCATTAGGAATCAGTGGCAAGGATGATAAATACTGTAGAAAATTGGTGTATTACGTAAAGTTTTCCTTTTGATCAAATCACACTTACGATAACTTTGTCTTCAATCTTGTGACCACGCTCCAGGGCCATATGACAACTTCATTGGGTTGATTTCCGAATTTCTTTGCGGTGGCCAATATACATTATCTACCACTTTTCGAACTACCACTTGGCTTTATTGTGTGGACATTCCCCGGGGGACATTCAAGCATTATCAGCATTATTCAAACGCTGTGTCTAAATGACCGGCAGCCGATTCACTAAATGACCGGCAGTCTGATATTCACAAAATGACCGGCAGTCTGATATTTTACTCAGATTTTCAGGAATCGAAGAGACCCATTCAATCCAAACTATCATATGTCGATTAACAACCGCCAAGCGATCCAGAAGAGCTGTATAGATCGCAGGTCTAACGCGTGGTTGACGCTCGGCTGAGAGAGCGAGACCTTACAGGTCGACTGCCGGTCAAGGTTTTCAAATCGCTATTAAAATGACCGGCAGTCTGATATTTTGCTCAAATTTAAGGAATCGAAGGAACCCATCCAATTCAAACTATCATATGTCTATTAACAATCGCCAAGCGATCCTGAAGAGCTGTATAGATGGCAGGTCTGACGCGTGGTTGACGCTGTGCTAAGAGAACGAGACGCTGGTATGTGACACTTGGAAAACTTTTAGGTCGACTGCCGGTCACTAAATGACCGGCAGTCCGAGTTTAGGGAATCCAGCGAACCGATCATGTACATGAGCATCTTACAATATGTGAACTGAGAAGTTTCAAGCCATCCAAAAATTTTTTTCTCTATTATGAGTATCATAATAAGCAGGATTGCAGTAAGATCGTGACACCAGGGTCATGACATCTTACCTATCGAGCGTGACGCCTGCATTCTTTGTACACGGAAGTGTGGTCTCTTGATCTCTGGTTTTACACAGTGACGATCGACTCTCGCTTCGTGCTTAACTATACGCTTTAGCTTCTATCCTTTCTGCTTAAAAATCTGTGGATTTGTACTTCTTATTCGACATATTCGATTTCCTAAATTTGTCAAAACTATCGTACTGCTTTGAAAACCGTGACCGGCAGTCGACCTAAAAATTTCCAAGTGTCACATGCCAGGGTCTCGCTCTCTTAGCCGAGAATCAACTACCCGTCAGAGCTGCGATCTATACAGCGCTTCTGGATCGCTTGGCGATTGTTAATCGACATATAATAGTTTGAATTGGATGGGTCCCTTCGATTCCTTAAAATTTGAGAAAAATATCAGACTGCCGGTCATTTAGTGATTTTAAAACCTTGACCGGCTGCCGGTCATTTAGACACAGGGGAGAGGGGGTCTCTCTCTACCCCACTCCCCTCGCCCCCAGTCCTTTTTCGAGTCCAGTGTGCCTGGCACTATTCGACCTCCCCGCATCCACAGTTGTCACTGAGTAATTGTTTTGCTGCTGTCTTGCAGTGTAAAGCTTGTTATATTCACTCACCGACTTGTATCAATTGGCTTTGGAATTCAAGTGTGGTATTACTGGCAACGAAGGGTGACTCTCTGGTTTTGAAGAGATCCTCGCCTATGAACCTCTCCGAGCTGCCGCTGGAATTAATAGATGAGATACTAAAGCATCTTGATGCGATTTCTCTGGCTAAATCTCGCCAGGTTTGCCGTTCATGGTGGTCTTTACACTCGCAGCCGAAATACAAGCTACTTTGGAGACAGGCTTGCCACAGAGAAATTCCTGGGGATGTTTTGATCGAATTAGCAGAAAATAGATGTATTGAAGAGACACCAGGCAGATTAAGTGGCACTAGTGAGAATATTCAAGAACAAAACAGTGGTATCCACTGGCGAGCTATTTATCAGAAGTGGTTTAGAAGCCGTCATATTGGAAAGTGGCCTTCCATGAAAACAGAACTAAAAGGTCACAGAGGTGTGCAAATATTAAGTTATAATAAATAAATAAATAAATAAATAAATAACTTATTTATTCAAGTAATCATTGCTTCTATTAAATGGTAGACTGATGCCCTTCCCCTTCCCTCTGAAACACCCTTGAAGCTTTACTCTCAGGACACAGTTATATGATCGCGGGTACCCAAGACAACCTCTCCCTGAGAAAACTTTATCAAGCATTTATATGGCAAAATGGTTTCCCTGCACACCAAGTCAAAGTTATCCCTGCATGATTATTCATAATTGTTATTGAATAAAAAATGTGTCATCTTGAGGACATTTATATAAACAGTTGTTTGAAGTTTACAAGACCACTTCTAAGAAAAGTTAACTCATCCAGGGTAACTCGCGGAGAGGGTTGTCTCAGGTGCTTTGAGATATTTGCTATTTTCTACAATATTTACAGCAAGTATTTATAAAACATAATCACTGGATGACTTTCTTTGAGCTATCGAGTGTAAATATCTATTTAAGTATTGAGGGGCTTGGCCTTTGGGCTGCTTTGGCTCATAACACGTATATCACACTTGATTATTCTGGATACCACAACTTCATCCAATGAATGTTTATCTTAGTCAGTATAGCAATGCAACTATGCAGTTGACTGCAATGAAAACAATAACAGAATGCTATCTTTGGTCTCTAGGTCCAGTTTGGGATGTGAAATTCTCAGGTTCAGCCCGAGTTGTGACTTGTGGTGAAGATGGCACTATTCGCATATGGGACAGCTGGTCAAGTCATTGCGTTGCAGTTCTTACAGGGCATCTGGGTGCTGTTCTCTCAATCTCTCTGAGGCAAATAACAGGTTTATGTAGATTCTTGAATAACCTAAGGCTTGTTATGTTCAGTTTGTGTGACCAAGTTATTTCTTTATTTGTAAGTCATTATTGTGTTTATTTCTTTTCGCACTTTAATGGGGGGGACACAGTTAAATCCATAATCATGCAAAAGAGGAGAAGGTCAATATCGTGAACAAACAAGATTGGGGGTCTATAATAAGCAGGTTTTCCAGGAGTAGGTTATCAACCCACTGCCCAACCACCAAACTGAAAAACCAGGGACTGTTCTTTGTCAGGCCTCTATACCCCTCAACCCATCTCGCATGGTAAGACCTGCCAGAGACAAAATGTCCCAGCGGGCACAGCGCATTTGGTCCTTGGGACAAGCTTTACCACCATAGCAAGGTGTCAGCCTAAGGTGAAGTGAACTGTCAGAATAAGATTGTTCTCAATAAAATGTTATGCTGGTATTGAGAATGCCATCTTTCTCGCTGCAGATATGTGGCACATACTGCACAATCCTAATAGGATATAAAAGATATTTGCATCTTGTCTGCTCTGATGGCTAATCTAAATGTAGGATTACATACTAGGCATTTCACTGGATGCAGATATCCCTCACGATCTCATTGTATCGGGCTCTAAGGACCGCTCAGTTAAAGTTTGGAACATGAAGAACCCATCTGCTACTGCTGTGTTAACATGCCATGGCCATTCAGCTTGTGTCAACTGTGTTGCAGTTAGAGAGAACATTGCTGCCTCTGCATCTGATGACTGTTCTTTTAGAGTCTGGGATATTGTTACAGTTTAGTTTACTTTTCTTCTGTTTTTTTCTCTTAGTAGTGAAGCATTCTTTCAAAAGCTCAAAGTAATAGTGTCAGTGCATACAATTTCATATTTCCTTGGTAGACAAATGTAGCTTACGTCGAGTATTTCTGAATTGAAGAGTGATTCTATCTGAAACTTTAGGTAAGTCTGCATAAAGGCCAAGTGGCTCAACAGGCCAGGGCTTATATCCAGCAACTACGAGAACTTTTAGTTATTTGTAGATGAGATGTTAGTCCATTGCAGGGTTACCCCCAGCATTGAGTTTGCCAGTATCCATTTATACACCTGGGTGGAGAGAGGCACTGTGAAAATTAAGTGTCTTTCCCAAGAACACAACACAATGTCCCTGGCCAGGGCTCAGATACAGCCTGACCAATCCAGATGCAAGTGTACTAACCACAAGGCCACCACGCATCTGAAAGTTTACACCACTTTAATTTCTAGGGTCATTGTATTTGCGCGCTGTTTAACCTAGGTGACTGGGTGAAGTACGTCAGGCTTTGGCAGCAAGATGCATTACTCTATGTTACTGATAGCTCTCAGTTGGCTTTGTGGTGAGTGCACTATATAAATGCGCTATATAAATTCATCATCATTATCATTATCAACAAGGTAGATATATAGGATTCACAGCGTCAAGTTCATATTTTTTTGGCCTGCCTCCTATTTTCACCTTTTATTTCATGAAATTTCCAGTTTTTCCTATTTTTTTAGGTTTCACTAGGTATGCAGAAATATTTTGAAATATTTAGGTTGTTGAACAGAGTTGCACTTGGGAGTGTTAAAAGGATATAACTCAAAGAACTCCTCCTATTTTCCCTACTTTGGGGTGAGAATCCCTATTTTTTCCTATTTTTTGGCCATTGTCATTCCTATTCCCTAAGTGTCATATGTCACTTGGCACCCTGAGAATTGGAAGCTGGCGTCAAAACTTACTATTGGGCTTAAGGTGCATCTTTTCAGGAAAGTCTGGGAACAAAATTTCAGTATGTTAAGGGTATTTCCACAGTGTTATAACTTTTTAAGAATACCAAATTTGTGTTGATCATTTGGCTGTCTAGACACCCATCTTTGCAAGGTACAAGCTGTTTTATGACTGTCACATCAAGTACTGCTACACCTACCTAAATCTTTTGATACAGACCACCTAGAATTATAAATTTATTAATTTTAAAAGTTTGAAAGCTATTTAAACACCATCACTCTGGTAACTATTACAGGTCCATCAAACACTGGAAGCTTCTATCATCTGTTAAACTAGCTGATACAAGAGGTCACAACAGTATTCCAATGACACCTGGAGTTCAGGGTGCTGTCCTCAGGGGCAAAACAGCTTTGGTCCTGACTCACTCTAATGGACTCTTTGCCTGGTATTTAACACTCATAATTTCTTCTTTGTTGTTGTGTATGTTGGATAAGGCCAAATATCCAAGGCAACGAATTAAATCTCTTTTTTTCACCTGCTGCTCTCCAGGGAGAATAACTCAGATGGCGACGACATTGTGCACAACTTCTCATTGATTGGTCCGCATTTTAACAGTGTTCAACGAGGAGAATGTTTGGCCATGCATGGAGCATTGGTTGCCATAGGAACTCGTTCTGGAGCAGTCTATGTTTATCATCTTGACGGAAACTGGGAAACCCAGGTAGGCAACTACTGGTAGAACTGAAGTTAAGCTGTATGCAGTAATAACAGGTTGGTGGCAGTCTGCTTTTTAAAATAGAGACTTAAATAGAGCATGGCAGGTGTTTGAACATTACATTAAACAATCAGATTATGAGCTCGAGATCTCTATTGCGTGATAGTTGATGAGGGCACAACTATCATGCATAGAATTTGAGAGCGAATAATCTTATTGTTTTAGTATAAATCTACTAGTTGTTCAAAACTTTATAAAAATCCTCTTCACAGACACTTCAAAAATGCCAAAAAGCGGCCATCATTTTTTTAACAAGGGCACACTGCTACACTACTCACTATCACAGAATAGATAGTGGGTAGCGTAGCCAATCAGAGCACGGAATTTGTGATAGAACACTAGTACTAAGTAGATTTGTGCTAATAGAGGATAGACAACAGCTAGCTGTAATCATTTAACAGATTCATGATGGAGCAACATGCAATAGCTGCAACAATGTGGATAAAAGATGTACAAATAACACCAAGCCAACATGTTATCTCCTATTCTGGTAAATGGTTTGAACCCAGGAGTATCGATAGTTTGTATAGTGTGATCTTCCAGAGGAGGGTAGTTCTGAAAAGAACTGAAAAGAACTGTTGTTGGTGGCTGACTTGAGTGGAAGTCATCTTCAGAGTCAAGTGAATAGTGCTTGTCAGTCCTGGTCCCAACCTGTAATTTCCTTCATTAAACTGCAATGAGCACCAACCACATGACCATATTTTTCATGTTTCAGTTCACAAAGGTTCATCATGTGCTACACGGAAATCATGACCCCATCAATGCAGTTTGTCTTGATGATGATGGTGAAGGTCCTACCCTCATCACTGGAGGAGATGATGGAATTGTCAGGGTTTATCGCTGGTTCCCCCCTAGCATTTAGGACAAATGCACAAGGCTGAACTCTTTTGCTGTAGCTGAATGAATAACCTATTTTATTTTGCTACTAAACAGTGAAAAAAACAGACCTTGATCTGTTTTTACAAATCATGGCTGAACCCAAATTCTAATGTAACCTGTACCTTACTTTGGCTGAAAAACCTAATGTACATGTATGCCTTACAAGCAGGAATTTATCAGGACAATATTTACTTTATCTTAGATACTTTGCTTAAGAAATGGCAAGTTCCAAACAGTTTTGGAATTTGATTTCTGCCCTACTTCGAGTAGCAAAACTCCAATAGAACTGTTGTGGGAAAGTAGCTGCTGTTTAGTTATTGATTAAAATCATAAAATATCAAAACAGCACGGTCCAATTTATTTTAAAAGACTGATATCCAGATTTTTATATGGTTACTAAGTTCATTCAACCAAATAACTTTATGTACAGCAAGAGAAATGTTTTGGTTTATTTATTCTAATAATATTTTACTATAACATGATAAACAGAGATTCAGTTTTTTTTCCAGCAGCAAACACTGTTGGTAAAAACTGACCTAAGGCTGTTTAATAAAACATGCAAATCGTTAATTCCTAATTATATTGGTGTTTACTGGTGTGACTCTATAGTGTACATTGTTCCATTATGTGCCAGGGAAGTAGTCAATTAGCAGCCACTATTTGAAAAAAAAAAATGAAGCCTTGGAGCCGACTAGCTCATAGCTGCCGGAGCTTATCCCCAGTTTTTGTAGTATTTCTACTCCCCCTGGACGGGATGCTAGTCCATCGCAGGTCATTCCCCCCGCAATTTGTTAGGTTTCCCCAAGAATTTGCCGGTACCCATTTATACACCTGGGTGGAGAGAGGCACTGTGAGAGTTAAGTGTCTCGCCCAAGAACATAACACAGTGTCCCTGGCCAGG
>Ga0126337_10001374_pt1 | contig 14610 bp, 5 predicted proteins | sample DipCmetagenome_FD_92527 | JGI IMG/M metagenome (GOLD analysis project Ga0126337, IMG submission 92527) | Coral microbial communities from La Bocana,Puerto Morelos, Mexico - Diploria C A metagenome | ecosystem: Host-associated > Invertebrates > Cnidaria > Coral | place: La Bocana,Puerto Morelos... | reverse complement strand
TACATAGCGCCTAGTGATTGGCTAGTTTATGGTAACTTGATATCTAACAATGAAACTAGATAAGTATTGTGAAGACAATACAACAAGGGCACTGACTAAAATAAGGTCGAGCCGCTGTCAACAAGAAGAGAAACGTTGCCATAAAAGTAATAAATGTTCCCGAACATAATTAACCCAAACTAAAAACTGTGCTTTACTGTAAACGTGCAATTAGTTTGTCCTTCAATTCTCTTGACAATGTTTAGCCTAAAAGGTTTTAAGTAAATTACCTCTCTGTGTTCCATGTTGTTTCCATAAGTGTACTTGTAGCCTTGCAATGCGCTGAAGGCTAAATCAGCACTTTTGATGGACTCCCCGAGGATCAAGCATGCCTTGCTGAGTCTCTTTAGTGAATTGGCTCTTCCTATATCAATCAATTTAAACGGAGACAGTCAAGAAATGGATCTGTTAAAACATCTCTTGGAGTCTAGGAGGATACGTCTATTTCAGGACCATCGATTTAATTACATTCAACGGAGATAAGATCAAAGACGATGTGCGCGAATTAGCATTGTCTCCAAGAGTAAACGTTTCATACTTGTTATCGACGTGACTTTCACAGCGCTGCAGGAGATCAATCTCTTAAGGGGAGTAAAACACTCTGTTCGTTGTTTTTTTGCTGACGCGTGTTGCTATTTGGTTTCCTCTTATCGTATTTTTACCCAAGCAGTAAGAAGAGTAGATAGGGTTGCACACCCTTTGATCAACTAGGACCCTATCTTCATTGAAGTGATGTACTGACAACTTCAGTGTTCTAGAAATGGAAGTATCCTCCGCGACTGACTTATTGACTCTACCATCACCAGTTTCATCGGTTCACTTATCAGATCAAGCCAAATCCCAGCACTTATGTCCAGGATTGAACGCAAGTATTGTTCAATTAGTACTTCATATTTGGTAAGGTTATCTTACATTTTCGTATTACTTCATATTTGACAAAATTGTGTGTGTTTTGGTGCCTTTTTACCAAGGAGGACACTTTGTGATGCTTATCATAAGGAATTTGAATCTCATTAGCGTTCAATCCTGGACATATCTGAATCCCAGCACGAAATCCAGCTAGATAAGCCCATAAGAATTGTGTTGTCAAGTTTAAAGATCAGAAATTGACTGACGCAGTACAAAGAGATCTCAGCAAACTTTGTAAGAAAATTCGAAGTTATCTATGCCTAGCCGTTGAATTGAATCAAACTAGTATGCATTGAAGGAAAAGATTGGCGTTTAAGACGTCCACCAATTCTAAGAAGCTGCAAGCGACCAGAAAAGTCCTTATCACGGTTAGACTTTTCGTATTTGCTATACAATGTAATCCAACGTAGATGTCACGCAGTTTCGGGAAGAACCAAAAAAATTCCCCGAAACTGCTTCACATGCAGACATGTTGGATTACATTTTATGTCGAATGCTGCAGTTGGATGACGAGTGCTTAAGTTCGAAGTTAAAGGCTATAAGGTGAATATTGGGAGCTTAAGTTGGATGTTGAATTCTAAAGTTGCATGTTGTGGGCGAAAGTTGCATGTTGAGGGCTAAAGTTGGATTCTGAGTGCTATGAAGTTGGATGTTGAGTGCTATAAAGTTGGATTTTGAGAGTGAAAGATAACTGTTGAGTGCTATAGTTGATTTTTGGCGGGGATGGAACACCGGCCCTATTGATAAACGTAGATGCGAGCGTAAGTTCATGTTTATTTACGGGTTATATAAGTACAGTGAATAGCTGAGCTCTCACACCAATGCTTATTACCTGGATGCAGTGGCGAGTACTGTTCCATAATCTCCACTGCCCTTTCCAGCTCTTCCTTTCCTTTTTCCACCATTCCCATCTGCTGATATGCATATCCCAAGTAATTAAGGTTGGCAGCAACAATTCGATGATTTGTACCGTGAAGTGCAACGTAAATCTTCATCGCCTTGGTAAGATTCCTCACTGCATCCTCCACATCCCCAGTGTCACTTTGAGCATGCCCAAGATTCAATAATGCTGTAGCAATAGCTGTAACGGCAAACATTCTACGTTGTATATTTACAAACCTTTTCAAAGAAATCTTTCGCATCAAACTCTGTGTTGTTGAGTTTATTTCACAAATTCTGTGGCTTTTGTGTTTTCGGCCATTTTTTTTGTTCTCTCGCGGAGACCTCATACGCTGCCGAAAACGTTTAATTCTACTTCCAAACACCCTTGCCGCCGTCACTTTCTCGGTGAAGGAAGATTAGACTATTTCCTATTTGCTGGTTAAGAGAGAATTAACGTTTTATCTAGTTTCAGTAAAGACTTAATGAAAAAAAATCGCTAATGAAACTACAAAATCCACAGAATGTCAAAAATAAATCAGCTTGGTAGAGTTTGACGCGATAGATTTAATTGCGTGTCATTGCGGCGCATTATTTCTCTTGTCAATGGTCCATTTCCGACGCGACTCTTTGTGTTTCTTTGAGATATTATTCACATGCAAATAAACTCACACCAGGCGTCGTTTTAATAGAGAGGCTCAAGACAACTCGAAAATGGGCGATTTGCTCGCAGACGAGCGTGTGCACTTTTAAACACGCAATGAAGTGATTTCCTGCTCTTTTAATTATATCACCGCGTATCAAACGCAGGTGCATGGAACATTTGCTCTCTCCTCCGCAGAGGTTTGAACGTTTGTTGTATAAATCCGCTGTACTAAATGAGTGGGGTCGCAAAGTCGAAAGAAATCGAGAGAGAAATAAATGTCAACAAGAGATTATTAAGGTATGAAAGTAAATCGTCCATATAGGTCTTATAACCAAAGTATTCCCTCTAAAATTCTTTTTAGACATTGTTCCCAGTTTTTCCGCGTATGTTACTTGCGGGTCGTATGGAAGTTTTCATGGTGGATTCGTTATGTGTCACTTCTTTTCAAAGCGAAGGAAAACCTGTAATGCTGTGGGATGCCTTCTTTTATGAAATATATCAAACAAGCAAAGGAGCTTTTATCCTAGCTATATTTCGATATAGTTTGTCTATCACAATCAGAGATATTTTAAACAGAATATGTAAGAGAGCGTCGAAAATTCGAAAAGAAAATTTCAAAGATTGTCCATCTAATTTTACGTTTATAGGAATACACAGAATGTGGTTATTCCTTGTTGTTTTGTAAAGAATGGTAAAGAAATGAACACAGAATTATAACGTACGCGTACACAGCCATTTTACTCTTTACCTTTGCTTTTGTGGTTTGCTTCATTTTTAACTCCGTAAAACCGAATGAACGGTAAAAGAATGCCAGAACAGCCAAACAAGCCCAAAGCAAACAAAAGCCCGCTGAACAAAAGGTGGCTGGGAGTGCAGAAAACATCTGTATTATGGAACGTCTTTGAGCATTTCCCGCCGTTGTGTCTGAGGCAATTGCGAGAAAGTCGCTTGGGCGGTCCATGCCTCGCGCTAGTATCATCCTTGGGAGAACTGGGTTCCAGATCCAAAAATAATTTAAGAGGATTGCCTTGAGTACAAGGCCTTTATGGGGGATTCACTCTCTTATCTTGATAATAACTTGGCTATCATCATCGTCATCATCAGTCCTCATCGCGGTATGATACCGAATGAATAAATAAACATTAAAAAGATAAATGGCCTCTGAAAGAAAGTTTGTTCTCGTTTACTCTGTAAAATAAAACTGTACTGCTCGTTCTATAACGGACTGTTTAGTCAGAAATACTACAAATTAAAATAACCAACCTGGATGATCTTTTGTGCCATGCTGCCGGTGTGAAATTTCTTTAACCTTCTCTGCATAGTATAGGCTTTGTTTAGAATCTCCCTTATAACGATACACCACACTTAGCTTTGATAAGATCACGGCTCTGTAAGTGTCGTTGTACCCAAACAGTTTTAGTGCCTCGTTCAACGAGTAAATGCTTTCGTCGAGTTTGTCCATGTTTCGCTGAACCGAGGAAAGGCGGCTGAATGTTAAACCAATCTGAAAGAGACATTTATAGACACCCTATTCACTGCAGTGCTTTATTAACTATATTTTCATTAACGGTTACACACTATCGAAACAAACAAAATTCTCCTTTAATTTTTGACCGGTTTCGGACCTTTTTGTTTCGCCATTTGCCATTTTACAAAACGAAAAGAAAGGTATCAAGTTCTTCACGAGACTCGCCTAATACTCTTTTTTCCTGTTTTACAAATTAGCGAATAACACACACTTCAGAAGGTTCTTTGCTGTTTCACTATTGATCTGTAGAACTGGCGAAACATACCCTGCCCTCAGGTCTCCTTTCCAGTGCAATAAAAACGTGTTTCTCTTTAGAAACTCGGTGGTTTGAAGAAGTTTGAGACATTTAAGTTCCAGAGCTTAACTAATTTTGTTGTTGCCATTTCCTTGACCATGGCGGTGGCCAACCAGGAAGCTCTTGCTACTTGGGGCACCGCTCACTTCTAAATGTTAGTTCCTTACGGCTCTATATTTCTTACGTTTTGATTATTTTTATTAACTTTACCTGTAACTTGTATTTACAATGACCAGTATAGTGTAAATAAAAGAATTGATTGATTGATTGATTGATCCATGTCCCCACTCCCATTCTGGAGCTTTCCGTGGAGAACAAACCATCGTAAAATAAATTTTAGTACGAGTCGTAGAGTTATTTTGTAAAATTAAAAGAAGAAATAAGTTCCAGCAAGAGACTAGTCTGATTCATGCAGTCTCCAAAACCACTGCCATGTGGTCGAGATTGCAGCAGGTAGTACAGGTATTTTCAGGTACCGGTAAACTTCAAAGGATCCACGCATGTGCAACCTGCCTATTGCTATCTTGGTAGAAAAAAAAATAAACTTTTAGCCATAAAATGATGTTAAAGAAGGATATCAACAGAGTTTTCAGGGGTAAGTCGTAGTATACTGTGAGTCTTTTCATTCATGTGTTTCGGTTTTCGACTCAGTAGTTGGAAGGGGTTGGTGAATATAAACTTGTGAGTCTGCTAGGAACTAGAATAACCAGTTATTCAGTTGTTATTCCATAATACGATCGATTTGTCCTTCACGAGGGAGAAAAATAAAACACTTTCCAAAAGATGGAGATCTGACTGGATCGTAGACAGAACCAGGATGACTAAATGACGAATTATTTCTAAAAAAGACAGTTGGGTTCGATCAAGGAGTCTGCCTTTCAACGCTCTACACCTTATAGATCCTTATATATAATTCTTCACACACTGGAAGGCGATATATTTGTCCATTTGTGCGGCATAATGATTTCATCAAATCCATTATTTGTAGTTTTGCTGTGTAACCTTTGTATTAGGGAGCAAGTTGTCATCGCAACGCAGTTTTCTCGCTTACAAAGCAGTAGCAATTTAATCGGAATTGATTCACAGGGTCCGGATATTGATTCGAAGTTAGAATTTTCTGAGTTACTTAGATAAAAAGGAATAAAAGGAATATAAACCGGCTGACTGAAACAAAATGTCCCAAGCTGACCAAGCTGACCAAGCTGACCTCATTGAATCTGATCCTCTCATTGCTCTCACACCAGCAGTGCTACGTCTTCCCTTTAGGTGTCCGTTACTGGATTTTATCGCATCTTTCGATTGGTTCTTGTGATAAACCAGATAACTGGGACCACAAACAACGGTAAACTCAACAGTATAGTTTAATTTCCGCCATGGGTACAACACTACACGCTACAAAGTGAGAACGTCACTTGAGCCCGCGTTCTAACAAATCAGAAGTACAATAACTAGAAGTAAATACTTCTTACATATTGCCACAGTTCTACAATTTATTCGCCAAAGGAGCTTGCACTTCTTGTTTAGTTATCTTGTTATTGTATACATTTTATGCAGAGTTTAATGGTTACCCAAATGAATATATATATGTTATTTGCCGGCCGGGATGTCCGTATTGGGAAAAACTGTGCCCGAGGTCTTGAGCACGTACTTAAGACCTCGGGCACAGTTTTTCCCAATACGGACCGACCTAGGCCGGCAAGTAAACCCGTGTTGTTTACTAAAGTATTTAAAAGAAGAGCTTCAGTTTTCGCTGATTTTAAAACGGAGCAATAAATGATTTACATTTCATGGAGATTTTTAGTGTAACAAAAGCTGCTAAAATAGCCGCAATGTTGGAAAACTCGGAGCGGTCCGTACGCGGGGTCCGTAGGGGAAAATCCGGACCGCTCGAGCGCGCGAAATTAGCCAATCAGATTCAAGGATTTAGGATTCCGGACCGCTGAGATGCTTCTATATTTTCTATATTTTAGTTGTCTTTATTTAGTTGTCTTTATTTTAGGTGCATTTGATTAGAGGCTCGTTATAAAAGTAAAGGTAAGAGGCTAAACTGGGGACCATACTTATTTTCCGCCTTACCACGGTCGGCATAACAGTTTTTATCGTATGGTGATCCTAGTAAGCTTCCGCCTGATGATGTTGAAGAGGCCAATAACATTCTTCAAAAATTAAAATAGGGTAAGAAGGTGATTACTCCGTGGATATTTCGCAAGGTGTTGAAAATATAGCTTATTATTGTCCAACTGCACTTCGTACAGTACAAATGACCCTAAACGAGTATAAACATCACGCGATATTTGTACTCCAGAGGACCGGTTAGAAACACACAGACATAACAATTAGGCGTGCTGGATAATAAATCTCTTATAAGACGTTTTGTTGTCTAGTATCGCTGAGAATTTTTACTCGTTGTTTGTATTTTGAATCGCCCTACAGCTCGTCAAAATACGGCAGAACTCGTAAAACTACTCAGCTATACTACACAACGAAACATCTAATAAGATATATTTATTCACTGGATCTCGACAGGACCTTCTTCGCCATCAGTGTCGTGGCAGTCACCACAAGGGACATATCAAAATGGCTACCGCACTTCTCAAGACACTGTTCGACCAGGAAGTGCTCAGAAAATGGATCATTTAAAGAAATGGAGTATTTCAACATACAAATATACTAGGCAATACCTTTCTGAAAGGTTTGGTAAAGGTACAAGGACTGTGGATACTGAACTTGAAGGACAAATTATTTTGCTAAAAGAAGCCCAAGTTAAGTATATGAATGTTCTAAAGCTTGCAAAGCAAATGACACATCATTTTCATGGTATGGTTCAAAGTCAAAGAGGTCTTGGTGAGGCATTCACAGATTTAGGGATGAAATCCCGAGAGCTACAAAATGAGTTCAACCACAACGCTGAGTCTCAAAGATCGCTGGTACATAATGGGGAAGTCCTTCTTGAGGCACTCAATTTTTTTACATCCAACCTGACCACCTTGGTGCACAAGACTATGGAAGATTCTATCATGACAGTGAAAGCATATGAATCTGCCAGAATAGAGTTTGATGCCTATAGAACAGATCTAGAGTCTACCCAAACTGGACCAAGAACTCCAGCAACAGCTGCTAAAGCTGAGGTGGCTAAACAACAGTTTGATGCCCAGAAAGAGAAATTTGACCGGCTGCGCGGTGACCTAGCGATCAAACTCAGGCTATTAGAGGAAAACAAGGTATATAGTTTGTTAACGAAAATGTACGGAGCAGAGTTATTTAAAAAAAGACTGTCTGACAAGGATTAAAAAACCTTACTGACGTTGCATCATTGAACAAGAGGCAGATTTACCAGAGAAATGTAAGCATACTTGAAAAGTTTCCATCTGCCACATTTTGGGTAAATAATCTGTCTGATTAGCTACGCGTTTTCCATAGAAGTTGATTAAGTATCTGGAACATAAAAATATTAAATAGTGTAGTTCCTGTCTCTCGCTCTTTGAGAAGCGAGCAGAGAACGTAACAACAAGAAATTGTCGAGTTTGAGCAATTGAGTTGTCATTCAGATGCATGAACGTGCATAATTCGGATAACAACTCACTCAAAAACTTTTAGCCAAAATAGTGCTTTGGTCGTGCAATCGATTTTGATATTTCCTGCTACAACCAGAATAAAGCTACTGACTAAAACAAGCCTTCTCAAAGTTTTTTGTTGAAATCCTTTTCCTGTATTTCAGCTGTTGTCAAGAGCTTTTCTTTTTTTTTTTTGCACTGCGTAATGCCGTCCCATTTTTTGATCGCAACACAATCCTTAAGGGGATTTCACAATAAAAATGTTGATTTAACCATTTCCTTGCTTTCTTTGAACAGGTGAAAGTGATGCATAAGCAGCTGTCACTCTTCCAGATCGCAATTAGTGCTTACTTTGCTGGTAACAAACAGGATTTGGAAAACTGTATGAAGGAATTCCATGTTAAAATCACGAGCGATGAAGGCAAACAGCCATCATTCCTGGAACACTGATTTAGCCAGTCGTAAACACGTCACTTTTGAATATAAGTGCCTCCTTGATGTAGGGAAAGGCCACAGACTGCCATCTGTTGCTTAGAATGATTGGGGAGCCTAAAGTGTCTCGCAACCGGTTTAGATGCGTCTTTGTTGTCTTTCTTTACGTCACGAAGGTGCTCTCGGAATCGGTCGGCTAACGTATTGCAAAGTGTGCAAGTTATGCAGTAGATGACATTGGCTGAGGTACAGATGAAATGATCAATTATTTTCAATTTCACCGTTTTGCACCCATGATGAAATTGCAATGATTTGGGATTAATTGACATGTTTGTTAGCCAATCAGAATGCAGAATTTGTTGCTTGTGTATTATTAAAAAACTAGAAGCCATAGTTTAACACATGGTTAAAATAGGCTTCCACTTCTACTATCCTCATTAAAAATTCAAAATATTTTAGAGCGGTCTTCAATTGAGTGTCGGAAGTATTCATTAGATTACTTAGGTCTTGGTTTTGGTTTGATTTGAGATTGGTCGAGGAAGTGGTTTGGGTTTGGTCTTCTCTAACAGATATATTACAGTTTTAGTATCACCCAACTAGTGGAGTAACGCAAATCCTGCATTTGGATTGGCTACGCTACTAGAGGACTATTGGTAATATCCATTGAGTAGTGAAATTCTTTCGTTTTATTCCTAAATAAATCTTTCTTCAACATGCATTTGCAAGCTTTATTACTGCTTTTTCTGTCCTACTAGTTGGGTGATACTAAACAATTAGACCCTTCGCCCTCAAGGGCCACGGGTCGAGAGCCCATTCGGCTTCGTCTCATGGGCTATTGACCCGTAGCCCGCAAGGGTTACGGGTCTAATTGTTAAATAGTTAGAGATGTCAAGGTAGGATGGGAAAACAGATAGTAATTTTAGGTGAGTACTGAAAAACTCATCATCAGCTTAAGAGACGTAGATCAGAACGCTAAAACGCGTATTATATATGAATACATAATATATGAATAAAAGGCATACAGCAGTAATAAACTTGTCAAAGCAACGCATGTCGAGACTCTATGATTTTAAACTTAACGTTTGTATGCTTGTACATGCATCTTTTACGTGTACGTCAGCCTATATCTACAAATCAGTTAATTAACAGTCACTGCTGAAGATACAGTAGTAGAAGATATAGTATAGTAGAAGCATATAAAACGTCAACCTGAGTTTTACGGCATACGCTGTTTTGTCATGTTTTACCGCAGTGTGTTTTTTATTCTTACTGAAGGTAAAATGAAAATGACTCTTTTAATTACAATAAAAGACAAAGTAGAATTTGGTTTTCACTTGCGACGCAAGGATACAAGAATCCATACAAACACTTACAACTGCAGCACGAGCATTATAAAAGCTTTTTGATCCTCGTGCTTGCACTTAGCCGGCTAAAGTATTTGTTTGGGATATTTGTGCTTGTGCTCGCGTTGCAGGTTTCTACGGGTATTGTTGTGTCGCTAGAGATAACCAGTAGATATAACTCAGTAGCGTGGTTAATTAATTACCCTGAGCTTGCTTGGTGATTGGACGTTTCTGAAGATCTTCAGAGCATTCTTTAGGCAGTCTTCCGCTTGGATGTACTGACCAAGGTAACGGTATGAAGATCCCAATGCACTTAGGGTAAACCCATACTCTTGCTCGTAATTCCCACTTTCAATGTATATCTCGAGAGCTCTCTTGATGTGATTACTATAGAGAAATCAATGTGTTGTCAGCATTGTCGCCCGCCGGAATTACGATCTAGCCCTGCCAAGTGACTATGCAGTGGGAAATGTGGGTTAGCAACATAACAGAATACTTAACTTCTCAATTTCTATGAGCACTTAGAACGGTTAAAAAAAAACTACCAGCTACGCCTATCTCGTGTCCAATCGTGATCTAAGTGGATTTGGTTTTTCATTGAATTGTAACCGCAACAAAGGCCACTGGGGTAGAATCCTTCAAATTCAAATGACCTGATGCAAATTACAGTAATAATCCTAGCTGATCCTTTTGCAGAAAAGTGTTTTTATCCTTGCAGTTGAAAGTTTCATATTCACTTGAGGTTTAGAGAACCGCAAATGATCTTGATGTGGACCGTAACTAATCAGTCATCTCACTTTTCTCTTTGAGGTAGTTGCCGCAGAAAACGTCACTAGAAAAAAAAACTTGTAACAGGCCTCTCGTATCCACAGAAATCCCTGCAAAAATATGTATTTCTGAACTAAGGAAAATCATTGGGCCAAACGTAAGAAAAAAGGGCTCTCAAGAGAAAAAAAAAAACAATGTCGATAAAGGGTAACGGCGACAAAGTCTGCCAAAAGAGAGAAAAAGTTCATTTGAAGCATCATCAAATATTTTAAGCCTTCTTCCTATCCTCTTTTCACAGTTAGATGGAAATAAAGTGACTCGATGAGGTATTTCCACTAATCCCTTGCTAAGCGTATAAATACGAGCTCTGCATTCATTGAGGTATTGTTTACATTATCCACTATTCCGTTATGCTCGATTTCCCCCGCTCTCTCGGGTCCACATGCCTCTCTTCTTGCCCGAAACAGCGGCTGGTAATCGAGCCTACTATTCCGTGGGAAAAAATATTCCTTAATTGTTTTTCTGAAGGATCGTTGGCGGTCCTCACTGGGGATCATTCACGGTACATTGGGAATTATTTCCGGTATGGGGTTCAATAATGGTACTATACAGTATGCTACTTCTCAACGAGGTTAACCTGTGTCAATTCCTCACAGGACTTTCTCGTTCTTTCAAGGTGTTTTGTGTTGCTAAGCCAGGTACAGTACTCACATCGCTTCAGATTGTTTTCCCAGCTCGTTCAAAACGTTTCCAAGACTATGTAGAGTGAACGCAACTTGCGTATCTGCTCTGCCATCGTACAATTCCAGTTTTCTTTTCAAAGCATCTCTTAGATACCTTTCACCTGTCAAGGGGTCCCCCAGATGACTGTGCAAAAAAGTTAAGGTAGAATTAGATTGTTAAGCTTTTTTAGCCCTGGTACGTTTTCATCTATGATTGGTAATGATTAATCTGGAGTGAGCGAATCCTGATATAATTTGTCGTCTTCTACAGCGATTGTCAACTGCTGTTTTCGTGACTTTAAACAACCTAGCTGCTACAATCCACGGCGGAATTCTTCCCTATACTTTGTAAATAACCGGATCACCAGGGACCTCTCAAAGCAGTTTGAGTGTGTTGTATTCGCTCTGAGTTAAACTGAAACTCACTGTGTCATTGAGCACATACTTTTTTTCTTAGATTGTAGATGGGCGTTTATTTTTCTTTGTATATAGTTATTCCATTTCCAAGCGATTTTTGGTGATTGATGCGATAACTTTTAAGCCTTATATACCTGTTGCTGTACGCCTCTCCAAGAAAGTGCAACACGTTGGCCAAGTCCAGCTGCACGTTGTCTGGACCTTTGTAAGTTTTGAACAGTCTTAGCGCAGTCTTTAAATGACTTTCAGACTGAACAGACTCACCAAAGTAGAGCAAACCCTCCCCAAGACACGCGTGTCCATTAGCCATAGAAAGAGGTTCAAGTTCTTCTTCTGGTAGTTCGCTGCTCAGCTGCAGAATAAATATCAAAAGATCTCCTGTATTTCAGGTAGCTTTTACGGAGGGGCTCTTTTGGTTGAAGAGTTAAAGAAACTCTAGAAAGAGAGGGGTTTCCACATGGCATTAAAGAGATGCTCCTTGTATTTGTTTCTATTGTTTGCCGTACCGCTCAGCCAGTTTCACTCCTTACTCAGTCACTTAGAAGGGAAGGAGGAAAAGGAAGGGGAAGGTGAAGGCGAAGGCGAAGGCAAAGGCAAAGGCAAAGGCAGAGGCAAAGGGGAAGGGGAAGTGGGAAGGGGAAGGGGAGCAGAAAAAAGAATAAGAATAAGAAGTGAAAGAAAACCCTGATGAAGGAGGTGAGGAGGACGACAACAACTATTCCCATACAACATACTGATTAGAAATAAAGCTTGATGCAGTAGGCCACTGAACGCCTTTTACATTTGGGCGGTAAAAAGGGTAATGTAATAATAATGATCGAGAGAGTAAATTCATGCCCTGATATCGAGCTTAGTATACCTCCACAGCTTCCTTTAGGTGAGGCAATGTGAGGCGCAGCATTGCAAAGTCTTCATCCCTGAGGCGCTGTAAAGCGTCTTTGACTATACTGCTTAGGCATTTGATTACTTTCGAGACATCACGACCTGACAACTTCGGAGTTGCAATGTCGATGGCATTGTTTCCAAACAGGCTTCTAAACAACCAACTAAGATTGCATTCCATCCAATTTTGTTCTGCAAGTGAATAATTTAATGTGTTCAATAGGAGATGATCTACCCCGATCATCCTTTCTTGATGCATTCTATTTAGTTGACTACGTTTTGAAAGTTCGGTATTATCTCGCGCCTTTCTGGGGCAAACGAGCCGGTAAACGAGCCGGGCAGCTGAGTTGGATTGCTCTTACGATACTAGGGGAATTAGTCTGTTTCCGTATAGAGACTGTAAAGAGTTTATTATTGATATTACCGTGGTCATTTTGTGATGTACTTCAAAAGGTTGAGACATGAGTGGTTTGTAATTCTGCGTTCTAAATCACATTAAAGATATTTATATAAAATAGAAATTTACGAGCCACTCTCCCTAACCACCGCGTGAGGGGCGGCACAAGGTCGGAGTATTCGACCCCTTGATATCTCATCCACATAACCTATGGTATGCTTAGAATCGTGATATAAGTTTTAGTTTCTAGAGTTTTTACATTTTTGAGAAAATTGCGTAAAACCGTCGACAACCCGCAAAGCCGAAAAATCACAGAAATGAGGTCAAATTTACACAATACACATCCCATAAACAAATTAGCTGGGCAGCTCTACAGGACACTATAATTGTATTCGTGGCGCATCCAACTTTTTAGGAATTATATTCCACAAGATCCCTATTGATGCAAAATTAGACGCACGCTCTTATATGATTCTCGATTCCCACAAGATCCCTATTGATGCAAAATTAGACGCACGCTCTTATATGATTCTCGAAAACTATCACTTTGGGCTCGCACAAGGCATGTTTCTTTTCGTGCGAGCACAGTTCACGTAAAACTGTTTTGAGAGTTGCCATTGAGAGAGATCTAAGTTTAAAACAGATAATTACCAAACGCAAATAGATCTGGGGCAAACGGTTTGTTTGCCTCTAAAAAAGTTCTAAGTATAGAATTCTAACGGCGTTCGAGCTGTGATCTTTTAAAATCGAGCCCGATAAGCGAGGGTAGCACATACGAGGCTCCTATTCGGCAAACCTCATTACGCGGACAAACTCCACTGGATTCAAATCTTTGACACTTTGCAAAGAAATGTTCAGAAAAATGGGTTTTGCATGTTGGGTCTTTTGAAGCGTATTGTTTATCAAACATTAGTTACTATTAGGCATTCTAAGTTATTAAGACGCATGTGTTTACTTCTGCTGAAATTGAGTCAGTAGCTCTTTGTCATCGGTTGAAAAAATGAAAGATGAATAGAAATTTCTCGTCTCAGAGGCTAGTTGGTGGCCAATGCGGTTAAGATCCTCGAAGCACTAAAGTCCAAGAAGTAGTTCTCTTTAGCTTGCTAACTAGTACCAAAAATATACACGCCACAAAAGCTTTCTAGGCTGTTGACTGGATTCAGGAATTAATATTTTAATGGAATTAAAGTGGCAATGAGCCACTTAAATTCGAAAATGGATTGTCTGAAAATTTTCATGTACTTGTAGCAGACAAGTTTTGCTATGACGTTTGAAAATAATGCAACCCATTATTGAAACTAACTTGGCGATAATGAGTGCGTAACAGGACCGTTAGCGTTATCGGACTAGTTCCAAAACCATCTGGAATTCCGGTCTCTTAGGAGGTCCAATATTTCTAGCATCGTGTTTTTGCTCACCCGGGGGTTGATTTCATTGCGCTATTTTCATGTTGCTATTATTCGCTAACCTTGTTGATTGAAAGAATCAGAAACTTGAACCAAAACTAGCTTGATTGTACTACCCATCTAATGGTAGTTACACTATTATGTTCGGTTTATCACGCGTCTATTATCAGTGCCCCTGTTTTTTGTATGCACTCGCCTGGGCCCCTTAGAAATGCAATGAAAGAATAAAGCCTCCTTTTTCTGTTTTTCTTTTTCTGTGCAATTAAGAGAAGAAGAGAGAAGCGTGGACCCCTAATTAGATCAGTTGCTGATAATTGGTAAGATCAAGAGGTAAGATCAGAGAAGTCGATGCTCTTCTTTAACTAACCAATATAATCATAAAAATTACAATTT
>Ga0126337_10001372_pt1 | contig 14616 bp, 9 predicted proteins | sample DipCmetagenome_FD_92527 | JGI IMG/M metagenome (GOLD analysis project Ga0126337, IMG submission 92527) | Coral microbial communities from La Bocana,Puerto Morelos, Mexico - Diploria C A metagenome | ecosystem: Host-associated > Invertebrates > Cnidaria > Coral | place: La Bocana,Puerto Morelos... | reverse complement strand
TTAATCTCAAACCCTTAACTAGGGAAGTTTGGGATGAACATCTCAAATCCTTCAGTGGAAAAAAGTGGCATGAAGATCTCAAATCCTTCAGTGGTAAAATGTACGATCTTGATCTCAAATCTTTCAGTAGGAAAATTGGGGATCTTAATTTCAAACTTTGAATCGGGAAAAAATGAGATGAACACCTCAAATCCTTAAGAAGGAAAACTTGAGTTTTTTTCATCAAAACCTTAAGTGGGAAAATTTGAGATCTTAATCTCATATCCTTAAGTAGGAGATTTTTAGATGATCTCAATTTCTTTCAGAAAATGCCATGAAGATATACAAATTTCTTTGTCCAATTTTTGTCATTATTTTTCCAATGTCAATTTCTTCGCCAAAAATTTTTCATATACATGTCGTTTCTAAATTGCTTTATCTCAATTCCTACCAAAAAAACAGTTTTCTCTTTATTAATTTATTGAACAAAATGTCTTTATCCAAATTTACTTTTCCAAAAATACCTTCTTGAATTTCTATAACTCAATTCTTTTGCATGTTTGTTCATATAAACTTCTTTATCTTACATTATTTCTATATTTTCTGAACTTATTTATCTAAATTTCTTTATCTAAAGAAAAATTCCCTATATATATTTCTTGATCTCATTTTTTAAGAAAATATTTGCCTAAATGTCTCCATTTAAGTTTCTGTTTCGGAATTTCTTTGTTTATTGATTTTTTGTTCGCCTGAAACATGCCAGCATATACAAACAAGAAAAAAGTATGTCCTGAATTTCACAGCAGCTTCCTGACTGAAAAAGTACAGCTTCCTTAACAGGAGCTTTAAGTTGCCCAAGTTGTTTTTTTTAGCTTGTTTTAATGGCCATTTACCTCGCTTAAATCTACCTTGCTTAATTAAGCGCTTTAGTGCTTAATTAAGAGAGGTAGAAAAGCGCTTCCTTAATTAAGCGCTTTTGGAAGGTCTGGGGACGCTACACGCGCTCGCGAGCGCGCTTCCTATAGCGACGCTTCACGCGCTCGCGAGCGCGTCCGCATTTAGTTTGTATTTTACTTTGGTTTCCTAGGACAAAGGTTAACTTTCTTCAAAGCTTGATCCTTTGTTGTGGCACCCATGGCGTTCATGCCCCGCAGCTATTTTGAAGCTTTCAGAGACATACGTAAGCACAGAGCTGCGCTTTTTCCCAATGGCTTGCAATAAAGCCAAAACAACCACCGACAAAAAGGCTGGGGCTTTGAGTCAAGCCAGTGCTACACCTGAGGCCATAGTGGCATGTAATAATGCCAATGACCAAAAAAACAGAGGCGGTGCGCGCAGAAAGAGCATCACTCCGGTGAGCCAAGATGCGTTGGATGCAGTCTTTGGTCGAGCTGTGGCTTTGCATAAGCAACAGGCTTTGGACTTAGGGGAGTATGACCACTTGAAAACGACGCAAGCTGCCTCCTCAGCAGGATTACAGCATTGTCAGTGGTGGTTTAAAGAATTGTTGCCATTGTGCGATGGGGCAATCTTGCCGTCGCAGCTGAGAAGTAGTTTGCTGAAACATTGTGAAAAATACAACGACAGCCAGTACAAACATGACCTTTGGGCAACAAAAAAAGCAAGCCAATTTGGAATTCTGTTGAACCATTGGCGAAGACTTAAAAACGAGCCTGAGCGACAAAGTCAGCTCAAAAAAAATCCACACCAACAAAGCACAAGCTGATGGATGAATTACTGGCCTTGGAGCCTGGTTTGTGCCCAGGAGAGGCTTGGAAGAAAGCCAATTCCAAAGAGGACATGCCAGAAGAGGTTTGCGACAGAGCCGATGAAGAGGCCAGGTCTGAAATTTCCGTGGATTCCAATGGATTTCCAAACATGCTCAGAAGCCCAGCCGAAAGAAACGATGAAGCAAGTGGAAGCAGAGGCTTGAAAGAAAGCCACAATTCCAAGAAGGACGTGCTGTTGTCCAAGAAACCCAAGTCTCATAGAGAGACTTTGGAACAGCAAGCAACGAAAGCAGCAACCAAACTGGCAGTGGCAACTCCCAAAAAACCCATGAAGAGTTTGAAACGAGATGGCGCTCGTTTGAAACGACCTGCCGGTCAGTCAGAGACAGTGGCCAAGAGGCCTGGAAAAAGGCCATGTCCTACTGAAAAAGATCAGACCGAAGTACCTGAGCTTCCTGGAAAACACTTCCGAGTTGGACTCTACACACAGCAATCATATATACAAGTGTGGTCAGATGGGAAATGGCGTTTGTTGATTTCTTGTACTGAGAAGATGGCAGCCAACTATGAAGGAGGCCATCAGGCCGTGATACAAGCCTTGGAGCCACACTGTAGGAAACCTGGTTGCGCCAAGGAAAAAATGTTGGCTCTTCGAACAGAACTTTTGGTTTGAAACAGAGCCTAGAAAGTTTCAGATGCCGTTGGTTTGAAACAAAGCCACCTTGTCTGCACGCGCTCGCGAGCGCGTGATTCGTGCGTACGCGCTCGCGAGCGCGTGACACTTTAGAGACGCGCTCGCGAGCGCGTCTCCACAGGAGCGCATACAACAGATCAGAGGCAAGCCACGGGTGAAAAAGTAAAGTGCCAAGAAACCGCATTGCTGAACCGAGACTGTTGTGACCGGATGGATTTATAGAGAGGAAGTTTGGTTTGAACAAAATATATGTCCGCAGCTGTTTATAGTGTTCAAAGATTACATGTTTACACAAGCAAGCTGTGTGGTTTGAAATAAAGCCACCATGCCCAATTCTAGGAATTGGAATTCTTGGGAACAATGGCGTGAAGAAGATGTTGGTTTGCAACAAAGCCAATGGCCTGCCAGAAGCAGCTGCAATTCTTGGCCACCATGGCATGAAGAAGACAGAGGTTGGCAACAAAGCCCATGGCCTACCAGAAGCACCTGGAATTCTTGGGAACAATGGCATGAAGAAGATGTTGGTTTGCAACAAAGCCAATTGCCTAGCAGAAGCAGCTGGAATTCAAGGCAACAATGGCATGAAGAAAACAGTGGTTTGGAACAAAGCCAATGGCCTACTATAAGCCAAACTATAAGGCAAGAGAAAGGCTCCAAGGGGAAAGGAAAGCGCAGGCCAAGCCAACACAGGAGCAGCTCAAGGAAAAGAACAAACAGCCACAATAGGCAAAGGCAAAAGGGCAAAGGAGAATGGAGACAAAGTCGAAGCCACAGCGCCCCTAGGACCGGAAAAGGACAAGCAAGTGGCCAAGAGCAAACAAAAGGCAAAAGAAGTGGCTTGGAAGAAAGCCAAAATAAACAAGGCAAGGGTTTGGAAGAAAGCCACACTGGACAAGGAAAAGGGAAAAAAGGAAAAGGCAGTGGTTTGGAAGAAAGCCACACTGGAAAAGGAAAAGAACACAAGGGGAAAGGAAAAGGCAAGGGCAAAAGTGAAGAAGAAAGGGAATATGTCAGACAAGAAATAGAAAGAGAGATTGAAGAAGGTTTCGACCCAGGTTTGCAAGAAAGCCGTGGAAGAACTTACAGGCACCTGAGGAAGCTGAGGCGTTCCAAAGACCCTGAGGTGCAAGAAAGGAAAGAATGGTATGAGTTGAGGTTGGGTGGACATGAGGTCTGAAACAAGGCCAATACCCATGACTGAAGGTAGCCAGAGGTGGACTCGCATGATGAAGTTTGAACAAAATCTGGAAGCAGCAAGGAAGCAAGCGCAGGAAGAGAAGGAAGAACTCCAGCTGCAAGAGGAAGAAAGGCAAGCAACCTATATGGAAAAAATTAGAAAAATTCAAGAAATGCAGCTCAGGCAAGAAGAAGTCTTTGCTGAGTTTTTGAAAGTAAGAGGTTTGGAACAAAGCCAAAGCTCTAGTTCCAGCGCAAAACCAAGAGGCTTGGAAGAAAGCCACAAAGAAAAGAAAGAAAAGGTAGAATTGAACACCAGCCCTGACAAATTGAACCTTGAGAAAAAGCCTGAAGAAACGGAAAAACCTCTTGATGCCTGAGATGCAAAAGAAGAGGATACATGAAAAAGGTAGTGGTTTGAAATAAAGCCATTTGATCAAGGCAACGCTTTGGGCCAAAAGCAGCTCAAAAGAAATTTGTATAGTTTGAACAAACCTATTTCCAAGAAAAGCGTGCCAAAAAAAACAGGAAGCAAATAAAGGGTGGAATAACAAACTACATGATTTGGATGGAATAAAAACATACACATACCCTTGCTGTAAAAAATAGAGGAAATATCGACCTCAGATTTTCAATATTAGATTTCCATATGCATGGTTGTTGTGTTGACAAAATCTGTATAGACTTGAGTTTTGTCTGCTGCCATTTCGGTTTTTTAGCAATCGTAAAATTTTTGTTGTTGGAAAAAAAGGTTTGAGAAAAAGCCAGAGGTTTGAAACAAAGCCTCAGCCATGCGAGATCGCTCAAGGAGTGGCGTGGCTGAAAGGAACTATTCTCGATCCGAGTGGAGAAAATGGCGCGAAGAGACTCCCTTGGATGATCAAATAGCCAAAGGCCAAGGTACCAAGGGAAAGGGGACAGGCAGTGGTTTGGAAGAAAGCCACACTGGAAAAGGAAAAGGGAAAAAAGGAAAAGGCAGTGGTTTGGAAGAAAGCCACACTGGAAAAGGAAAAGGGAAAAAAGGACAAGGCAGAGGTTTGGAAGAAAGCCACACTGGAAAAGGAAAAGGGAAAAATAAACAAGGCAAGGGTTCGGAAGAAAGCCGCACTGGAAGAGGAAAAGGAAACAAGGGCAAGGGAAACAAAAAAGGCAAAGAAGTAACAGAAGAAGACATGGAATATGTCCGGAAAGAAATGGAAAGAGAGATTGATGAAGGTTTCGATCCAGGTTTGCAAGAAAGCCGTGGAAGAACCTACAGGCACCTCAGAAAGCTGGACCGTTCCAAAAACCCTGAGGTGCAAGCCCGAAAAGCTCTTTATGAGAGTGGGCAAATGGAGAGGCTTGAAACAAGGCCAGAACCCATGACTGAGGGTTCCCAAAGATGGAGAAGGATGAAAGAACTTGAGGCTGAAAACATAAAGGCCAAAGAAAAGATGCAAGAGGAAAGAGAAAAAATGCAAAGAGAGCAACAAAAAAGGTTGGAAGAATACCAAGCAAAACTGGACCAGGTCCACCAGATGCAGCTCAAACAAACTGCATGGATGGACAAGATGGAAGCAAGGGAACGAGGCTTGGGACAAAGCCAAAGCTTTGGTTCAAAGCCAACAGAAAGAGGCTTGAAAAAAAGCCCAGGTGAGAAAAAAGCAGTGTTGGTGGCCAACACTGACTCAAAGAGGTTTGAAAAAAGCCACAGGAGGAGAAAAAAAATGATGAAGAGTCTGCATATGAGTATGTGACTGAGGAGGAATACTCAGCAGAAGAAAGCAGCTCTTCTGAGGACACTCATGTCGACCCAGCTATCGGCAAAGTAGATTTCACTAATTTATGAGGTTTGAAAAAAAGCCTTTCGTGTTTCCTTTCTTGGAAGAAATGGTGGGAATTTAGCAAAGAGGTTTGAAATAAAGCCTTTTAAATTTCCCTTTCAGAGAATTGTTCAAAATTTTTTCAGAGGTTTGGAAAAAAGCCTGGAAATGCAATGTATTGACAATAAGCAAACGCACTGGGAAAAAAAAAGAATGAATAAATTATTTTTTTTAAACATATAATAAGGAAATATATATATATATATAAATTAACTGAAATTTAATCTTTTTTGTGTCTTTTTGTGTCTTTTTGTGTCTTTTTGTGTCTTTTTGTGTCTTTTTGTGTCTTTTTTGTGTCTTTTTGTGTCTTTATTTTATTTTGTTTTTTTTTCATTTTTTATTTTATTTTTTTTCTTTTTTTTTGGATTTTTCTTATTTCCTTTTTTACTTTTATTTTTTCCTTTTTTTCTTTTTTAAATTAATTTCAATATTCATTGTTTAATTATTAAAATTTAAATTTCATTGTATGATTTAAATTTTGAATTTTTAATTTTAATATTTATATATATATATTATTATTATAAGTTTTCAAACACTGAATTTATAAATTTTTCATTTTTACATACCATTTTATTTGCTATAATTAGCTTTCATATCAATTTTGTCACTTGAATATTTAAATTCAAACTAACATATTTCATCTAAACCTTAAAAAATTTTCAGCAAGAATCCTGTGTTGGCACCCATGAAAGAAAGCCATGGTTTTCTGCAGCCCTATTTTTTCGAAGGAGATTAGTCTAAGAAGGTTTTGACAAAGAATGGTTTGAAATAAAGCCATGAAAAAACCAGCTGCTATCCAAAGACCTGCAGCTGCAAAAAAGGTCAGACAAAGGAAGGAAAAAAAAGGGACCCAGCCTACCAACAGACTCAGAAAGAAAACTCCACAGGAAGAAGCTGGAGCTGGCTTGAAAGAAAGCCACAAACAGCAAGAGCCAAAGCATCCTGAAGCACCAGGTGGTTTGGAAGAGAGCCCACAAGAAGCACAAGCAGGCTTGAAAGAAAGCCACAAGCAGAAAGAGCCAAACCATCCTGAAGCAGCAGATGGTTTGGAAGAAAGCCAAAAAGAAGCACAAGCTGGTTTGAAAGAAAGCCAACAGGAACAAGAAGAAGAAGGATGTGAAGAAGAAAAGGCAACAGATGATGAAGTTGTCCAAGAAGACAAGGCCATTGACAAAAAGGACCAAGCAGATAAAGACACAACATACAAAAGCTTCCCTGACCTGTCAACTGAGAAGTTGATGAAGCACAATACCTACCTAGAAGCAGTGAGAGGCTTGAAAGAAGGCCAAATCCAAGAACATGATTTCCTTGCCATGTTCTCACAGAAGCAAAAGCAAGGATTGTACAAAGCAATGGAAAGAAGAAGGACTCCTGCCATGGAAGCAGAATGGAATGCAATAGAAAAGAAAGGATCAAAAAAAAGAAAAATAGACCTGCTGCTGACATTTCTGAAAGATGGCTTGCAAGAAAGCCAAATTCGGCAAGAAACTAAAGTTGAACAAGGATGGAATGAAAAAAAGGAAATGGCCTGGGTCTCCTGGAAAAAGATACTAGAAGAATATGGAGAAGAAGAGGGCAAGGAAAGAGTGAAGGCAGGTCTTATTTTGATGAGAAGAGACCCTGAAGCAACAAAAAAAGGAGTGAAAATTTGGCAATTCCTCAAGGTGGATGAACGAGTGCAAGTGCCAAGGCAAGCAAGCCAAAAGGTGCAAACAGAAGCACAAGGTCAAACAGAAGAAAAACAACACAAGGCTTTGACCAAAGCAATTCAAAGCTTGCAGCCTGGAGAAGAAGATGATGCTGCCTTTGACCAAATGTGGCTTGCAAAAAAGCCAAAGCATGTAGCTCTAGAAGACTGTGAAATAACAGCTTCTGAAGATGAGGACCACATGGAAGAAGAAGAGGATGAAGCACTGGAAAAGGAGCAATTCTTGGCAGAAATTGGAGCAGCCAGCTCCAGTAAGCCCAAGAAGAAAACAGAGGCTTGGAATAAAGCCAAAGCAGCTGCCAAAAAAGCAAAAGAAAAAAAAGCAATTGCAGACAAAGAAAAAGAAGCCAAGAAAGCAGCTTCTGCAGCTGCACAGCACAACAAGTGGACAGACAAGATTGAAAAACTGAGCAATTGTGCTGAAAATCTGGTGACAAAAAACATCAGCAAGATGATCAACTTGATTCTTCCAGAGATCCGAGAAAGCAAAAAATTGTCAATCTCAAGGCTGACAAGGGTTTGCAAGAAAGCCTGGAAAAACTGCAAAGATGCTCTGACAACTTGGAGAATGCTTTGCTGGACGCTCCAGACAAGGAGGAAGCTAAAAATCTGCTGAAAACATCTGCTCAATTGTTGAAAGATAACAAAAAGATGCAGGAAGAGTATGATGTGGCTTGAAATAATGCCTTGCCCAAGCACACAGCAAGCTTTTTGAATCTCTTCAATTAGCAAACAAAAGAATAAGAACAGGATGATGTGGTTTGAAATAAAACCTTGCAAACCACAGGCTAAACTGTATAGCAACCCAGATGCTGAGGTAGGAAATTTGGTTGTGCCTTGTCAACAGCTTGCACGGAGTACACCGAAAACAATGCTGGGAAAACAAAAGAAGGACAGAAGGTGGGAAAGGGATATGCAACAAACATTGCCCAAATCCTGAGACCAATCATGAATAGAAAAAAACAAAACAAAAAACATGATGTGATATAGTAGTTCCAGGCATTCATGATATGATATGATACATATATATATATATATATATAAGAGACCCTCTTCTAGGTACCCAAACCATGTTGGCATTTTGTGACACAGTCCATCCCTCGCACATGTTTCTGTTGGCTCCAGCTTGACACAAATTAGAAAGCCTTGCTTCAAGTAAACCATGCCAAGTCTGAAGCACAAATTAGAAAAAGAAGATGTAGAAATAAAAAAAGAAAGCTGGATGGTGGTTTGAAAAAAAGCCACTTGTCCCAAAAGATGCTAAAACTTTGGGGACTAGGAAAAATTTCAGCAACAGCCATCCAAGCCTTGGCGCATGCTGCCCATGATGATGGATGCAAGCAGAAAGAATTAGAAGAATTAGCCAGTTTAGGTTCTTGGGGACACCATACAAACAATATCCACAGAGACCTCATTCGCCTCCTCCAAAGAAAGATACAACAAGGAAATTTGGGTGGCTTGACATTAAGCCCTGAAATAGTTGTCAAAGTGCCAGCCCTTGACACCAAAGCACCTGCAGGTGAAGCAGAGGCTCATTTCCACATGTTTTTGCTTCATCTCATGATTGGAAGTTTTTTTGAAAGCTATCCAAATCTAGTCGAACATTGCTTTGCACCTGGAAAGGCAGAAATGTTTTGGAATCAAGTGGCAAAAGATGATCCTAGACTGTGGGGCAGTCCAGTGGCTTGGGAAAAAGCCAATTGCCCTGACAAATGGAAAGAAAAGCAAAAGAAAACCATCCCATTGTGGATACATGGAGATGGTGTTGGATTTTCAACTGATTCTTTGTTGCTGTTTACCTTTGGTGGGTGCCTCAATGGCTTGCAAGAAAGCCAAGCTTCAAGCAGTGGCCTGAAAAAAAGCCAAAGCAATGCAAGTGTCAAAAGTGGCTTGAAACAAAGCCATGTCATTGACACTGCCTTCCACATGGCAGGCTGGCCAAAGAGCGCCACTGCCAGCAACACCTGGGATGAACCCTTTTCCATATTGGCTTGGTCCTTCCAATGCTTGTGGACAGGAGTTCATCCAAATAAAGATTGGAAAGGAAAGCCAGTCACAGGTGTTATGGCAAGGCTACAGGGTCAGCCCATCACCAAAGACAACCTCAGGTTCTATGTTTGGAACATGTTGGGGGGTCTGGAATATTAAGCTAATTGCTTGAAGCTGCCCCACTGGAGCAAAAACAACTTTTGTTGGCTCTGCGACAGCAACAGAAAAGAAAAAAACAAAAGCCCATTTGATTTTAGAGACAAGCCAGCATGGAAGTTGCATGACCATGGTGGCTTGCAAAAAAGCCCCCCTACTAGCCACACATTACTCACACAGATCCCTGGTGGATCCATGGCCTACAGAGTTTGCATTGATGTTTTACATACCTTAGATTTAGGGGTAGGCTCCAGGTTGTGTGGCAGTGTGCTGCATTCATGGTGCTACCCAGAGGCTTGCAACAAAGCCAAGGCCACCAGCAACATGAGAGACACATGGGCCTCCATCCAGGCAAAATACAAAAGCATGCAAATCCAGGAAAGGTTCACCAATTTGAACCTGTCACAGTTCACCAATGTTGAGAAACCCTGGAGCCAAGCACCATTGCTGAAAGGAAAAGCTGCTGAAATCAGGCATCTCATTCCAGTTTTGGCTTCAGTGGCCCGGGATAAGGCCAATGCCACTGGTGGTTTGAAAGAAAGCCACATAGCTGAATGCTTGCACAGCTTAGCATGTTTTTATGACCAAATCTACCAAGCTGACTTCTTCATGACACAAGAAGAAGGGGTAGCAGCTTTTGGTCACATCAAAAAATGCTTGAGGCATTATGCTTGGCTGCAAATAGAGGCTGCAAGTGACATTTTGTTTCAAATGACCCCAAAGTTTCATTGGGCTTACCATTTGGGGTATATGTGCAAGTGGCAAAACCCAAAAAGTTTCTGGACTTACAAGCAAGAGAGCTGGGTGGGAAGCATGTCAGCAGTGGCTCACAGTTGTGCCCATGGCACAAAAGCCACAAAGTTGTCAGTCAGCTTTTGTCAAAAATATATTCTCGGTTTGCAACTGAGAATCAATGACATCTACCCATGAGTGGCTTGGAAAAAAGCCATGTAAGTTCAGAAACTTAAAGGTTTGAAACAAAAAGCAACCCCTTGCAGAGTGCAGAGTGGCTTGGAAAAAGCCATGTAAGTTCAAAAACTTAGAGGTTTCAAACAAAATCCACCACTTGCACCTTCAAAAAGGAATTTGTTCAAGTAGCAAACGAAAAGAAGTAAGAAAAGGATGATGTGGTTTGACATAAAGCCATGCAAACCACTTGGTAGAATGAATAGCAATGCAATGGAAATTCTGAAAGTTAGAGGTTTGAATAAAGCCACCACCTCACCAGCAGCCATGTCGAGAAACATGCAGAAGTCATGTTTCACCCGAGAGAACACAAAATTTGAGAGAAAAAATTGCATTCTTTGGGGTTTCTTCATAGATGCATGATAGGTATTTGAAAACCTATATAAGCAACAGTGGCCAAGATGCCACATCAAGAATCTTGGATTCAAAATTTCAAAATTTCTGGATTGAAAAAAATCATTCCAGAAAAACCAATCCCAGATTGAAAAAAGTATTGAAAAAAAACAATCCAGAAAATCAATCCCAGATTGAAAAAAAACATACAAAACCCACCAAAAAAACAATATATCAATCTTCCAGGGGATCAATATTGAAATATTGATCAGGATTGGTTTTTTTCAATCCCAGGATCCTCAGGGTACAACCGCCTTTTCAAAAAATGTCCTTTCATGCACGAAGATTACAACTCATCCTTTTCAATATTCTTTGTTTGATGTAGCGACGCAAACCGGAAACATAATTGCCTCACCAATATCAAATACGGACCGGACATTGCGGCTCCGCAGATTCTGATGCTTCTGTTTAAACCTCGAGGAACACTAAAAGACCAAAAAACCAGTGGAACTGTTTTGGCAAGTTTCCAGGCGTTTATCAACGTTTTTAAACACCTTGGACCCATACTAGTTGATCTGGATCCAAGATCCCAGGGAAGACTTCTTGGATCCAAGATCCGAGATTACAGAAAAACTTCTTGGATCCAAGGTCTGGATCCAGGATGCAAGATTTCAGAAAAAGTTCTTGGGTCCAAGGTCTGGATCCAAGATCCAAGACTCCAGAAAAAACTTCTTGGATCTTGGATCCACCCAGGAAAAACTTGACATGCGCAGATGCAGCCACAGACTGTAGGCTTTGAAATTATTACAAATGCACAAAAAATGTAAAACATACTGCAACCCCAAAAATGCAACTTTTTTAGCTCATAAAAAAACATAAAAAAGCCTTAGCTTTGCAAGTGCAACTTTATGTCCACAATATACGCTGTCATAGTGGCAAGTAGTATCACCGCAGTCCTATTGCCGGGCTAAGCTTGGATATGACATGTTGAGCATTCCAGAAAGAGAGACACATGACATTGAAATATGTACCAGCAATTATGCGCATGGTGTTTGTCTCGCAGCTGCCTGCCAATTCTTGGTTGGCTGTGGCTCAATTTTAGGGATGGACTTGACCCCTGAACCCATTGAGAAAGCACACGAAATAGGTGACTTAGTATGTTTCCGAAACTTCCCCTTCTCTATATGAGATCCCCTATGCACCCAGAACCTCCAAAAGACCTTCATTAAGGTATGTGCCTTAATTAAGGTCGTTTGCTTGTTTTTCAAAGTCTTTATTTAAGGTCTATAGGCCTTAATTAAGGTCATCTTTTAACCAAAGTCTTTAATTAAGGTCTTTACTTTTGAATCCAAAAACGCATTTTCCCATGCAGAGTCAAATTTTATGACCATCGTTTGGCGGAGACTTTTGTTTTTTGTTCTTTTCTGTTTTGTCCAGAAAAGGTTTTGAGTGAACACTTTTTGGGTAAATTTCTGTAGGAAGTTGTTTGTATATTTTGGGATTGTTTTTTGTTGTAAAAAAATGCGTGGGTTTCTTTAATGTAATTGTTTGTTTTTGACAGCCTGACAGTTCTCTTTTGCAGAGGGTTCCCTTGTTTTTTTTCGAAAAAGCGATCCTGTCAGATTTTTGTTGTCAGAAATATCTTTGCTATTTTTGGGCGAGAGTTTTTGTGAAAGAGTTGTTTGTAGATATTTCTTTTGTTTTTTTTGATATATAGATTTTTTTTGGGGGGTATGGAGAATTAGTGAAGGATTTGTTTGTAGGGTTCTCTTGGGGAAATGTTTGATATAGAAAAGAATCAGTTTTATTTGAATTTGCTTTCTTAGTGCAGATTTTTTGTAGAGATTGTGTTGGTAGAGATTTTTTTGACGGTTTTAAAAGAGTCTTTTGAGGTTCTTGTTTTGGCAACGGGTTTTCTTCCCAAGTTTGAACCTGCTAAAATCTTTGGCACGTCCACCTGCAGAAAAGTCGTTACCAAATTTTGAAGAGAAATCTCTACCATCAAATCTCCGCAGAAAAATATTTGACACTATTTTTTCTTTCCAGTAATCTCAAGAAAAAACCACCAACAAAATCTGACGCAAAAACAATACCTAAACATCTTTGCAAACAATTCTACCAAACAAAATCTGCAGTAAAATCTGTGCCAAAAACTCGCCGAAGAGAAATCTATACCAGCAAAATTTCTGAAGAGAAAACTCTATCAAAAAATACCTGAAGGAAAATTCGTACCAAACAAAACGCAAAAAAATACCTACCAAAAAGTCCTTGAAGGAACAATTCTACCAGCAAATCTTTGAAGAAAAATGTCGACCGAAAATTCAGAAGCCTCTACCATAAAAAATCCCTGAAAAGGAGTCTCTACAACAAAAATCGAGAAATTTCTGCCAAAAAAATCAAGAAAGATCTCTACCCAAAAAAACATTTCCCTCAGTGCAGAATCGCAAAAAACAAATCTGATGAATTTTTTTGAAATGCGATGAAAACACTCTTTCATGAAATTTCGTCAGATTTTAGCAGGTTCAAACTTAGGGAGAAACCCGTCACCAAAACAAGAACCTCAAAAAATTCTTTTAAAACCGTCAAAAAGAATCTCTACCAACGCAATCTACAAACAAATCTGCACTAAGAAAACAAATTCAAAGAAATCTGGTTCTTTTCTATCAAACATTTCCCCAAGAGATCCCTACGAACAAATCCCCCGCAAAAGTTCCGTACCCCCAGAATAAAATCTTCAAAAACTGAAGGAGAAATATCTACAAACAACTCTTTCACAAAAACTCCCAACCAAACATATCAAAGATTTTTCTAACAACACGAAGCTGACAAGAGCCCTTTTTCAAAAAAAAACAAGGGAACCTCTGCAAAAGAGAGCTGTCACAAACAAACAATTACATTCAAGAAACCCACGCATTTTCTTTTTTGCAAAAAAAACACCACAAAAAATATACAAACAACCTCCCACAGAAACTACTTTCCCAAAAAGTGTTCACCACAAAATCTTTTTTGAACAAAAAAGAAAAGAGCAAAAAACACAAGACTCTACCAGAAGATGGTCATAGAACTCTACTCTTGGAATATGCATTTTTGGGCAGAAATAAGACTTTATTTAAGGACTTTAGAAGAAACCTAAAAGACCTTATTTAAGGCCTTTTCTGATTTAAAGTCTTTTGGAGGTCTGGGCACCTTTTTTGACGAAAACTCCTGTGGTCAGCGCGCATGGTTGCTGCGTTGCCGGGCTGTATAGCAGAGTTGGAGCCAGAATGTACGATGCGTCAGGCGCATTTTCCATCGCACTTTTTTTTCGCATTTCTGTCCATCGCATTTCCCATGGCATGTTTTCGCATTTCCCTAAGTCTCAATCTTTAATCGTTTGATTAAGGCCAGGATTTACTAGGTTTGATACTTTTATTCAAAGATTCTAAAAAACAAAATTTAAGACATTCACTTCCTTAGTACATTTTGGGTTTACTAAATTTAGTCAATTTTTGGCACCTTTGTGGCGCATGTTTTTCATGTGTTTTTCTTCAGTGTTTCATGCTTTGGCGCTTCCATTTTGGACAATGTTGGCGCAAAGTTGGTGCATTCTTGGTCCAAAGTTGGCGAATTCTTGGTGCAAAGTTGGCGAATTCTTGGTGCAAAGTTGGTGCATTCTTGGTGCAGAGTTCGCGCATTCTTGGTGCAAAGTTGGTGCATTCTGGGTGCAAAGTTGGTGCATTCTGGGTGCAGAGTTCGCGCATTCTTGGTGCAAAGTTGGTGCATTCTGGGTGCAAAGTTGGTGCATTCTTGGTGCAAATTTGGTGCATTCTTGGTGCAGAGTTCGCGCATTCTTGGTGCAAAGTTGGTGCATTCTGGGTGCAAAGTTGGTGCATTCTGGGTGCAAAGTTCGCGCATTCTTGGTGCAAACTTGGAGCCATGTTGGTGCATTCTGGACAATGTTGGCGCAAAGTTGGTGCATGCTTGGTCCAAAGTTGGTGCATTCTTGGTGCAAAGTTGGCGAATTCTTGGTGCAAAGTTGGTGCA
>Ga0126337_10001371_pt1 | contig 14622 bp, 16 predicted proteins | sample DipCmetagenome_FD_92527 | JGI IMG/M metagenome (GOLD analysis project Ga0126337, IMG submission 92527) | Coral microbial communities from La Bocana,Puerto Morelos, Mexico - Diploria C A metagenome | ecosystem: Host-associated > Invertebrates > Cnidaria > Coral | place: La Bocana,Puerto Morelos... | reverse complement strand
TGACTTTTGCATGTTGCCTATGTATATATATATATATTGGAAACGTTTGGTGCTGCTTAAGACTACCCTGTCCGAGCATCAAACCTGGTGCACGGACTGGTGCGTAAAAGTCTCAAAAGTGGTGCACGGACTGGTGCTCAACTTCAATACGAAATGTATTAACACCGTAAAAATTTGAGCTCCGAACCAAACAATTTTCAAAAATTTTCAGTGCCAAACCCCAAAATTTTGGGCCTCCACACGTTCTCAACTTTCTTTTTGCCCGCCATTGAAAGCTAAATCTCAATATTTGTTCGAGCATGTTCTGGCCAATTTCTGTACCACTTGCCAGTCAAACTATTGTTTTTGGAGGTATTTCTTTTTGACCAGCATATTGCGCAGTCACCAAACCCTGGCCGAACATGTAGTGACACTGGCGTAACACAATTTCCGCAATCCTCAAGCATGAGCTTGGCATAGAAAGCTACAAAAAGGCCGAATCACTTGAAGTTCAATACCCGAAAAACAGTATTGGTGCTCTTGGATTCTTCTGGAACCCTTTTTCTTAAGTTTTTTCTGTTCAGGATTTCATGTTTGACCTTGACGTGTTAACTGCCTATTCTGTCTCGCCTATCTCAATGTCTCCAAGACTGCGCGCGCCCTCATAAGACTGCGAATCCGAATCAGACGCCTCAGACTCTGACCCCACCATCAAACGCGCAATTCGAACTTGTGGCCACCGAATGTGCTCATTCTTCGCACCAAAATCTCCCACCAGCATTGCCTTAGTAGTACGTGGCCCAATAACTCCCCATATCCCCGACATTTCCGATAAGCTGACTAAACTTTCAAGAGTACAGTGCAACCCTGAAAATTAACATACCCTAGGAATCCTTGGGCCCTCCAATGGAACAGTTTGAACATGTATTTTGGGGCTTGGAAGGTCAGTTTCCTCTAAAAAACATGGTGTATGACTTGGGTTGGTTGCCCGTTAAGCTAAAACGTCGGGTAAAAAACGACCTTAATATAGAATCACATACAAACAGTAAGAGTGTCTGGATTCTTTGCAAATTTAGATCCCAATGCCACTGCCTATAAAATCTACACTGATTCTGATCAATACTGGCAATATCTGGCAATCCATTGGATTTCATTTGAATCTTTTACTTCCCCGAAAATTGACACAATGTACCCCTCCCAAAAAAAAGTTGGACTGGAAGACGATCCCTTTCCTTTTGGGTGCTGATCCCTTTTTTGGGCGCGAAACATCCTGCAAAAATGTACAGAAGTCAGACTCTGCACCAAAAAAACAGCCTGAGCAACCCCAGGCGATGATCGCAATCGGAGTGTACAGTACCACGGGACTGTGCACCTAAAATGACTGTTCGATGATCGCAATCGCTTCGCGATTGTGATGAAAAATTCCAGTTCTTACCCTAATCTAATCGGAGTGCTTCTTCCGCTTCTGGTTCCTAGGATTCCTATGCCTACCCCGCTGCAATCCCCGCTGCCTAAGATTGTTCTTGCCCTTGCTGCGGTTTTCTCTCAATCGGACGTCATATCCGTTAGTATCGTCGGAGTTGAGAATGAACCGTTGGAACTGCATGACTGCTTTGTGGCTGAACAGCTTCACGTTCACCTTCAGATTTTTTTTACCACTTCGCTTGGCATACTGCTTCAGTGCATACAATCTGCGGTTGTCTATGCACCTATAGATAATTTCATCGGTCCATTCATCTTCAATCTGGAACACAGTCAATCGCAAAAATTGCGTCGACAAGTTCACCCTTCCAAACAAAAGATCTTGCACCAACTCCGAAATTGGCCGGCCGCACACGAAAGTCTCCTTGCAGCTCAACTGGGAGTAACGCAGCTGACTGAGATTTAGCTCGGTGAGCTGGCTCCCGTCATCCTCCGAGAATCGTTTCATTGGCGCCTCATCACGACGACTCAGATGTTTTTCCAAGACTTGCTTGGTATTTTTGATCATCTCTTCTTGGTCAAAGTCATCTCCCATATCTTTCTCCTCTTTCTCATCTCCATCATCCCCGGCTTGGGAATCATCTTCGCGGCAAGATGATTCAGGCTTTTGCAACTCCTTCATTGTCTCCTCCATCTGAGACTTCTGAATCTGCTGGAATTTGATCCATGGAGAGCATGATGGCTTTGGGTTCACAGGTGTTTGGATTGGAGTCTTCACTGGTGGCTGATGATACGGGGCGTCGGATGGAACTGATGGAACTGCATAGTTTCCAATACGTGGCCAACCTGCGGGTGATCGGATTGGGCCGTAGAGTGGCGGTGGCCCCGCTGGTGGCACCTGTCGTTTTGGTGGTGGCACCACTTTTGGCACATGCCCAGGTCGGTGTGAAGGAGGAACCCACCACATCTTAACCCGGAAAGGATTGTGTGAGTAATGTGACAATGTGTGTTCATTCCTGAGAGTTTCATGATAGTATCATAATATCATATCAAGTATCAATGTCCTAGTCCTAGTTGCTCTGCACACACACACACACACACACTCCTGTCTGGAGGACCGAGAGTTGCGTTGATGTTGCATCTGCTATTGGAACGGGCATGTGCTGTAGAAAAGGCAGCGGCATCTTTCTTTCATCAAATGATTGGAAAATACTCCCACCCATTTTGTAGAAAAGTTAAAAGGCTTGTGCAACCAACATCAAACATCCCATTTTGTAGATTGATCTCTATGAATTTTGAAGAGAAGGAACGATCTACAAAATGGTATCTACAAAATGGGATGCCTCAACCCCACCTATACCCTGACCAAAAAGTGGAAGACAATTCTATTTTGCGCACGACACCACCCATTTATAGAGGAATTTGCAAGGTGGATCATTATGCCCTCGTTGTTGCTGCAACATGCTACAACCATACCAAGACACTGCCATCAGGCACGCAGCAACCACTGGTACAGACATGCAATTTCCTGCGCAGGTTGCGTTCCATGAAACAAAATGATGCAATCAAATCTTCACCGACAGTTTGCACGGTTGATTGTTTCTTTCTGCGGATAAGATTCCGCTGAGCAAGGAGAAGAAATTGCGGGAACCATTCAAATCCAGCCTTTGGATATCAAAGCCATGCCTTGGAATGTGAAACCAATGCCAAAAACAAAGCAGTTTCTACAAAACAAATCCAAACAACATATCATGTAGCCAATTTCAAGACTGACATGCCCACTGCCGTTGCCAACAAATTGCACTGCCATAAGGTGAGCAGGGTTCATGAGCTGGTCTCTGCGAAATACATAAGGCTTGGAATTCGTAGTCAACCTTTGCGACGTTCATCAGTGGACATAATTTGACGCAATGACTCAATACCCAATCTATTCTTTACTACTAGTTTATCACTACTTCAGACTTCACTTCACCATCTCACCAATTAAATGAGTTTACCTCTTCACTACATTTCAGAATTTCAACGCAGCCGCCCTGGAACAACGTCGAATCGTACTGAATTTCACAAACAAATCGACCCTGCATGGACAAGAGGCGTGGGGATCATTCCGTCCAGTCTCCACGTCCTCCGATTCAAAGACTTCACCACATCGATGACAAGGTTTTGATAGTTTTCATCGGCTTCACCCTCACAAAGAGAGACACGGCAACGACCCATACATCCGGCGTGCAACCTCATACAAAAATATTTCTACAGAACCCTCTTTGCAAGCCGGCCTCCTTGTTCAAAACATGGTGCGCCACGTCCAAACATTCCTCCTCACGCGGAGAAAGCCACTGAGCCCATGTTGGCCCATACTTCTCCCGGCAGCTTCGAGTATACCTGCAGGTCGCAAACACATCAACTTCGTCTCTTCAACAATATTGCAACTGACGTTGCAACTATTTCATGCCATACCTGACGTCAGGTTACACTTCAAATTCAAATTACTTCAAATTTAGCTCTGACTATGTCTGACTATAAGACCATAACAGGAAATTGAAGTGCAGGAAGAAGGCTTCAAACATTGGGTTGCCTTCGGTAGGCTTCCTGCGTCAAATTGTCAAGGCCAGCTTCAGCCAAGAGCTTGTCAAATATCTCCCGCGATCGCCCTCCCACATTGTTAGCAGGAGCGTCCGAGCTGTTCGCCTCAGAGCAAAACATTGGCAGTTCAAGGCAATGACCGCACGGGTTGTTCAGTGAATCTGCATGATCAATCCTTGCAAACAGCTGGTGCTTCACGTTCAAACCAAATCAAATCATTGGCATGCAACATGCACTGCATCATCTCAATACAGGGTACCACGTCAGGCAAAGCGCTCGAAGCTACACTGTCAGCAATTTGACGTTGAAACATGCCAAACAGTCGCGTAAAACTCGTCGTAAAAAAAAAAACGAAAAATGATCAGGATTGGCAAACACACACATTGATTCGTGCACCAAGCTGCTTATTTTTTGCTTGGTCAGTCAAGAGTCGCAGGAGTCCGGAATTAATTTGCTCAGTCACCTTAAATGACTTTGGCATCAGCTGGCAATGATCTGCACTGAATGCCTACATTGTTGGTCACCCCATGTGCAATGCTGCAGCTAAAACCGATTATATACAAGCTGCAATGTCGATTCATGCACCAAATGTGCTGGAAAAGCATGGGAAATACAGGATACATCATGTAAACTTTCTGGGCCTGCCTGCTCAATAAAAGAAAACGACAAACAAACAAAAAAATCCTCACCTCTGAAATGACACAAAAAACATAGTAGCAAGCTGGGGCCGGACTCAACTGCAATGTCTTGAAATCTAACTAGTGGCTTTCGCCTATCGCCGATCAATCACAGTCTGCGATGTCGCGATACGAAATGCAAACAGACCTGCTCAAGACGTCTTCTTTCGACGCTTTACAGGAGTCCCAGAAGGCGGAGGCATCGCCACCTTGCTCTTGGCTGCGGTAGATTTCTTCTTATCATCTGGCTTCTCAGTCGGAGCGGTGTCAATTTGGGCAGGTTGCGTTTCCAACTCTGAAGAATCGTCCACCACCTTGTTCTTGTCTTTCTTCGCCTGTTCAACAAGGTTATCCCGGCCCCAGTAGAATGTTACCAACGATCTGCAGCAGCCTAAGGACAAAAATTGAAACCATGGAAAACATACGCACGTGTTCGGTACAGAATTGACGGAGGTGAACTTTGCTCTACCACAAAAATATCGGGCTTGAATCCACAGATTGCTTGACAACCTCAAAAAACAGATTCCAAAGACCGAATTGCCGAATTTCCACACTGTGATTTTGTTTCTGTCTCTTCTATTTTATTTACAAGTCTACAGTCTAGTCTATAAGTCTATGTTCTGAAGTACTAGTACAATTTTCGATATCAAAACTATAATATAATAAATAATGATATTATACCAAAAAATGTTAATATATTCCTTTACGATATCTTACATTGAAATCATATCATTCGAATTAACTCACCCAGTAGAATGTCACAAAGCCCAACCCCAGCCTTCGCGACCGTCCTGGCAAGTGTGTCCAATTTGTCTGCAAGCGGTTTCGGCCAATCCTTCTTGGCGAGGTTGAAGGTCTTCTTGAGATAGGTTTGGATGCTTTGGAAATCTGTCAAAGTCTGCTCATCATCCATCTTCTTCACCAAGCACTCTCCGAGCATGCACGTGCACACCAAGCGGGTCATGTCTTTCGCAGATGGCTGACTCGTCACATGAGATTTGAGCGTGTCGATCTTGTCTTGTGGAATGCCATACTTGAACGTACCTTCATCTGTGCCTGGAGTAGGAAGGCTCTGCTCAATGAGATTCGCTGAATTCTGCAGGATCACGTCCACCACTTCCTCGAGTTTCAGCAACTGCTCAGCACCTGATATTGGCGTGACATACAACTGTAGGCTACATGTTCATGCAATGCATGCTTCAACCAGCCTATGTCTGTTACTCTGTGGGTCGGTTTAGTCGCCAGTCAATGTTCCTATGGCTGGAAGCAACTTAGCCCCTGCCATGGACTCCTATGGTTGAAGTGTTGAAAGTAAGCTGGAAGAACAACCACACACACACATGAGACAAAGAACTGACAAAGACACCCCCCGCCGTCGTGCCTGTGATGCATGCCTGCACACTTTTGCTCACATCATCGTTGCGCTCATCAAGGAGATGTTTATACTTCTCAAAATCTAAATCGGCTTGTCCACAGCTGATCACACCCTGGTACTGGGAAAGGACAGAAGCCATGCCCTTTTTGCAACCACTCAGCTGGGAAATCACATTGCCAATGTGGTTACCCACTGCTTCCGAGCACCCTTTCAGAAGCGCAGGTCCATTTGGAAATATGTCCATCAGCTCTGCATTTCCTGCCAAAGCTCCCAATTGACAAAGATCTGCCAAAAGGAGGCGGGCATCAGTTGGTGTTTCAAAGGAAGCCTTCTCAAAGGAGTTTGAAGATTTGAACTTCTGGGCAACTTCTGCTGCGCGAATCAACTTATCCACATCCTTTGGAAGGGATGCACGCACTGATTGACCCAAACCAACTAACTCAGCATCATTTCCAGCACGCAAGAGCGTTTTCACCCAATTGGTGGAAATGTCTTGGAGAACTGGCATTGCTGTCAAGATGGCACCCACGACATTGGTCACAGATTCAGGAAGTTCAGGATGATTGAGCTGCGAAGCGATCTTCTCCTGCGACTGGTCCAACACAATTTTGTGGATAGCGCCACTGGCTGCCACTACAGCATCAACTGTTAAGGGTGAACCATCTGTTTTCTTGACACTTGCAGCAGCACCAAGCACCTCTGCGACAATACTGCCTAACGAGCCAATCACTGATTCCGTCACTTGCACGGGAATGACCTGGTCGGGGAAGCAAAAGCCGACAATGGTTGGCAAACAAAACCAAAGGGCAAACAATCTGATAATGAACATTAATGAACAATAATATTTGGAAATAAAAGGCCATACATGCGACGACCGAAACCTGCCTTGAGCTTGACCAACAAAGACAAATAGGACTGACAAGCTGTAGCCACATCGGATTGAAGGGCAGGCTGTTTCTTTCCAAGCAACATGTCCTGTGACATGTGCTCCTGGATGTGAGACGCGATGGTGTCAATGTGCACTGCCATCAAGTCTTTTAAGCCCTGAAGTCTGGTCTCAATTTCATTCACTTCGGCTGCTTTATCCCGCAAAGCTTTGGGAAGAACAGCAAAAGTCTCTTCAACAATAATGGCATCCTGGATGGATTGACAGGCTTTTGCATCAGAGAGCAAAGCCATGAGCTCTCCAATGCCTCCTCCCTTTGCCTTTGCGAATTCCTTCTCCGGGAAATTCTTCAAGGCTTTCAACGCAGATTCTGCAAGGCTGCGTTCAGAAACGGCTTGAGAAGCGGCCACTTCCATAGCATCCCAAGCTTTCCTTCAATGTTGCACAACCAGGCTTTGAAGACGGATGTAATTTCTTGCGCGTCACATCACCAAATTAATGTTTAAATTTAAATCATATTTCACCGTCAATACAGTCAATACATCGAAGAAACCTGTTGCCGTCTAAAACGAATGCAAAAAATCTGCTTACAGACCCTGCCCAAAAGCCACCCAAAAAAAAACAAAAAATCTGGGAACACTCACCCCTACTTGAAGTAAGATCAACATCCATTTGGGGAAAAAAAAAACTTAATGGCTCCACTAATGATTGATGACCCAGTATCTTTGCAACTGCATTGCCTCTGATTTGGGTGACGAATTTGATCTGGAGCTGGCCCTTTCGCTCTACAATGTTCCGTGCTTCGACCTTTTGCAATGGGGTTGCCTGCCAGACAGAGAAACAGGTCAAGACTGAAAGCATCTTCATGCGATTCATGTGCAGAAATTACAACCAGATGTGTCCGTTCTTGTGTGATTTCGAATGTCAAGCCAAGCCGTCATACTTAGATAAGATACTCAAACTGATATCGTTCGTGGCGGATACTGAATCTATTATTTTTCAGCGCCGGCATCTTGATAGCATCAAAAAAAAGTTCAGTAAAAATATTGGCTGCTTTAACTATGTTAAATTAAATCAATACTACCATCTAGCTCTTTCTTGTAAAGAAAAATACATAAAAATACTGTGAGTGTAACTCATTCCAACTTTGACTTCGAACTTCCAACTGGCCTTTGCCCAGTCGATGCACAAACCTCGAAGCACTTGCACCTCCAGAGCTGCTCGATTCGACCATTGAGCATCCTTTTCTGCATGTGCACACGGCTCCCACTTCGGAAAGCTGCACAAATCCAATGGTGCGATAGGGCACCTCAATCGTCAAGCAGGCATCGGCGTGAACTCAATTTTGCACTTGAGCAATCTTTGTGGCAAACAAGGTGACACGATCTGCCTGAAGTTATGATGCGGATACTGTTTGCTGGTGATGATCAATGACAAATACATAACATAATAATAATAATTGTGAAAATTAGATACATATATAGAAATTGGAACATGATAATTGCAATCTGTCCAACGAGCCGTATTAGGTGGAGCCAAGGAACAATTCAACCAATTTCCGAAACTTCTCGATCGTTTTAGACCTGAAGATCTTTTCGACATACATGCCAATAATTTGCGCATGCAGTGATGTAACTTGCGTATTGTCCGGCTCAAAGTTCCCGGCGCGCATAAGCAGCTTGACTCCCAAACATTCATCTGCAGGGTTGTAGCTAGCAAGCGAAAACAAAGAGCTGACTTTGCTATGCAACCCATCTTCGGCTTTGTCCTGCTGCAGCAAAAATACAACGCTGACCCTTCCACAACCTGTGCTATCGATTCGCCTTTGCCTTTGCATTGTATCATCAAATTATTTTACGTCAATCAATGTCAATATCATATATCCAACTCTCAGTCTGTTCATTACGCAAGCTGTAAAGATGACATGTCAAAGCCATCAAGTGGAAGTGTCAAGCAGTGTGACTGCAAAAAAAAAGGTGAAGCCCCCTGCCCCTCCTGCTCCATGTCTTTGACCGTGTGGCCAGCAACCCATGCCGTAATGGCGCACAACACTGACAGGTCAAACTGAAGTCCAACAGCCCATTGCGAATCGTCCAGCAACTTCGCGCTTTGATCTGGCGCCTGACGAATGGTGTGGATCAGCTTGACCTTTTCGGCTACAGAATCAGCAAAAGCAACGCAATGTTCTGCTAGTTCCTGTACCTTTTCGTCTTGGGAGTTGAGGCCCATAATCTGCGATGCGTGCCGGTTCAAGGCAGTAGACATAGTGTCCACGGTTCTGGACTTCACCTTCATCTCCCACAGCTTGAGGTCAGTGAATCCCTCACGGTATTTGCTCAAGGCCTCTTCTGCCTTGCTGAGAATCTGGTTGGTTGCCGTAGTAGCTCCCTTCGAACCTTTGCCGCCTCTGCCTTTACCACCCTTACCCTTACTATTACCTTTTCTCTCTTCCCATGGTTCCTCAGCCCCTTCCTCAATTTCTGGGACCTCTTCTTGGTGTTCGTGTTCACCCACATCACCCCATGGCCTTGTCCAATTTCTTGCAGGACGTGTCGCCATGGGCAAACCTCGGAAAGTTGCGCTGCGGTTCCTCCGCGGAAGAACTTCCTGGGCGGAGAGTCAGGGTCACGAGCACGCTGGGCCTGGAAGCTATTGCCAAGGCCTGCCAAAGCCATGGCCTGACGCCTTGATTTCCCAGAAAAATCTTCAAAGAAATCAGATTCCGAAGGCTCTGGAGGTGCATCCTGTAACGCTGCCAGATCATCCCCTGCAGAAGTTCGGCACAGCATCATTTTAGTGTTCAATTGCTCTGCAGTCTGCAAGGATGCATGGTGTGAGATCAGCTTCTTCGAATCATTTTTGAAAGCTGCGTTGGCAGCTTCCGAAGAATCATGCGACTTTTCCTTCAGGGCTTCCTTTAATGAAGACAGCAGCATCACACAATGTAAACTCGATTCACTGGCAGCGAGTTTTTTATTAGTCTTAGATAGAAAAAGGCTCTCATTGGACCCTGATCAAAATGTGGAGAGACGGTTTTTTTGCGGTTGAAATGTTGATTGCCTTGCCGCCACTTGCGATTGCTCTACCAAACAAATACAGTACACATTACATAAACGATCTAAAGCGAATTTTATTTATGGTCCGAGTCCATACGTCCAAAGTCTATAGTCTGTCTATATAGTCTATTATATTGAAATATAATATAATATAATATAATATTGTATTAATATAATTTGATTAAAATTAAAACGCCATTGACAACAAAAAAGCGCCTGGTTCTTCCCACTTGCATGGCGCGTCCCAATCTTGACCTTGCGCACTCCATCCAATTCGACTACACCAGGAACACCATTGTCCCAAGTCACCGTGATGTCCAGGCCCTTAGATGACACGAGATGCTAAATATTGCTAAATCCAGTACCCCGCAGCCAACGACAAACACCCAACTCCGGGTTTGAGCTTCTCAGTTTGAAGTTTCAAGTAACTTAGACTTAAAGTATCAATGTCAATATCATATCATATCGAGTTTGTGAGAGTTTGAACGGGTTGAGGCCATCCAAATCATCCAAGGTTCTTCCAGCAAAGACAGCTTACTGGTTTGGTCAGGGTACTGCTCCAACATGAACCCTTCTTTCTGCAAGTAGTCATCCAAAGGCGTGAATGTTCCCTCACTCCACATCTCTGTGAACGACTCTTGCTGGCGATAGGTCGTCATATTGAACTTCTCATACTGCTTCCTTCCCGGGATGCAGTTCTTACTTCGCGAGATCTCCCACTTTTGCTTGAATTCCTCTCCAAGCACAAACAACATACAAGGCGGAAACGATGAACCGAAAGCAAGGAACAAAATTGAGCGGCGATTACAGCGATTATTATAAACTATGATTCTGATTGTTTATTTGTTGAACTGTAGCCAAAGCCAATGGTTTTGTTTGTTATGTTTTGTTTTTTGCATCAACTACATTCCATACTATTGGCCTGACTATGACTCTGATGAATCACAGATCAATCAAAACATGTCTCCTGGTTGGATTCTTTCAGGGAGTTCAATTCCAATTGTGATATGCCGCAGCAATTGTTGAGGCGAGTAGCCTGAGAAAATTAGGAAAATAATGGTAGACACGAGGCTGAAATCTGTTTTAGCCCAATTTGGCTGGAAGCAACAAACTGCAACAAGTGCTGCTGTAAACTTAGGCCTCACAAACTGAAATAAGATGCCAAGAAACATTGCATGCGGTGCACTCGTGGCCTTCCTCAACATCTCGAATCCCAGTGACCTGTCAAGGCACAACGCGTCAAGCATGCAGCAAACCAAACAAATCTAACAAAATAGATGTGACTTGATTGCGACGAGAGACTGTAAGTATAGTGTGTGATTGCAAAATAGATAGATAGTTTCTGACACAAGCAGTCGGTCGTGAAAAAGTTGTAACTTTGACTGTGACTGCAAATGTGAGTCAAGGCACCTTGTTCTTGGCTTTCTTTGTCCAGACCAATGGCTTGCGAACATGTGCGGCCATGTACATGTCAGGGCTGCGAGCAACTGACACGACGAACAACGGGCCAAATTCTCACTGGCTACCACTCCGACTCCTACTACTGAATCAGCAGGCACCTCCATCAGTCAACTATGTCAACTGATCAATCGGACAGGATTGAACACTTCCGCAATCTGCAACAAATGGCTGCGCAATCAACAACTCACAACTTTCATTCATGGCTGGTTCACCTTTGATTCTACTCAGGAATTGGACTGAAAATGTTTGAATGAATCTCGAAATGCTTTATGATGCTTTGATACACTCATGACTGCTGACTCACGTCCGACTGGTACCTGTGAAATTGCTGGCAAAAAACGCGTAGCAACCCTGTTGAGATGCGGATACCCTTGGCTCATGAGGGAGCATATTTTTCGACATCTGCCAAAAAGTGCATGATGAGTGCAGCATGCATTGTCGTGTGCAGGGTCTCCTTGGATCAATGCAACACAAAACTTGACAAACATCAAATTGCACAATAAACCATCCTTCCACTCCGTGTCAGGACCTGGCAAGAGAACACAAGTCTTTGAATGGAAGCTGCCAATTCGATAGGTTGCGAGGCCTAAGGCTTAGTACAGCAACTCTCACAGTCACTACTTCAAAAATTCATTGTCCCCCTAGTTCCCTCTCAGGGCGCAATGCAAAGCGACAGCTACACAAACTGTACATGTTATTTCATGGCGTTCTTCCAACGAAGCGGAACGATGTCCACATTCCATCGGTACCCCGTAGCATGAGCATTCCATTGGTGATGATGTGATAATCAGCAGGATTATTGGCAGGAGAATCGGTATCAGTAGCAGTACCAGTACCAACAGACTCAGAGCCAGGATCATCGTCACACCCGCTGTCACCACCACTTGCAATGAAGCGGAACGATGTCCACGTTCCATCAACACTCCGCAACATGAGCAGGCCATTGGTAACTTCATGATCTGCAGAGCTGGTGTCAGTATTATCATCATCCATACCAGTTTCATCATAGGAAGAAGAGCCGGATGTGTTGTCCTCACAAAGGAGCAGCTGCGTTTGCGACGATTCAACATCACTCCTGTCAGCCGAACAATCACATGTGGCAGCAGCGTCATCAAAACAGACCAACGACTGATCCAGTAATTCCGCTAAGGGTTCCGAGCTGGACCCAGGTTCATCTTCCAAATTGCTGACCATGATCACATCACTGCCACTGTCATTCTCAGACTGGCTGCCGGAAAGTTGTGGATCACCAGAAGCAGCACCATCCAAGATATCGGCTGCATTCGCCGCCATTAGAAAAACATGTGTTTGAAATTCCTTTAGAGGCGGAAAACGACTGCAGGACCAAAGCACAGGAGTTGTTATTTGTCGATTTTTGATGATTGTTTTTCGAAATACTCTTGTTTCTAGTTGTGGAGCACTGTTTGCCCATACATGCAAACAAGTATGCATTTCAAAACAAATGATTTCCACATGTGGCAAAATTCCCCTTACAATGGTTGATATGGCTGGTTGTCTGCTCACATCATGATTTTGCAGAACTCGTCGGAACATGTCGAACATGCCAGGTCTAAAGGGTACCATGCCTAGTCTTAAGCAGCATTTAGCATACGCGGCGGAGCACCTGCCATATTCCGACGAGTTTCCGACGAGTTCCGACGAGTTCCGACGAGTTCCGACAAGTTCCGACAACTTCAGTTTCCCCACGCTTTAGTACAATTGACATGTAGGTATGGATCGCTTAATGCAATTGAGTCACTTGGTTCCTGGAGTTGTGGGCCCAATCATAACCCAAATCCATCTCATCAACATGCTCCATAACATCCCAAGCAGGACTAACGTTTAGCATTGAAGCCTCGCAGTAATGCACAAGCGCTGCCCAGTGGTCCTGGTGAAGCGTGGCCAAAATTGCTTCCAAATTGGACATATCAGAATCAGAAAAGAATGCATTGGAACGCATTGGAGATGATCATGCAAGCAGTGACAATAATAATGACAATGACAAGGACTCTGACAGCCTAATTGTAGCAATAAAAATGATACTCATGCCTTTTTTGAATCCCTAGGAACGGACCTGGAGATCCTTCAAGGACGACTATACTGCTTGTAGAAGACAAAAAATTCCACGAACACCCGCTCCAAGCTACCAACAAAATGGCAAGTTTGACGCACATGTCACCAGGGAAGCGTGGCCAAACCTTCAATTCTAATGGCAATTTGATGCAACGCAGCCATCAATATGCTAGATTAGTAATGCAAAATCAAACGCATGATTTTGCACGCGGAACATGGCATCGCAATAGCGTCAACGCAGGGGAGCAGCTCTGAAACAAAAGCGGGTAACATCATGTAGTTCCGAACATTCTTTCCGAGATGTGGCAACAAAAATGCATAATGCTGATCGCGATGGCTTTTGCTTTTGTAGCATTGTTGCTTGCTCGGGTTCATCAGTTGCTCACAACATAAATCCATCTTTCAATCATCATAGTGCGGCAACCGTGCATGTGAACTAACGCTGTCGGGGGCGGCTTTCGCTTTTGGTTTTCGCCTTGGTCAACGCAGCAGCATGACTTCCACTCATTCAGTCATCCATCCTTCATTCATGGATTGCGGCAAATTAGAACATGTTCATGGTTCTTTTGGTACCGGTTGTTCCGCCTTTTGAAGAGCCATTGCTGTAGTGGTTCGATGAAGCTTACCACACCAAAGATTGACAATCCCACATAATACCACGAAGTTTTCTCCAATCCACCGGATTTCCCACATACATGTTGCTACTTTACTACTTTATATCTCTTTTGCTTGGTTGAAAAATCGACCGATTAGAACTGGATCTGGTAGCCTGTCACCTACATATCCCCCTGTGAATTCCACTGTGCACCCTGGGATGCGCAATTTATAGTTTTATAATTGGTAGGGGGTCCCCCCTCTATAAAATTGCCAGGGGCCCTACCACTGGAATAGCCTGTCTAATTTGAAGTTGCAGTTCACAGAACAACCGCTAACAAGCCAGAATCACTTCTATAAAATTGCGACCCGATCTCAATGATGGAAAGCGGAAAATTGCTGTATCACCTGTCATTGTGATTTCTCTTTGTCCATTTTCTCTATTTTGTTTTTTGTTTTGCCCTGTTTTTACTGTTGAAACACATTTCGAAACTGTAAATGACGAAACTCACAGGT
>Ga0126337_10001368_pt1 | contig 14629 bp, 6 predicted proteins | sample DipCmetagenome_FD_92527 | JGI IMG/M metagenome (GOLD analysis project Ga0126337, IMG submission 92527) | Coral microbial communities from La Bocana,Puerto Morelos, Mexico - Diploria C A metagenome | ecosystem: Host-associated > Invertebrates > Cnidaria > Coral | place: La Bocana,Puerto Morelos... | reverse complement strand
CTTGGATCTGATAACATGGCAAGGTCAGAAATGCAAGTGTTTTCTTTCAGTATTTATGTTTTGGAATGTGCACTGGGTCAACAATAATCTCAGATTACAAGGTCACACCGAACTCACGCTTTCACCGGAAATAGGGTAATTTTTATGAGCGCAAACAGAGGAGTTAAAAAAGCGCGGTTGTAAGTTGTTTCAACTTCTTGTTTTGTTTTTTTTTATTCTATTTCCTTACGGTGAATGGATTTCAAAAAGTGCTCAACTCTTAGCATAGTGTAGTCATTAAATGTAGTTCAGGACTTCAGGAGTGATTCATCGTTTTATTGCTACAGACCTGTTTCGTATGGTCGACAAGTAATGAATTAGCGACTTCGTGCCCCCACAGAAACAGATATGTACTCAAAAACCTTAAAATAACGTAACGCAATAATCAGAACCGTAGCTACTATTTGTATTTGTATTTAACCGCCAGCATTTAAATTTACAGGTCATTCGTTGATGTTGCCTGATGAGTGTGGTTACTTGTTGACCATACGAAACAGGTCTGTAGCAATAAAACGATGAATCACTCCTGAAGTCCTGAACTACATTTAATGAATACATATATATATTTATATACGTATGAGTTTCTTTAATTTCGACTATAGCAGTTTTCCTGTACTCACCTGCAGCCCTCATCATTATACCGGGCTAATTGAAATTCTGTAAAAGTCACCCATATGGCTTTAGGCACGCTCGCGTTTGGTGTTATAGACCAGATACACTCCTGCTCTCCACCATACTCGCACGGCTTATTGGGGCTTTTTATTATGCCAGTCATGTTGCTCAGGGTACGTTCTTTTCCACAACCTTGAAAAAAATAATATTTCATCTTTAGAGCCGGAGGGAGTTGTATCAGCTTTAGTTTGGTCCTCTAACAGAATTGAATCAGAATTTGGAGATGTTGGTTTTTCAGAAGTGAGGGAAACTGGAGAACCAACAGCAAACTCACATAACGACATATGACACAGGACTGGAATTGAACCCAGGTCACCGATTGTGGGAAGCAAGCGCTCTCACCACTAAGCCATCCCTGCTCCCTAAGTAGAATTAGTTTGCATCGTTGAAACATTTTGAATTCTTCAGAGTCAGTCAGTATATAGATAGCGTCGGAATCCTATTCCTATTGTTTTACTAGTGCTACTGTTTTACCCATATCATTTTGTAATTTGATATTATTTGGACCTGACAGGAAATTTCAGGGAAGATTCAATATTATCTTTAACTTATCTATGATCATGCATGAACTGATTTAGATCAGGGAACTGAGCACCTTCCTCAGTTGAGTTTACTTATATTAACTGCATCAGCGTGCTGGAACATTTCGGAATATAATAGCAGTGAAAAAACTGAAGCATGAGGCAAAGGTCGCACTTTTCAACATCTCATCCATTGCCTGAGAAGCGACCAGTATAATTCAAAATGTGATACAAAATTCGCGTTATCCTCGCACAAACAGTATCGAGAAATGTGAAGGCTGTGCATCATGAGTAAAAAATGAATGACAAAAGGTGGGTGTCCTCGCTCCACTCTGTAAACATAACTTTACAAAACATTTTATGCTAAAAGGGAATGATGGGGTAAAAGTGACACAATTCTTACCAGCGTAAACGTCATCGTGGTGGGAAGTTGGCCCCATGCCTTTAGACGTTGATCCGGACAATCCTAGACGATATTGCAATCCAGGACGTAGATTACACAGGGTGACATTGTTGCTCGAACCACTTACGGTCACGTTACCTTCGTGTCCATTATCTTCTCCTTCGAAACAAGTCGCAACGTACGTTATGGTGTAGTAAAGGATCTGACCATTTCGATCATAATCTGAAATTGGTTCCCATGTGACTCGTACGCATCCGTCCTGGAGGACCTCGTACCCACGGTAATACGGGTGAGAGTCAGGAACTGTGATAAAATAAATACATATCGTTTAATTTAGCCAGTTTAGAATTCTGTAACCACCGAAACTAGTCAAAGTCATTTTTGTTTTTGTTGAATTTTTCCATACCGTACTGCTTTTTTCGTTTTGTTTCTCGGGCTGAGTCTCTTAATTCCTTTTTTTTTTTTTTATTTTTCGGTGATGTTGGCGTACAAGTAGGTGGTTGAGGGTGCTTCCACAATTTCACTGTTTCAATAGTTCTAAGACAAAAAGGTTTCCTCCTTATCCCAAGAATAACAAACATATATTAAGCCCCACAAACAAAGTGCAAAAGTCAGTCGAAATAGAATTAACGAGTTGTTGGTGGGTCAGTGTTGAACTTATTGAAGCCTGACTTGAGACTGATCCAAAAAATAAAATTGTTGTTGTTGTTGTTTGTTTTATAGATATGAAAAAAAGTGTTAGCATTTGTTATTCGTTCTTTATTTTCCCTTCACCCTTTTTGGGGTGTCCATTTTTGATGCAATAGTGGCACGCCTCCAAAGGGAAAAGAAAATTCTCAAAAATGACAATGAATAACGTGGAATCTATATATTTACACGAAAACTAGTATTTACTAGACAGAAGAGCATAACAATTTCGTTCAATAAAACCATTGTGCAACGTATTAAACTTGCATAACTAACCAACTAACTAACTAACTAACTATTGTTAATTATTATTGTTTTCATACTCATTTATTTAACATATATTTGTATATACTAACCGTCTTCTTCAGTGTTGACTAAGATCTCGCTACTTTTGTTCAGGTAGCCTGATTCGTCCATAGCCAACACAATCACCGCATATTCACTGCCAGGAGATAAACCATAAAAGCCCACCGATGACGTGTCTGAGGAAACAATCCTGCCAGCTTTACGACTATCGTGTTGAGAGGTTACTACCACTATGTATTGTCGAACTGCCCTATCAATCTCGCTGGTCAGCTTTGGCCACTGAACGTGAAAACTTTCCGTGGAGACATTGACAGGGGTCAACCCCCATCCTCCAATCAGAGGAGCTGTACGTGAGAAGACAAAGTAAAGAAACCAACAAAGAGTCAGTGCTTCATATTTCAGTTACACTTACATGACGTAAATTGCGCATTCGAATGAAGTAAAGTAGCGTTACTTAGAATTTTTTTCACACTTGTTAAGTGTTCATGAAACAATTTTTATGAACAAATATAACATACTTATATTATATTGGGATTAACCATTTCAACCACATGCATTTTGGCTTGATATCGTTGACGTTCTCGATACCACTGATTGAATCTCGGTAACCCCTGAGACATATAGTCCTTACGCGAGCCACAATCACTCGAAATAATGATAATTTTTTAACCTGGTTTGAGGTTCACTTTATAAGGCTAGGAAGTACAGCCAGCCAGGTAGATAACATATATTCTCACCGGCCGGCCCGCTCCTAGTACTCATTCCAAAATACACAAAACAGAACTTACCCGATTCCATATTTCCCTTTACAAAGGCATAAGCACCCTCAAAGCCAACGTCTTCATGTCGATCATATTGCTCTACTCTCACGACAACTCTTGTAGACGGAAACTCAACTAAAATGGATCGCCTGTCTCCACAAAGATCCTCACTAAAATACTCATGATAGTGTTCATCGTCCTTTATGGACAGGTGATTTCTTGAAAATAAAAATAAAACAAAATGTACATAGACACGAATTCTTGGCCTGACAGCAGTGTTTTAGAGGTCCTAGAAAACCACATCATTCATCGTTGTAACCTTTTAACACGTGTTTTCACCATCTGTGACATCTGTCTTAATTTGTTCCTAACAGCTAATGGGAAACAGACGCTATTTAAACGTTTTCGTTATGTAATGTTACGGTTTATCTAAATAGTTTCGAGGAGATATGGGTTATTTTAACACACGAACTTCCAGTCATTAACTCTAATTTTTATCATGAGTACTTGGAACGCCTGGAAGAGGCCAAGTCCAAGGCAGCACGATACCCCGGAAAGCTCGTCTTGTAGCTAATACCAACTTCGTTGACAATAAAGACAAAGGGCTCGACTACCATATGTGAAAGGGACTGGTCGCAGGGACTTGTCCTACGAACAGGTCACAAGGAACCTTTCGAGGAGCAAGTCACAGGGTCTTGGCCGAAAACTTCACCAGTTTGAATTCGTGGGACGCAGGGACTAAGTTTTGATCCGAGCGACTAGATTTCGTGGAAAAAATGGCTAGTTCACACGATGGGACTTGCTCCAGCGACTTGTTGCAGGAACTAGTACCCCGTGTGTGCCGACCTTTACAGGTTGATGAATCCATACCCACAATCCTCGCTGTTGCGAAACGCAGTAACAATGACGTTATCGCTATGACCAATGTCTTCTATCGTCCACTTGCACTCCCTTTCATGTGGTCCAGGCCCTCTCAGGAAATTGAACTGGCCGGAAATGTCCATTCTAATTCCTCCGCCTTCACAATCTAACAAGAAACAAAATTCATATTCATATGCGACGCTGCAGCCTTTCAAATGTGCATATAACTGTTGTGTCGGCAAACGATTAATTCCATGTTGTATAAAAGAGATAAAAATGCTTTTAAATGAACGATTTCATAGTGACAGGTAGAACCACCGTGATCGTGTACTTTGATATCTATTATAAGTTATAGTTTGGCCTGTCGAAGTTTGATGGCGAACAGGAACGTATAGCGAATTGAATCAAAATAAAAATGACACGTAAAAAGTGCGTGCAAGTACTGTCAGCTTCTTACCTGCCATTACAAGCTCCCCACAGGACACCCCTACTACCTCGTCCCCGCAGTAGTGCTCATAATAGGACTCGTGGCGGCATTCCAGAAGAGAAGACTCATGACCATCGCATGAAAAGTCCATAGCTAAAATAGACTGGTTACCTCGACCAAATTCGGATTCATAGTAGCGCTCATGTGGCTCAGGGAGATTGATCATATTACAGACAATCTCGAAGGCGCTCCAACTAAAGTGATTCTTACAGATTGCCCACCAAGTATCATTGAAGTAGATTTCTATTCGTCCCTGATTGCTTATCCCTCCATCGACCAGTCGCACGTCGCCTGTTAAATAAAGGAAATAAAGATTAACTCTGCATACAAGCAAAGGGGCCCACCCGGCTGGAGCCTGGTTTCCATAGCAGGAAGCGATTAAGAGTATTTCTAACTCCTCCCTGGATAGGATGCTAGTCCATCGCAGTTTTACCCCAAGAATTAAATTCGCCGGTACCCTTTATACACGTGGATGGAGAGAGCCACTGTGAGTAGACAGTAAAGTGTCTTGCTCAACAGAATATCACAGGCCAAGGCTCGAACCCGGAACGCTCGATCCGAAGAGCACACTAAGCCTAACTAAAACAAATATACAAATAATGATTACTGTAATTGATATACGAGAGGATGAAGAGTAAATATATGTTATTTGCCGGCTGGGAGGTCCGTATAGTGAAAAACTGTGACCGAGGTCTTGAAAATGCTGCCCGTGGCCGCGGGCCGAGGGCAGCATTTTCAAGTCCGAGGTCACAGTTTTTCACCACACGGACCGACCCTAAGCCGGTAAATAACTTATTTTTTTTTTTTCCAAGAAGAAAAAAGAAAAGGGAAAGGAAACTCACGCAAGCGTTACTGTAACCGTGGTCAAAGGAAATCCGAACCGGGCTAAGAACCAATTAGATTGCAGGATTCGTTACCATACCCGCTTGGAAAAAAAATAAAAGAATTTCTCACCAATATGGACCTTCTTCCTTAAGTATTCTGTATCTTTCATGAATAGAAGGAGTGTAGAAAAATAAGCACCTTTACTATGACTTTCAGAAAAATAACGAGTAAATCAATTTTAGTTTTTTATCGGTAATTCACTTAACTTGGTACTTAGTCAAGACGAGCGCCATCCGAATAAAACCGTCTGTATTCAATGAACGTCTTCAGTGTGTTCACTGAATAGATGAGGATTTATCACGTGTTTACCAGAATAGCTAGGGGATACTTTTAGATTGTCGATATTTCTGCGGATAGTGCTGAAACGAACTCGCCAACTTAACTGGCAAAGTTCTTGGTAAACGACAACAAAAAATGATAGAGTCATACAACCAAAAGCCAAAACCCAAAGTGAAATTAAATAAGCACACCGGGACATTATATCTCTATAAGTTACCAGTTTTGTACAAAACACTCACCATCTGTTGGATTGGCTGCTGTTAGCCTGATGCCTACAAAAATTAAAACCACAGTTATTAATCAAAGTACCGGAGAGAACGTTTTAGTTTTACCATAATTATTGGAATTAAAAAAAAGACGTTAAATTGTTATAAGTTGACAAACGTTGTCCCTGTCTTAAATTTCTTTGTTTTGCTTTGTTTTGATTGCTCGGATTTGTTTTTAATACGACTGTAAAGCAAACAATGCGTGACACCATCAAGTTGCACAAAACGCGTCAAGTACGGCCAATCCGATCCATTGGGAAAGATTTGACTCAGGCCTTGGGTGTGAACACCAGAGAGGGAGAGAGGGGGAGAGAGAGGGAGAGAGAGGGAGTGAGAGACCACTGAAGTTTGAGAAACTCGGCCTGTTTCGTCGAATAGAAAATTCACTTGTCCGTTAGGGACAGTCAGTATGTGTAAAAATGAACTCTCGTTTAAAAATGAATTAGTTATAGTAGAACATTTATTTTTGGCTTTCTATTGAGGAAAATAAGAGGAAGAGTAAGTGTTTCCATCCTGTTTAGAAGTACATGCTGTGTTTGTGAAAAACCCGCAAGACGTCAAAACGTTTTGTTCGCTGGTTGCTGATTGGAGTTAGAAAATGGTCCTACCTATAGTGGCAATAAGGCGGTCTCGAATTTTTTGGAGGAAACGAAAACGGTCTGCGGTTTCGAAGGGACAAAAGATGGCGGATTGTAATATGCACAACCTCCTATTATAGACCCCATATACTTGTACATAAAAGAGACGGCAGATTATGTTTTAAGCATTTTCATCTTGGCTATCTGTGGCTGATTTTCCATGTCCGCTTTTTAGTATAACGGTTTCTTTCTCTGGCTTGAGGAAGGAAATTTGAGTTTCAACCGGCTATTTTTCTGAAATTGTATACCGAGCTTTCAATAAGGCACGAAACAAGGACAAAATGTTACGCGTATGAACCATGTAAGGAAAAGAATTCTAGCTAAATTAGCTAAATTAGCAAATAAGTGGATTAATCTGCAGCCAGTGCATTTACTAGATGACAACTCTTGCATCGGTGACAATTCAACGGTAATCCAAAGTCTTGACTACATCATCATGTTTGCCTTTCATAAAGCCAATACCGAATATTTATTCACATCCATTGAATAGTTATTTCATTGAATGGGGGGCAATTATTTGAAGTATTTGTGTTGACGTCATAAAAGACTACTAAACTATTAATTTTGTTCCCTTTTGTAAAATTTCACCCTAGGGTATTCAGAATAAAACAATGCACTCAAATTAATAGCATTATTTTGACGGTAGCTTTGAATTCAAAACACTCAAAAATATATCAGAGAAATATATGCTGCCCGGTGATCGTGTAATGGAAAGTGGAAAAAAAAACAGCAACAACAAGCAAGCAAGAAAATATTTTTGTTTTAGGGTCAAGTATCGGTTGAAGAATAAATGTGGCATAGCCAAACATTGAACGCTTTTCTGAAACCACTAAGACCACTGAATGGTCCATGAAACACAATAGCAACAATAAAAGTATTTTCCTGTAACTAAGAAACAGCTAAGAAACTATTTAAAGAAATATTTGATAAGACATCATCTCGGTGCAATCATCATCTTTCTTACAACGATTGAGAGCTACACACTTTAAGAATCATTACGAACAGAACTCGAACAAAACAGTGCATTGCGTAACTGCTTAATGAGCTCTTATTAACGTGGTGTTTTCTTGCCACGAAACTGCGGACTGGATAAAACAAATAGCATTGCATGCAGCTACGTAAATAAAATCTCGCAAGATTTGCTAGCTTGCTGGTTCTTATCAGTGTCAGATTCTCCGTTTATAATTTTAAAACACTCTCTGGAAGGATCAATTGCTTGGTCTTTATTTTGAAACACGGTCCTTTCAAGTTATGTTAATACTGTTCCACCTGAAATAATTTAGAAGTTTTACTTGAGTGGATCAGTTTAGCTATTGTGTTATAATACGAATATAAGAGTGTTTGTTTCCACTGTTGTAGAGTTAGTCCATATTTAGTTTTACCGTCAGTTCCAGTAGTAATGAAGCTGGCGATTTATATGTTTTGAATTAGTAACGTGAGAAACAAACACTCTGTAATATCAAGTACTATCTTTGAATCATAAGAGAGTCTGTTTTTTCAGGGTAAATCCCAAAACAATTTAAAGTTGATAAACTGAGAGGCAGGTGCATTTAGTCTAACCGTTCCGTTAAACGCGATTTCCACTGTATTGCAGCGACGCTTTAATGCGAAGGTGCGAGAGTAAATGACTCATTTAAAATGATTAGATACAGCCTCTTTAAGACGAATTAGGACGAAAACATTTAATTTGCCTAACAAAGACCTCTCCTGCCTTACTGATGCACGCGAACAGCACAATGTTTCATTTGAGACCCTTCAATCTCGGCATCATTCTTAACACGATGAAGATGACCTTAAATCTGCCATTCCCGCCTTACCAGAGCAGTGTAATTGCAAAGATTAAGGCCGCGACTGTTGAAAATCGGTGAGAATAAGGAGGTCATCTGGGGTTCATTGTTAGCACTGATCAACATGGTTACACTGATGAGTAGAGCGAAGGGCAAAAGACGGCGGTGACCTAAACTGCTCGTGCCGCTTCAGTGACAGGAAAGTAAAATTAACTGTTTACAATGTTACCTGTGAAAGAAATCCAGGAAACTACACAGAAGAATCCAAAGAACGTCTGAAGCAACATGTTGACCATTCTGGACTTAGCATAAAGGTCTTCAATTTGACCTTGTTAAATACAATTCTACTCAGAACATTAAGACGTCATTCGTTGGATAAGCACAGAATATTGATTTAAATCGGTCATGTTTCTCATTAACTCGATCACATGTCAAGTCACACAACACGTGCCAAAGTCACGGGTGATTTCAGCAGCACGTTTTGCGTTATATAATCTGTCACTCGCCTAAACAGACCCTTATGTACAACACCAATTTAGTATGGGGAACTGAATAAAACCATGATAATGCTAGTCTATTTCGTTTATTCCTATAACTAGAGGATGATGCTAAATGCGAATGCTAAATGTACTCATTCGTAATTTGCTCCCTTGAAGTTCCAGGAAGAGATTTGGTCAGAATTTCGAAAAGGCACCACATACCACATAGGACATGGGAAAAACGTGCCCGACCTCCTGCAAGCATTAAAAGAACCGTGCAGAGCCTATACCAACTCCTCGGCTAAAAAGTTAGCAACTGACCTATTCTACTAAATGACAAGATGTTCATCAATGTTGTGAACAACTATTCAAATTCCTTTAAAATAGCCCCACTCAAGAGACCACGATTGAAAATACAATCTGGCGTTTGAAGCGGTTTTTTTTTCGCCGCGGTATTCCAGACATCGTTGTTTGCGAGTGACCAAATGGCTAACAGCTTGAGCTATCAAATTTTCAAAATTCGCAAGTGATTCTAACTAGGTCCAGGGTATGGTGAAAAGAGCAGTCAAGGCAGCTGAAGATCATTTTTAGATCATTTTAAAAATCATAGAGCCTCAACAAATCTGGCATCCACTCTAAAAGACAGAATGGGTATACACCCTGCAGAGTTGCCGATGTGCAAGGAAGCTGCGTTCTACTCTTCCATTGGGCTTTGAATATAGGTGGAAGACTGAGAAAGTTTACAAATAAAGTCAACAAACTCAAAACTACGACAAAGGTCATCAACGCTACCCGTGTTGAAAGCAGGCAACAAAGTTTCATTAGCATTCGAGATCTTCATAGCAGTAGTCGGTTCACAAATCCGATGAGCGCAGGTCATATTTTTTCAAGAGAGAGAGAGAGACCCACGAGACTTCGAAATTCCCTTTTGTGTTTTGAAGACTTCAGGTAAATCATTGTTCGGCCACCCTAACTCAGCTTGTGACTAACTGCATTGCAATTTTTTGTAGTATTTATTTGTCAAACCGGATAGTTCCCACTGCTTTTCGTTAACAAGTACGAGTTATTATCGATTCGTCGTAGTCTCCGTAAGAAGTTTCAGATCTTCAGTCTTTTATTGTTAGTTTCTTCTTTTAGCTAGAAAGCGGAAAATGAGGACTAGCAAGTCACGCTCAATCACTTGAGTTTAATAACAACCTCACAAATATCACATTCAGTGACCGGAAGTGAAGATGAGCACTAAATACCTGATTTATAAAGTCAGCAAAATACCTGAAGGAAAATATTTCCTTAAATCACAGATCATCACATTTCTAGCAAGTGCTGCCCGCGGGTCATTGTTTTTATAAAACCTTGGCACGGTGAAAGCTTCCTCCCAATTGCTAGAGATGTAAATCAATAAATCTTCGATTGATGTAAATCATTCCTTCTCATTTGAAATTAGGCATACGGTACAAGTCTCGTCGTAGAGAGCCTTCAAATTTGCGTTAAGCGAATTTAGCGAATTTGAAGCAATACTGGCTTACACATAAGTACCTTCTCTATATGCCATGAAAACATGCCTGAACATTTTCAAAAATTACAAATTCTAACATGGGGCCGACGCTTATTAATGGAACTACACCAAAAAAAAATATTCATTTCTGGCTATCACGGTCTATATTAGTCCTTTCGCTGCAAAATTAAAACGAAAAATGAGATATGGATTAAATCCAATTGCCATCTTTAGAAATAGAAAACATCTACCGTGTTTCTAACGAGTTTTAGTAAAAATCTACTAGCGTTCTATCACAAATGCCGCGCTCTGATTGACCACGCTACCTTCTATCTATTCTGTGATAGATAGTGAGTAATAGATGTGATAGCTCGCGCTAGTTTTGTGTTTCGAGTTAAAGAAACACGGTTTTAAACCAATCAGCGCGGGTATTTCTTTGGGCTATTTTCTAAATATATCTAAAGCAAGAAAATATTTTGGAAATAACATCTAGGTTAGGAGTGAATGTTCACCGTCGCGTAAAATTGTTCTAAAGCCTACTAAAGGCGACAAAATTACGCGGAATTTGAGACAATTTTATGCTCGGGCGTTATACCTGAACGAATAAGAAATGATGCAAAGCGAGAATTTTCTGACAGGCAATAAACATTTCCTTACTTTTACTGATCACCTTTATCGAAAGGTGTTTCTAAATAAAGCTCATTCCTGTAGGAAAAACGCTAAAGAAAGTTGAAGAAAATAAAATCAACCCTATTATTGTTGTATTGAAACAACTTGTTTTTTTCTTGCCTACCTTGGAACTGCAACCAACAAGCTAGAAGGCATATTATTTGAAAAGCCATCGTAATTCACATCAACTAATGGCGATCATGCAGTTACAGAAGTGTACAATACAAGGCTTAGCAAGGCTTGCATGTATTGAATATTATTTTCCATCGTGAGCCAATGAACGGCAAATGTTTTTAATATTTATACACTCAGATAACTAAGAACAAACATAAGTAAAAGCTTAATTATTTATGTCGCGTTATACATTGAAAAGAAACAAGGAAAAACCGCGGCAGGATATCAGGTTGATCGTCATGGAAAACAAGGATGGGGTGCATAATGAGCAATAAAAATGTCAAACTATTTTCTATGGTCTATTTTTGTGATGGGTTCGGATCATTAATCTTAAGAGGTCGATGTTACGAGGTAGCTGGAAACATTTCCCATTCCCTAGAGGTAATCGTTATCGTCTCCATCATATACAGATATATAAACATACTATGATGAGAATACTAATGAGGAAAGTCACATCATCTTGTCAGTTATGTAAAGATTGGTAATGAATGTTATTCACGTGTCCCTAGGCTATGGGTTATATAAAGATCGAGATAAACTGTGAGCGGCAGACAGTCGGGGCAAATACAGAAACAGCATCGTGGTTTGCTTAGTCTCGAACAAGAAATTTGGGGGGTTGTCAAGGAACAGTGTTGATTTCTTTTGCTTATTTCGTGTTGTTTTTTCTGAAACGCAGCATGTAATAATCCATTTCTTTCTGTTAATTGTTCTTAATTCGTTAAAGAACAGACTCCCCAAAGTATTTTAATTAATCATGCTATTTTAGAGAGGGGTTTGTTTAAAACTTCGCTTGTTACTGAGTACGGGACAAAGTTGCTTTTAGCAGGCTACAATTTTATCACGTGGACAGCTCTTAAGAAAACGAAAGATAAGGCCAAAAGAAAGCGAAGCATTTCGCGCGGAGCTCGGCAAAATCATGACACGTTATATTTTTAGATCATATTTGAAGGTCGTTACCATAGCCTCAATTGTAATGCAGTCAGCTGTCATTGTGCATGGATTAACAATGTCACACCGCAGAAAATAAAACATAAAAATGTGTCTGGGTACAACCATGCTGCGAAATGCCGGGTTATATAACATTGCTACCAGCTGACTTTGCGTTCATTAGCGTATGGCGTTTTAAACAAAACACAAAAACACAGATAAAAAAGGAAAACTGAAAAACAAAGACATGAAAAAGAAGAAACTGAAAAGAGCAGGGAATTTACGAAAAAGCCAAACAAAGGAAAAGGTGTTTTCGAGTGGTCGCGTGAAATTATTTGGGACTGGGATTGGGATTTTATCTCGTTTCAATCACTTTAAACTGAACCGGATTAAGAGCAATCCAATTGGCTGAGATTTAGCTCTGAGCTCTCTACATTAACCTATTCATGTGATTAATCATTCTATAGTCTTGCACTTGGTTTCGTGTTTCTCAGTTCTCTTTTTGGTACCTTTGAGCTCACATATCAAGCGATATATTCTTTGTTTGTTGTATTGTCTTGTATTTCTCTATTTCATCAGCTGATATAGCTTGTAGTAACGTTAAAACAACTTAAAAAATAACACTTCGTCTAGGATTGCCCTGGACCCTTTCTAAGACGAGCATTTTACATCCAGGGACAAACATTTAAAGATGGGCAATATCGCAGATATGCCGAGCATGGGCCATCGTACACAGTTTAGTCAAAATATTGCTTAACCATGGATCATTCTTTCCTGAGGAGTTCCTAGTTTATCAGGATTCTCATTTATCTGTATGGGTGTCCTAGAGACTTTTAAAATGTTTCTTTATGGAAAGGGAATGCCTGCATTCAGATGTTCCTAACAGTTGCAGAAAATGGTGACTGTTGCCAAAATGTTTTAAGAGCTATGGAGAAATATTGAAGATGATGAAGATGATATGTATTCATTGTCATGTTACACTAAGTGGTTGAAATGTCGTCGTAGAGAGCCTTATTTCAAAGATTAGATAAGCAAACTTAAGGCAACACCAACTTTACTTTGTGTGTATTTTAGAGAACAATAATGGAAATAAAAATTTGTCCAAAATGCCAAACTCAACATTTTAAAATTGCAACATGGCGCCGAAGATTTAAAAATTAAGGAGCTAAACTAAAAGTATCATTAATTTATTCATCATACATCTTCGCCTCAAGGTGATGCATGTATTTCTCGGTATGACCTTGTACCCTTTCTACCACGGTATAATTTTAAGTTGATATTTATAGTTGTCTCAAAACACTACAATTTTGAAGAAATTTAAAGATATTGTGCTAATTTATCCTTACCCTATATCTAGATCCAAAAAGCAGTTCAGAAATGACATAGAAGTTATTTATGGATGTCCTCTGTTGCATAGAATTACTCAAAACCTATTGAGCACCACATAAAAAGACGAGCTAGGCTCAATGTTTGCCCACAATAAGTCTTCAACCATAAATATTTTAGAAATGAAAATAACTCGACTGCTTATTACACGGCAGAAATGTCGAGTAACTCTCAACATTTTTTTCGCGGTCGTCAGCCGTTCAAACACATTTTACCAGTACCTTAAGGCTTGTTAAACTACTCGCAAAAATAGACACTGCTGCTGACAGTTAAGAAAAATAAACGGTTGTTCAAAACTTCAGATGACTGAAGCCACATAAACAAAGCTATTATGCATCGATTGAAACAGTTTGTTACCATCTGTTTTCTGACAGACGAGAAATATTTTTCTTGAAAAAGGCGTTTCTGCTGGAATAGGGCGCATTTGTGTGGCCTTAAAAACAAGCAACATTGAAAATTTGAATTGTAAGTTTGTTTATCATTTTAGTTTTTTAGATATAGAATTGTTTTTCAGTGTACTTACCTTGTATTTGGAACCAACAAACTAGAAGGCATACTTTATAGTACAACTGAAAAGCCATGGTAATTCACCAGTATTGTGGCGATCATTCAGCTACGTACGCATACAAGTGCTGTTATGCCATCCTCGTTGTTAATGCATATGTAAAGCTTGTATTTATTAAATATTGTTTATCCATCAAGAGCCAATGAACGGCAACCGTTTTCGGAATAGCTACGTTAAAGTGCACCTAACACCAAAAATTTTTTTTCGCTAAAATAATGGAGCTTATTTTTTGGAGTAATTTGCCGCAAAAATTTTTTGATTTGGTTAAATCCTCGATATTCTGTGCCCGTCGAAACCGAGTTGTGGATGGTTCGCGACCGCGCATGGGGAATCTGGGGAGAG
>Ga0126337_10001367_pt1 | contig 14631 bp, 4 predicted proteins | sample DipCmetagenome_FD_92527 | JGI IMG/M metagenome (GOLD analysis project Ga0126337, IMG submission 92527) | Coral microbial communities from La Bocana,Puerto Morelos, Mexico - Diploria C A metagenome | ecosystem: Host-associated > Invertebrates > Cnidaria > Coral | place: La Bocana,Puerto Morelos... | reverse complement strand
TCATTCGAAAGGTCTACTTGCTTGCAGTGGGCTCAGTTTTGACCATCGGTTTCTCGTAAAAATTGATGCTCGCGCTAGAAAAACCAGTTTGACCACGGTAAACCGGAATGACTAGCCCAAGAAATTGGGGCTACGACGACTTCAAAAGATAAAGCAGATTTGTGCAGAGCCTCTTTTTCCGTGTAATAAAAATGAAAGCAAAAGGAAATAAAAGAGGCTCTGCTCGCAGGGTGGCCTAGCTGGGAGTTGCAGGAAGAAGATACAGACATTTCGATATTACCAACATTCGCCATTTAGAAAATTTTTGTTTTTGCACTTTTAGTGAACTGGAAAACCTTTTACCGAATGTGAAATCGCTGAGCTAAATTGGAACTGTTTGTAACTCGAATTTGAACTGGCATAGAACTGAGAATTGTTTTAACAAGTAGCGAGGGTGTATTTGTGTAAGTAATGGTTTACAATTGAAGCAGTGGCATGTCCAGGGAGAGAGTCGGCACGGGGTCCCTCTCCTCCCCTAACGGGTTTTTTTATTTACTACTTTTTTGACGCTGAATTCTTGCATCGAAAGGATCGCCTATTATTGCTCAACAGGTTGGCTTGTATTTTGATATCTAAAGCCACGGAGTCGCGGGGATAAGTAATTTGGCAGAGAAGACGTTTCTGTAGTGTTTTCTGAGTTTGGATCCCCCTATTAAAAATTCCTGAATCTGCCCGTGCTTTCCAAGATATGAAGAAAACTGATGAAATCTAAAACAATTGTTTGGCAAGTTAGACTGAAATTGATATGGTCTCCCACGATAACATTCTACTTTTAACCCAAACAGATTAAAAGACCTTGTTATTGGGCAAAAAGCAGTTTTCCCTTGAGTGTTAAAAGTCTGAATCGCATTTGGTTTAGTTTTTTATGACTTATACCAAGCCAAAGTTTTGGCCACTTTGTAGCTACTTTGTCATCCAAGCAGAATTAAAGCCAAAACCAACTGCGAAGCGCGCGCACACAATTTTCCCGCGCTTCGTGCCAGCTGCATGTTTTTGTGAGGAGTTGTGACTGGTTCGAATGAATTTTTACACGAGATAACTAAATTAACATGATATAACGCTGGAGTCTAATGCTCAATTATCGTTTTTTCATCGTTGATGTTGTCTTTCTTTTCTTATTCACAAGTTTTCAAAGCGGCAACATTCAAAACGTGACTTTCAATAACTCATTACCTTCTTTGGAATCTCTTTTGCAGTCGAACCACATTTTTCGCCGATGACCTGTATTACGGGTTCTTTACAAAATCAGCTGATGTTGTTGGTTTTTCTTTTATCTTTGGCGGTGTCTAAAAGTTAAACAAAAGCTTAAGTTCTTAAGAGACGCGAAAACAAAAGAAAAATGCAAATCCTTTACTTAAAGGGCTCCAAGAAACCTTTCAATGAATTGTTCTAAGTAATGTTTGTCGAAAACACTGGAAATTTAGGGACACAAACGAAAAGGAACTGTATTAGAACTTTTTAAAAAAATGATTAATTTTCTTACTCACAGAGGATATATAGATAGTTATTTACATGCCAAGTGCTCCAATATTGAGCAATTGCACTTTATTGTTGTTGTATTTGGGCAGCAATTCAGTTCTCGTAATTGCTGAAATGTACAATATACGTGTGGGAAACTGTTCTTATCTATAATTACATGTACCGTGTTCAATATATGGTCTTTCTTTGTAGGAAATATTGCGGAATCTGCAATACTGTTTGTCAGTCTCAAATAAAGTTATTGCTTAGCGAGAAAGCCCGTAGTGTCTCTAGAACGTTTCATCACGCTTGCTGGTTTAAGCACCAGGATTAACGAGATCATGGTCACTATACTTGCATGAGTAACTCTTGGTCTCTTTTCAAGCGTTTTCAGTTTGGCTTAAAAAATGCTTTTGTTTCGATTAATGACGCTAAAAAATATTATGAAAAGACCTGTGCTCGTGTGACGTCTGACGGTTACGTAATAGTATGTTGCTCAAACGAGATTATCAGTTAAGTTTGGTTTGACGTAAAACACAGAAATGTTCTTAAATTGTGCGACAATCAATGTAAAGCCAATATTCTTTCTTAAACTGTATTCAAAATACCAAGAACGCGCTCCAATTGTTTTTAAGACCGAATTCCCAGTTGGATTAAAGAGAACAATGTCTTGTATTTGTTGATAACGGCGTGGACGCGATTCATCTCGCGTTAGCTTGTTTATAGCGAGGTGCAGATAAGTTTACACCTTACATTTGTTGAGTGTTTGTTTGTTTGCCTTGACACTTGTCGCTTCCGCTAGGTACTTAACGATCGCATTTTCTTTTCAGCCAAAAACGACTCCATCGAACGGCTTAAGGACGAAAACGAAAGCTTGCGGATCGAAGTAGAACAAGTGAAAATGGAGGTTCAGAAACAAGCTTTCGATTGGCAGCAGAAGGCTAAGATGGAATCTGATCTCCAAGGCATCTCAGAGAAGCTGAAGGAAGCTGAGGTGAAATATCTACTCACTAAAGAAGAGAAGGACAAAGTTGAAAAGGATTTGAAGCATACCACTGAACGAATGATCATGCTACAGAAGGGCCTCAGCGATGCGCAGGCTACCATCAGAACAAATGAGCACAAGATCAAACAGCTGACAGCAGAGAATTTCGAGCTGCGCTCACTGATTAAAGACAAAGATGAAAGCCTTTACCGAGAAGAGAAACTGCGCATGGAAAATATGAAATCTTTCGACGCGTTGAAGATCAAGTTAGAGAAAATGGGAATAGATGAGAAGAAGCAGCGTGAGCGGCTGTTTAGTTTGAAATCGGCGTGCTCGGAGGCGAACGAAGCATATGAGATTGTCAAGAAGCAAAATTACGAGATGAAGCGAGACATGGAAGATGTAAAGAAAAGACTGAGCGAGAGAGACTCCGCGTTGGAGATTTCGGAGAAGGAGAAGGAGAAAATGGAGGAGCAGATTTTAAACGCGTCGCGAACAATCGACGACTTGCGAAAGAACTCCCGAAGAGATGAAAGTGTGTCGCCGGATTCAGCCCTGGGAATCTCTCTAACGTCCGCGTTTGAATTCAGTTCTGGTCCCAACAGCCCGAATTCCGTAGCTTCAGATAATGCGTTCTCGGGGGAAAGTTTTGGCCAGGAAACCGGGCTTCTGTGTAAGATGCCAACCATGATCGAAAACTTCCGAGAGGTAGTCCGAGACAACGAGGTACTTCGCGGGAAACTGTACGAGGCCACTGTGCAGAAGGAGAAACAGGACAGCCAAATACAATACCTTTCTCAGCTGAACGAAATGATGAAAAGTGACGTGGCTGTCAAGGACAAAAGCGTCCAAGGCCTCGAAGACAAAGTCAAGATGTTGGAGCACGAGAATCAAGATGCTAAAAATAAAGTTGTTGAATTGGAGCGCAGTTTTGCCGTGGTGTCCACTCAAGCCGACCTCTTGAAAACAACACTGGAAAACCGAGAAGAGGATTTCGCAGAGCTACAAGAGAAGGTTGAAATTCAAGAGGAAAAGGAGAAAACCTTGGAGCTGTACTCCAAATCAGTGGCCGAGAAATTTGAGTATGAAGCAAGTGAAAAGAAGAAATACGAAGTTCTGTCTCGACAGTTGCTTGAAGAAAGTACTAGTCAGAAAAACCAACTTGAAAGCATTGAGAAAAAACTTGCAGCATCGCCTAGCGATCGGGACGACATTTTCTTTTCCGCACCTGGTAGTGTTCCCATGGCAACGGTGGAAGACAAAGTTGGCATCGTCCTGAAGAAGAAGAAAGATTTAGAAGTACAGCTGTCAAACTTACAAGCTGAATGCACGGATCTACGACTGGCGAATGGCGAGCTGCAGAAAGATCTAACTCAGTCGCTGGAATCGGAGAAACGGAGGCGAGAACTAGAAGAAGAACTCAAAGCAACACGGATTCGTGACGAACAAGTGAGTGCTAAAGTCGTTAAGCTTGAAGAACAAAAGAAATCTTTACTGAATGAAAACCAAAGCTTGGAAGCGACTATTGTGGAGTCAAAAAAGAAAGAAGAGAAATTGGATATCAAGGTTGGTACCATGAGGCAGACCATATCAGACCTGGAAAAAGCGAACGAAAGTTTCCAAACGGATAACGAAAATCTGAAAGATAATCTGAAGCGGGCCGATGAGGAAAGTTCAAAACTGGCGAACGAGCTGAAGTCGTTCCAAGCGAAAATGGCCGAAATTGAAATCACGAACGATGCATTCCAAGCTGAAAACGAGAAGTTGAGAACTGACATCATGGCACTATCAGAAGCTAAGTGTGACGTGGAGTTGACAATTTCCGAAACAGAGAGACGGATTAAGAAACTCAAAGAAACCGCAGATAAAGAAAGAGCGAACAGAGAGATCGTTGAAGCTGAGAAGAACGAAGCCTTTAATCAGTGCGAAGAATTGCAAAACGAGTTAAACAGAGCGAAAAAACGTCTTGAAGCGTTGGAGGAAAAACAAAAGGAAGCGGAAAACTCAGTTGAAGAAATGGAAAAGAGCAAGGCTGATTCCTCCTCAGAGAACCGTCGGCTTAACGAAGAATTACAGTTAGTCAAGAAAGACCTATCGGAAATGGAAGGACGATACAAGAAATCGATTCAAGAAGAAGAAAATTTGCAACAGAAACTAAATCTTGCTAACCTGGAGGTTTCTAAGCTTACGACTGCAAACGAGAGTGGCGCTAAGAGAAACGAAACCTTGGAAAGAAACCTCGTAGAATCGAAAGGAAACAATGAAGAGCTGGAAATACTGCTGAAGAAAACTCGCTTAGAAAAGGCGAATGTACTCAAAGATGTGAGCCAAAAAGACGAAATTATTCAGCACCTAGAAGCGAAGAAACATGATCTCGAGGAGGAAAGGCAAAGTCTTACAAATGATCTGTACATCGCCACAAGAAAGGTTTTAGCTCAACAACAAAATGCTGAGACCTTGATAAATGAAATAAATCATCTAAACCGCGAGATGAAAGGTAGTATCAAGAACGCGCTGAACAAGGAATTGAAAACCACAGAGGACGAGAAATCTTTGCAAGGAGATGGCGACGCCATTGTTTCAGACAGTGAGGTGCTGATGCAAAATTTGCGTCAAAATATCCGAGCTACAGAAAGAAATCTCGACTTCTTCCGCTCTGAAGCAAAAGTGCCGGATCAAGAATCCAAGAGTTGCCAACGAGATGTTGAATTTATCAATAAGGAATTTGCGCTTCTTAGCAATCAGGTGTCTTCATTTTCCACAACTTCTAACAAGCTGTGCGAAGAAATTAAGAAGCTGAAGGAAGACTTAGCGCAGAAAGAAACCCTGCTCGAGGAAACCAAAGAAAAATACGATAACCTGAATGAAGAAAACTTGGAAAATCGCGAATCTATAATTCAACTTCAAAGCAAATGCACTGAACTGGAGTCACTGTTTGGCGAGTACGAGAACAAAGCGGAGAAACAGCACTCAGAACTGGTCCGCGCAAATCAACAGATATCAAGCTTGGATTCTAATCTCTCGAGAGCCGACCAGAAAAAGATCGCCCTCGAGAAAGAGCTGTTGGTGTGCCACGAGAAAATCTCGCATTTGGAAGCAAATACAAGAGCGATGAAGGATGAAGGACGAAACGACAAGAAAAAGATCGCCACGTTGGAGGCTGAATACACAGAGAAGCAAACGCTTGCGCGGGAATTGGAAAACACCGAGGCAACACTCAGAGATCTGAGGGGAAAATTCGATGATGCCCTGAAGGTGAAAGAAGAAGCAAAAGCTGAGCTGTATGGGATAAGAGAAGAACTGCGGCAACAACAGGTTGAATTAAAAAATTCCCGTAAAGAGGTCGACCATTTGAAGAAGAAGATAAATTCAGAGAAAGACACACGACAGAAAGTTGAGCTTGACTTGAACGAAAACGCCGCCGTTTGCAAAACATACAAGAACAATCTTCAAGATTTAGAACGCTCGCTGGCAAGATTACGAGAAGAGAATTCCGATCTCGAAGAAAAAGTCAGCATTTTAGAGACGACGGGAAGTGCCATGAGGAAAGAGACAGAACTACAGGCCATAGAAATGAAGAGACTTGAAGAAGAGCTGGCTGACACGAAGGAACAACATTCGAACCTATGCAAGAGCCATGAAGGCAGCGAAAAAGAGAGAAAGAAGTTGATTAATGAGAAGATTGTGTCGGAGGAGAGGATCACAAAGCTTGAAGGAGCCTGTGATGAGCTGCTGAAGGAAAAAGAAACCAGTTCCAGTAAGGTTCTATCGCTTAATGAAGCCTTGGAAGTCATCATCGCAAGCAACGAAGAAACCGCGGCCAATTTGAAGACTGATCTACTAACAACAAAGAAAGAGCTCTCTATAACTAAAAGCGCCCTCGAGAGAAGACAGAGACAAGTAGAAGAGTTGCAAGAAGAATTGAAAAACGACGAGCTAAAGATAAGGTCACTGGAAGAGAAGAAGCAAGAAGCCTTTGAGAAGTACTGGACCAGTCAGAACGAGTTAACGGAAGCTGAGGGGACCATAGACAACTTGCGAGCGGAGAACAACGAACTCAAAGAGCAGTGCACCACTAGCTCCCAGCGAATCCAACAACTACAGGAGACGCTATAATCAGAGAGAGAAACCAACGAGAAAGAGGTGTCAGCGTGGAGCGACCAAATGAACAAGTTGAAAACACTTCATCAAAAGATGACCGAAGAACGCGGTAACCTGAAGCGAGACTTGGACCATACTCAGGCAACGTTAACGAAGATCGAAGATGATCTTAAACAGACCAGCGAAGTTCTGGGCGAGAAGGAGAGAGTTTTTAACGACGACGTTACGAAACGAGACCAGGCTTTGGAAGATTTGTCAGTACAGAACACAAACCTGACCAATGAGCTTACCAAGGCCAAAGATGCACTGACAAAAACATGCTCCGAAAATGATGACCTTAAAGAACGACTTGCTATAACTACTGAGAAGGTAGAATATTTGGAAAAAGAGCTCCAAGAGCGAAACGCTGAAATTGAAGATTTGTTGGCAGAAGCGCAAGCGAAAATTAATGTTGTACGCAAAATGAAAGCTACAAACAGCGGAGAACACTTTGCTGAATTACCCTCATCAGAATTTTTGTCTAAAGATGTTCAGGAGGGAATTGACGGAGTTGACGCCCGACCAGATACACCCTTGAACACATCAATGAAAGACGTGGTGAACTCTTTCCACAAGGCGTGTCTTTCATCCTTCAAGGATAACAGAGCACTCCAACAAGAGTTGAATGCAAAATCAGACGAAATAGCGCGTTTGGACGAAAGTCTTCAAAAAGAGAGGAACAATGCATCGGAGATAAAAAGCTACCTTCACGATTTAGAAAAAAAGAGGGGGAAATTAGACGACGAAGTGAAGAGATTAAGAAGACGTCTGGAAGCGTTGAAACTTAAAAGTGTGGAGATGGAGAAGGACAAGGATAACGAAATCACCGAGACTAAGGGAGAAAAGATCTTGCTTGAGAAAGAACTGTGGCATACGAAGGAAGCTTTGGAGGAAGCAAATGCTAAGCTGAAGACCGCTGAAGAAGAAAAAGAAAGGTACACCAAGGATTTAGAATCTTCGCGCAAGCAGATCGTCGATGCAAAGAGCGATATCAAGGGAAGCCAACAACAGCTTGATGCACTCCAAGAAAACATCTTACAGTTGAAGAGAAGAACGTTTGAACTGGAAGCAAACGAAAGAGCAACACAGCAACTCATTCAAGACAAAGACAGAGAGCTGTTCGCCAACCAGTCAAAGATCGACGAGCTGGAAAAGTTGTACGACAACGCTAACGAGAAAAAGACGGAGCTATTTACAAAGCTCTCCCGAGCGGACGAGCGTATAGCAAGCTTAGAGAACGACTGTCAGGATAAAGCAGCGGATAAAACCAACCTGGAGAACGACATAACAGCTCTAAAGGACAGCGTGAAAGACAAAATTGCAAGGTTAGAGAAAACAGAAGAGGAGCTAGGCGACTCCCGTGAGAAATGCGAAGAACTCGAGATCCAGCGGGGAAGTCTTCAAGCAACCAACGAGATCTTAAATCATCAGTTACACGCGACAAAGAAAGAGTGCGCGCAATTTCAGGCATTACTCCAGACAGAAAAAGAGCTGTGCAGCAGTTTTAGTGGTCAACTGAACGAAGTGAAAAGCGAAAAGGAGAACCTCGATCGTGAGTTAAAGGGAGTCCTTGAACAGAAGGACCACATACAACAAATACTGAACAAATCCGAAGAAAACTTGAACACGGCTGAAGACAAAGTTGCGACTTCCTTCCACCAGATCGAGAGTCTTAAACGACAGATGGTAAAAGTTCAGAGTAGCGCATGCGCGGATTCTGCGCGCAAACAACTGGAGATTGGCAAGCTCAGAGCCGAGGCCGAGTCACTGAGAAAGGAGTTAAAAGACAAAGAGAGAGAACACAATGAGAGTCTCACTAAGTTCAAGGTTACAGAGAAGGAGAACGAGTTCTTGAAGAAAGACCTGGCGCAGAAGCACAACCGGGAATCGGAGTTGAAACTCGACCTTACCTCCACCAACAGTAAACTCCAGAGTTATGTAATCGAGAGAGAATGCTGGGAACGAGAAGTTAAGTCTGTCTTGGGCGAAATGGAGCAACAAAAGAACGCCAGCCAATCGAAGGAAGAGAAGCTTGCACGACTGCGCACGCGTTACGAGAACGAGATCAAGTTCTTACAAGAACGCGTGGACGCCCTGGAGCGAGAGGTACGGATCATCCAAGAAGCCAACGAACAGCAGCGTCACGCGGATGAAATAGCGTCCAAGCTTGCGCTTGAGTCCAAAGAGATGGAGATTGACAACCTTAAGCTCCGTCTCCAGGCAACCAGAATGCATACCAGTGAGAAAAGCGACGTGTTGGAGATCATGAAAGAACAGCTTGACGAGCGCACCAGGCAGATCGCTGACCTCATGGAGCAGCTTCGGATGCTGAAAGAGAGCTATCACCTCGAGTTAGGCAGCTTGCATGCCGACCTTAAATGCGCTCAGATGGAAAACATGCTACAGAAGCACGGAGAGCTAAGTGAAAGCTTTGGATCCAGGCAAGAATCAGAGTTGCTTGACGCCATCAAACAGAGCAGAAAAGAATCGGAACGACTCAGGAACCTTCTTAAACTCAAGATGAAAGACATGAAGTCCCTGAGAAAGCACATTCTCTCCGAGAGAGTAAGCGGAACAAGAAAACCTGGATATACAACGTATTAACGATAAGACATTAACAACATTCCAAATGAAAAACTGAACTTTTGCGTCAAACGTTACTATAAGAACATTTTAATGAAAACAGTTTAAACATCAGAAGCAATGCTTTTGACTACCTAAAGTTTTGAAATTTTCGAACAAGGCAATGAGTTTGTTTGTCGATGCTGGCCATCACATATTTACCCTGTGTGCACGATTCTTAAACCCAGTATTAGATACATTAGGTGTGATAAATAATTTATCAGAAGCAATGGTTTTTACGAAAGAACGTTCTGAAATCTTCAGACAAGGCAATAAGTGTCTTCCGATGCTGGATATCATTTATTCACCCTGTGTGCAAGATACCTAAGTTAAATAAGTCATTTATCAGAAGCAATGCTTTTTGCGGCGAAATGTTTTGAAATTTTCGAACAAGGCAATAAGTTTATTTGTGTATGCTGGATATCACTAATTTACTCTGTGTGCAAGACACTTACGTCAAGTAAGATACATTACGTTCAATAAATAATTTACCGAAGTTTTACAAAGTAATTATAGCTTCAAGAGAGGAGAAAAAAAAACTAATTTTCTGTACAAATAAAAGCTACTAATATATTTAACTCGGACGCTATTTTTGTACCATTTTGTACGAATTTACATTTAAAGGTGTGTTTTGTGCACAAGGCCCTCTGCATTTCAGCGAAGATCCGATTCCAAGTACACATCTACCGAGTTGTAAAAAAAGTACAGTAAAAATGAAGAAAATAATTTCTAATACTAGTATGAGGAACATTTCTGATTACACTAACACTATTTGTAAATAAGCTTAGGATGTGAGTGAATTTTCATTAAATAGATCAAAACATAACTCTGTAGGGTTCAATTTCATTTACATTCTTACGACCTTCTCAGTGGTACCATTTTTTTTTTATCTTTTTTAGAACAATATCTTAATGCACAAATTAAATTGCGTTTTGCAGCAGAACTTTGATAAGTTGAGGGATTAGAATTTTTTTTATTTTAAAGGGAACTTAGGAACACGAAGCTTTGGCGCGAAATTTTATGGAGTGCACGCGTTCTTTCGCCGCTAAGCAACAAGGTCTTGGGCTAGGAGGCATAGACGATTTTGGTGGTTTGTTTTAACTTTTCTGAGAAGACTTCATAGTCTTTACCACCCCTCTGGGAAAAAAAAAATTATAACCCCCACAACTAAAACCTACAATAAAAACAAACTAGTGATGATCATGTGAACGAGTGAACTTTATTTTATGTCCAACAAGACCTGCACAAAATGAGCATAGTTTGGATTTAAGTGGAACTTGAAATGACACAAGTTGTATTTAATGTACCTTTTCTCCATCAAGATGAACCTGACTTAACAGCTTACTGTTTAACTCAAGCAAACATATGTCTTCCGTAGCGCCTCAGTTTTGGTTAACCGAGAAAAACGTCTGAGATTTGAGTGCAAAACATTTCTCAACTGATTGCACACTCTGCAAAGACGAAAGGAACCCCTGTATTGGTTATTTTTCGTGGTGAAGAATTTTGGGCGCTAATGTTTGATGTCTCCGTCCGATTTTCTAACAAAGACAGACATTTGCTTTCTCAATCTCCTTTTAGTTATGTATTAATTGTCTAATTAGTTTATTTAATTACTTGCTGAATTCGCAACTACCGTATTTCTAATTATGACACAATATTTGAGCACAACTTGAATCCTTGGAAAGGAAACAGCTTTAAAAAGTTTACGTAAACTTACTTAAAGACAAAGAATAACCATCAAATTTGTTTCTATTGGACATTTCAACGTACTTTTTTAAGTTACAAAAATTACGCTTATTAAAATAATACACTTAATAACGGCGGTCTCCCCGTCAAAAGGACCCTCAGCAAACTTCATACTGGTTTGATTTAAATTAGTGTCTTGTGCTATAAATATTTAATTTTCACAACCTGATTTACTTTGTACATCGGTATTTAAAAATCCAGTATACACATTGTGGTTGAAATTTGACTTTGCTTTGAAAGTTTGCAAGCCAAAATTCATTTTGATTTATCTGTTATAGTTGTTGCTGTACTCAGAGGCATAGAAAAATAAAAATAAAATCGATTAAAATATTGAAATTAAAGCAAACTAAAACCACAATATATATATCTTTGGCCTATCCGTTATCCTACACTGCTCATGAGATCAAATCGAACTTACAGACTTACATAACTGTCTGAGATTTTGCCCGATACATTAAATGTTCAGGCAGAATCTCAATTATGCTATCTACCTTCTTGTATGATACATATTGTGTCACCCAAGAAGGTGCCGCTTCGAAAATAAAGAATAGAAATGTATATTATCACACAGAAGAACCAAATTATGTCTGACTCATGCACAGATGTTTTGATTTCAAACAAATTACTCTCATACGTACAGTTATTAAATTAAGGATGTTTTTGAAAAAGCCACTGGAAATTCAAATGCCAAACAGGACTGATCTAAAAACAGACAAACAGTGTACAATGTAGTGTTACAAAAGTGATATCTGCTTCTAAATATTATTGCTGTGTAAAGTTTGAATAAATAAATTCTCTCTAAATTTACAAATGCAAGATTGTTGGAACTTGTGTCCCACGTCGATTATGCAAGTGTGAAAGAGTTGTCTTTGAAATTTATGGAATTGTTTCTTTTTTAACTTTTTACTTCATTTCTTGGCTTTCAACTGTGTAACTTACACAAACTTGAAGGGAAGTGAAACCATATATGAAGATACCATTACTTCTGCCTTAGTTTGAGCTGTCACGCAATCCTCTGTTCAAAGAGCCTTGCGTGACCAGCCTGGAAGCAGTCAGTGAAGAAATGAAACCATTATCGAGAGGGCCTGCCCCTGTTTTTTGCCTTACTAAAAATACAAAAATACCAAAATTTAATATTTAACACAGCAGAAACCACGAAATGATACCATTTTTCTCTGTGCTACATGAGTATGAATAAAAACTACATTAAATTGGTTTTATTCATTTTTAGGAAATTTTTTTCTGGCCTGCTTTGTAATTATAAACCAGAATTTAGCTTTTCTTCTTATGCGATTAACCACAAATGAAGGAAAAAAAATTGTTTTTATGTAAATCTATGAAATCCAAACTACATGGACTATCTACATGATTGTCTACAACTACCTTTTAAAGAAAATTACACTGGAAGTAACAACCAATTAAGCATTCTGAATGCCAACTACATCATGTTACATTAATTATCACAATTACAATAGCATAGAATTAGGAAAGCTGTATTTTTAAAATAATATTTCCTCTCAGACAAGGTAACATGAAAAAGTTTGAAAATGTCTTCCAATAACATTTATTCTTTTACCTCTGTTAAACTCCATCTCTAAGAACAGAATGCAGTAATGTTTATAGATACAACTTCATTCTTATATTCACAAGATTTTTTAATGCCTATTCCAACATCTCACCACGTTGTTCATCCAAAACTGCGTGAAATTATATTTTGGCTGTTTGCTGTTACGCAGCTAAATAATAATAATTTATAAATTCAAATCGTTAGTGAGATCATATTATCATGTCTGAGCGGAGAAAATTCCATTTTAAAAGCTGGTTTTAAGACCACTTATAACATGTATTTTTAAAACTATAATTACTACAAGTGCAGAATATAATTACATACAACTAGGTACATACTGCCAAGCAGTACATAAGTTTGAGTTTGGACTACTATAAAAACAATCACTGTTTTGTGTACATGAATGCATACAGTGTTGTTGCCTGGCTCACATATTAAGGATAATTGCCCTCTAGATACTTCATACAACATCCTCAGCAGTACCCATTGGCTTGTCACTTTCCTCATTGCCTTCACCAACCATCGGAACATCACCATTGTCAGTCAGCTCCAGAAGAGACTTCTGAATCTGCCCCATGTCAATAACGACATCACTCTTGTCCTCGTTAATGGTTGAGAGTTTTCTTTGCAGTTCTGCATCACTGCCGTCATCACTTCCTTCGTCATCTCCTGTCTTTTTTCCAAGCATCCACAATCCTTCATCTTCTTTAGCTTCTTCATCATCCTTCTTGTTCCGATTGTGTCTGCTTTTGTGGCTGTTGTGGTGTTTGTGTTTGTGTTTGTGTTTGTGTTTATCGCTTGATTTGCTTTTTCTGCGTTCTGGCTTGCTCCTTGACCCATCTTTCACAAACGTTTTCCACAGTCCGGTCTTGCACATCTCTTCTGACATGTTGAAAGGAACTTCACAATTTGCTTTGCCATTCAGTTCTTTCGCATCAGCAAGTTCCTGAACAAGGAATCATGCATGAGTCAAGAAGGCACCGGTAATGCTAAAGTCTGTATACAAGCCAAGTGGCTCATCCAGGAAAACAGAGAACAACTTTCAATTTTAACAACACAAGGTAACCAAAACTTTGAACTTCTTTGAAACACCTTGCAGTCCTATAAGCTTAATATTAAATACCTATCATTATGGGTGTGGCACACATACTGCACTTGATCATTCTACTTAGCATGTGCCTTTACCTTCTTTCCATCCACATCGTCATGATGGCAAAACTCATCATCATCTTCATCATACTCATAGTCATCATCCTTTTTCTTCAAGGCTTCCGCTTTTTTCTTTTTAATGCTCTCAGGCATCAAATCATCTAAAACTTCAAGCTCGTGAAGAGTGAAAATTTTCTCCATCACTTTGCGAACAGCAACCAACATCAAAACCTGTATGTTAAGAGAGGTTTCTTCAGAAAATGCTGACAAATTCCATTAAAAACTGCTATAAACAGATAACTTGAACATTTAACAATTACAGGCCACGAATCCTGATTTCACGAACCCTATACTTTTCAAGTGTCTTTATAACTAAGAAAAAGCTGTTTCTCTTTCCTCAATTAAACTCTGTAATTTTACCCCTGATTTTTCAAATTATACCTGATATTTCAAGCAAATGTTTTTCCACTGCAATGTTACAATAATATAAAACTGAGAAGAAGAATTATCTTGGTACAAAGTTTTTGTCCTCTTGTTACTCAAACTGCTGGTGGATTCCTCACAATGGGGGACTTAAAAACTACATTTACAACAAAACGTACCATAACAGGGAAAATCAATGCAGCATCGGTGGATTTGATGAGCCACAGCACACCCAAGCAAAACAACTGAATCAATGTGAAGATGTGGATTCTATTGACGGGAACTTGACGCAAATACATCAGATCGGGCTGATGCTTAATTGGCATGAAAATGATCTTTAATCTTTCAAAGAACTGTTGACAGAAAGAACATACACAGCAAATCAGATTTTACCACAAAATGCATGACTCTCTACAGAACCATGTGAAGATAAAATTATGATCATCAGTTCAGAATGGAGTGGTTTTTTTATAAGAATGCTGTAGAGAAGACAGCATGTTTT
>Ga0126337_10001366_pt1 | contig 14633 bp, 7 predicted proteins | sample DipCmetagenome_FD_92527 | JGI IMG/M metagenome (GOLD analysis project Ga0126337, IMG submission 92527) | Coral microbial communities from La Bocana,Puerto Morelos, Mexico - Diploria C A metagenome | ecosystem: Host-associated > Invertebrates > Cnidaria > Coral | place: La Bocana,Puerto Morelos... | reverse complement strand
ATCCAGTCGTTAGAATTTCAAGAAATTTGGCAGAACAATAGTTCAGAAACCACGTAAATGATCTATCGCAAAAAATCTGAATTTTGACATAGGGAATTTTTAACAAACAGTGAAAACGATTTAAGAAGAATTACGAAAATCGTCTATGTCAAAATGTTATTAAAACAGTGTTGACAGAAGGGATTTAATGTCAATTCGTAGTGGGCAAATGATGAAAAAAATCTATCGACTGGATTTTTTTTAAATAAACAAAAACCATTTTTTATGCCTTATTTTTAACTAGCCCCGTTGCCATGGCAACAGCTCACACCTTAGCCAAAATGCGAGAATAAAGTCTTTTGTGGTTAATCTTGACTCTTGCAGAAAACGGGCGCCAAAGGATAAATAGCTTAAAAGTAATGGTGAATTAGGTATAGGCTCTTGAAAACTGTGTTCGGCCACCTTAATATAATCAGTGTTGCTATAGATGTATGTTTGTTCAACCATTTTTATATTTATTATCTGTTCCTATTTTGGTGTACATGGTATCTAGTTGGAAAATCGATTACGTATGAAAACCAACTAATTTATTCACAACTATTTCATCCCTTAATGTAGAAGTTTGGGCAACGACGAAAACAAAAGAAGATAAATTTTTCACTTGCTGACTTTACTGACACGACTTCTGTAGTACTAAGATATGGAATAACACATTAGTCATGCACTGGGGCGAAGCTGGTGTACAAAATATCAAAGATCTTGTCGACAATTATTTTAAGGTCATAAATTACAGAGAATTTAGAAACAAAGATTGCTTATCGGCTTATTTCCTTCAATTTTATGGAGTGACCTAGGCCTCTTTGGAATTGAAGATACACATTGGAACAGATCAGGGGTTTGCAAAAATTGATTGCAGCTGGCTCAACCTAGCGTATAAAATTCTTATTAAGGAGTCTTCTCGCACCAGTTGTTCATGTTATTGTCACTTTCAGGACTTTGACGCCCATTTCTCTGTATTCGAGTATTCTGTAGCATATTTGGTTTTTGATTTTTTGCTCCTCAAGGGTATGCATCGATGAGGTTTGCAATTCAAAATCCATCACACTTCAAGGGGCAAGACGCCATTTGAATCTGTCCGAGTAATTGGCCTTTGTACTGGCCCCCAAATACGTACACTGAGACAATGGCGTGACTTTGAGTACAACGAGACAACTATGTCTCAACTAAGTGTCTAACAAAAGTGAGTGACTGGTTTTTAATTGCATAAAACCCCCAGGCCCTAACCCTAGACACCATACCATGACTTACGTTGTACCATGAGGTAAAAATCGGAGATCGATGTTTCAAACTTGAGCGTTTTTCAAACTTTCTGACCAAGGTTTTATCTCCTTCATTTAGTAGACTAAATAAATTTTGTTCAACAAACTCGCTTGCTTAGCTTTCAATTTTATTTATTCAAATAAGTTTACAAAGGGTGACCATGTCATGTAAGGGAGTAAGTAAGGGAAAGAAACGTGCCATTACAAAATTGTAACTTAATTAGATAATTTAAGATTGGGAATTTACTAGACTCATGATTGTGGGAAAAGTACTGATTTTGCAACTAGAACTTGAGGCTAAGTAGACCTATAATGTAAAGCAAGGCTGCCGCTTCAGATGTTAAAACTGTGAAGATGAGTTTAAGACTGCAACATATAGGATAATTGTGAAGACTGTAAGAATCGCTCAAATAAATGTTTAAAGATAAAGACAGATAAGTTTTCTTTGTATCGGCTCAAGCAGAGTCGTGAAGATTCCACGACATGGCTTCTGGTCTGTTATTTTGTTCATGATTGTAGAGGATATGCAAGCTATGATAAAATTACTTAATAAAACCATTACAGACAACCTGTAAAAGGACAAAATTTACGATAATGATCGATAACAATCGATGACTCAATTGTTATCGATTACTATCGGCTATGGAACCATCGAACTCTCTACTATTTTCCTTCTTCGATTTTCATTGATTGCTATCGGCAATCAAAATCAGTATTCAATTTATATCGATTTTTATCGATTGATATCGATTATCGGTTTATCGATTGACCTAACGCCTAGATATACTATAACATGGTAGTTTTCGTGCATGCCATAACATTCCTTAAGCCATTGACGTCAATATTTAAAAAACTGTGAAATGCAATGGGAGTTGAAAATGTAATATTAATTAATGCTGCCCAATCCTGTAGCCATGCCTTTTCTTGTGATCGCAAGAGGTTTCTTTACCTTGCTCTCTTGTCTCATCAGACAAGAACAGAAGGGGTAAGACAACACCAATTAAAAGTTGCGTTCCTTTTCCTAGTTTAGGTTCCTTAATATAAGTGCATCCAAATCTATTTAAGTGTCACTTTTTCTGTATTCTTTCCAGCACTCACCCGTCCGTTTGTTTGGCTTTGGAGGTCTTTTACACTCATTAATTTGTACAGTTTACTTCTGTCAGCTCTCTCTTCTGCAGTTGCAGATAACTTGAGGGGAGATAAAAAAAAGTCAGTCTCAGTAAAAAGATGTGCTCACAAGGAAATTAAAAAAAAAACGAAGACGACGTCCGCAAAATAAATCACTGTTTTCATTTTTTTTTATGGCCAGAGAACAGAAATTTCATGGTAATAAACAAAGAAACCACGAAACCAGACAAGAAGGAAGACTGAATAAATTATTTGATGCTTTGTTTATGTGAGAAATGTGAAAATTTATGCTTTCTCTCTTAACACTTAACTTTCTATCGCTTTTAAGTCGTGAATGAAATGAAGGTCTTATAGCAATCAGAAATGAAATGGGGAAAACTTTTGGTGTGAACTCCCCAGTTAACCTGGCAATACTATACAATGCTAATATCAAATTTTGTAATGCCTTCTGTCACATACATTAAACATAGCCATCATCGCTTTGATCAATTGCTTATAGGCCTGTCGAAATGTTATTTTTTGATTGCGTGACACGCGTTCACAATTCTGATGTGGTTACCTAGCACGTGATCGAAATCTGCTCCAATCAAATTTCTTGCCATGTTTTGCACCGAAAGAATATCGTATTTTCGCTGAATAAAACCAAACTGAGCATCACTGTATCAAAGCTGTAGAAACTGTACGCGAAAAGTTGTTTATTTGTACAGCAAAAACCGAAGCCCTCGCCAGCATTTTTTTAAAATCAACAAATCCAGCCATTAAAATCGTTGGGGCAAGTCTCTTCGGCGAAACAAACTTTCTCAATGCTTTTTTGCAAAACATGGCTAGTTGCTAGCCTCGCTTTAATCACTGCAGGATCTCTCTTCGACTAACTGAAGTTTCTTTTTGACTAGGTCAATTTCAATATGAAAACCACTCCAGTATTTTATCATGGTCCATGTCAGGCATAACGGTTAAATACGGTACACATCTCTATATTAGCTACTACTCTTGAAATATGAGGTAGACTAGCTAGACTTTCTCAATAACAAAACTACTTTCTAGATTTGCTGAATAGAAATCTTTTGCTTCCCTTCAAATCTTTTATTTTTATTTTTAGTGTTAATCACTTGTTTGAGTACCTTTGGCTTCAATTTTTCTTCGGATTTTCCATCCCATCTGGCAATCGCCCATATCAACAAGTATTTTGCCATTTAACACTTTCCTAATTATTATTTTACCCGAGTGCGATGGACCAATGGGTTGTCACAAAGCACTCACAAAAATGGTAAAAGATCACAAGAAAATGAAGACTAACATTTCCGCCAACAACGAAAACCGCAAAAAATGGCAACCAAATCCTTAACCCCGAGGTCTACACATCAGCGGTTCTGATTCTCCTCTAAAATGTCTAAGCTATGGTTGTCATCTAAAGCAACCACCACAATGGTAACAAAAGAGCACAAAAGAATGAGGATGGTAATTTCTCACAAACACCAAAAATTTACTTCCGACATATGGCAACCAAAACTAAGCCACGGGGTCTTCTACACTGGATCTAGCCCACTATTGTCACATGGCAATCATTTTGTAGATACACAAGACGGTTAACGTAAAACTTGATTCTTGTATTTAACAAGACTGGTAGAAACCTGACTCAAAAAAGTCAATATCATTACAGTCCCGCAATGGTTTGAGAATGGAGCTTTATGAATTGGTTCCTCTGCCTGTAACGATGAAGCAGAACATAGCATTTAACAAGCACAATGCAACGATTAAAGCACTCAGAGTATGGTTCTCAACATAAAAAAAATGCGACATATTAACATGTCTTCATATTCTACCTGGGCAAGTTCCTGCTCAAACTCAAACACTTCTGTAAGTGATTGCTCTGCCGAACTGCGCTCCCCACCTAACAAGCTGACCAGCTGAGACATTAGCTGACGGTAAGCCTTCCTGACCTGTAATAAATAACATAAAAATATTAGATTTATGCACTACCTACTGTAAAGGTCTGAAAATAGAAACTATGGAGAGAGAGCTGGAAAAATGGTTATTTTAATTGCAAGGTCTCCTTTCACATTAAAAAAAAAGATTTTAAGCTTGTATGAACAACCAACTTTGATAAATGTAAGTACATCACTGCTCTTTTCTGCTACAATAGATGCTCTTTTTATAGACCGTCTTACAGACATTACTCTCGTAAATTTCTCTGCTGCAGCCACGTCTCTGCTGCAGCAACAGGGTAAGAGATTTGCAAACCATTCTGTGAAGGGTGGCATAGGCGTACGTGCACCTTCGGACTTGAGAAGCGGCGACCTTATTGCCCAAAAAAAAACTAAACAATTCCTAAAAGCGTGAGTGTTGTTGAAATGCACCCAGATCGAATAAAAAAAGCAAAACGTTCACAATTCTTACGTGTAACTAGACTGTTTTCATTCCAAAACTTTTAAAGGAAATAGTTAATCTCCCTCGTATGAAAAGTTTAAGAAAGTTTGAGAGCGGTTCTTTTTGAGGCCATTCAAAACGACTCTTTTCAGTCACCACAAAAACGAAAGTCTTGGTCTTGTTTTCTTTGGGTCTTTCGTCATTGTTTTATTGATAGAAGTAACATCCACGTCGTGAATTTTCATGATGCATATTTAAACGACATATGGCTTTTCCAAAACTGAATATCTGGATCCTTATAGTTTTTGACCTTAAATGGAGTGTTTCAGGGTAACAAAGTTGAAAATCTCACGGTCAATCGCGAAAACCTGACGATATAAATCAGATTTCTCATTAGAATTCCTTTCGTATGTTCCGATTGCATAAATCTACAAAATTTATTACAAAAATCACAGACCATGATTGTCAAAGCCTGCACATGCAGCGAAACGTCAAACTGTCCCTTTAACTCTGTTTTGAGAAGGCGAACCTCAGAGAAAGTAACAAACAAAGTCTGGCCTTGAAAACCTTTTATAATGTGTTCTCTTGATAATTTTTTCCCGGATCATCAACGTTTTGCCGGAAACATTACAAAAAACAAAACAAATTGAAATCTGAACGGGATTCGAACCCATGACCTCTGCGATACCGGTGCAGTGCTCTACCAACTAAGTTATCAAGCCATCTGGGAGTTGGTGGCATTGTGAGATCGTAATATACCCGTAGAAGGTGAAGAATGCAAATGAATATATGAAAGATCATATATTTGAACTGCGGAGAAGATATAAATATTTTTCAGACTTTAATTTCACAACTGCTTAACTTGTGTATATAACTGCGATGATCAACCATGTCTTTATATCTTCCTCCCAGCAGGGTTACAAGTGAGACAAATCCAAGCGGGTCAGTTTAAGAAAGGATATAGTCGTCTCACCACGTTCTTTACTCAACCCAAATAGAGTTGATATGTCCATATTCTTGTCAAGGACTTTGTATCGGAGGGCTACATAGTCTACACTTTCTGAAAGTCTTGTTCTCACGATTTTCTCTCTTTTACACCCATTTCTGGTGCAAGAACAAAAGTAAAACTTGTGATAAGAAAAAGAAATTCACATGTGTAAGTTTTATATATATACTTACTACTTCGTATGGAGTAATTATACTCACGTCTGAGTTGTAACTACTGTTGGCCAAGTATGCATCTCTTGTAATAGTGTGTGAAGTCTGATCTAGCTGAAAATTAAATTCATAAATGCGACAAAGTATAAGATCAGTTTATATGGGTAAATTAAACGGACTTTAATATTACTTTCTGCTTTGGCAAAAAAATACAAAAATACAACATGATGTCTACCCCATGGAAAGTGGTCACCAAATTAGGTTGATAAGTATTTTCCTTGAATCCAATTTTTATGCAAACAAAATACTTCTCATTGGGCATTTAGATTTGCTTGTTCTAAGAAGTTCATGCCAATTGGTTAGTGTGATGCGCACTTTTAACCTGGAGAAACATCAAACGATTCTCTGCATTCACTGAGAATCCAACTCTCTTGCACTGGAGTTAAAGCTCCTTGACTTAACCTGAACCATAAATGTTTTGCGAGGGTGATCATAATAGCTACATAATTATTTTTCATTTCAACTTAACCTAGAAAACTGAACTGGCAAATGAACAAACACTTCTGGCACTGATGTTCAATTAATATCACTATAATGGTCTTGCGAAAAAAATTGACCAAAAATTACAGATTTTAAGGTAGCATGAAAAAGCAGTAAGCAAACTAAAACTGGTTAACTTGAAACTCGTGCTTCACTCAGAAACTCAGGATGAAGATTACCTTGTGCTGCAACTAAACTCCCTACATATACATGAACAATAAAATAATGAGTTGTAATACCATTATTATGTATCGTGAAGAGTCCATAAGATCCGGTTGCACTTCAAACGTGAATAATGGTGACAGCTTAAGGTATTTGTGCATTTGAACCAAGGTCTTCATAAAATCCCATGAGTCAGAAGTCCAGGTTTTGTTGGTTATGTTCCATGAACCATATATCTGGATTATTTCAAGAAGCGGTGATCCTTTTTCACGCTCTATACGCTCATAGTTTGAGCAAGAATCATAATACATGAAGGCCTTTTGCACAGCATCATTCTAGCAAAGACAATTATATAACCATTCAGATCACTGGAACAGAAAATGGATAAATCAATGCACTGATTCAGGAAAACTGGAAGTCATATGAAACTTTCCTGGCTCAGAGTTAATATGAGGGAGTGTAAGGCATTTGTGCCACAATTTAAAAGAAAATGCAACACACCATACATGATTGTGTTTAAGGCTATATTTTATTCACTTGATTGAATCAACATGAGGTCAGGATGTGAAATTGAAATTGTTTTACTAATAATAATTAATATACGAATAATAATTGGCTGTGAGCCACTGAACTCGGATAATTATTTATGAAAGGCTGAGAGTGTATTAATTAAATAAGTAAAGCAAGTCCATTCATAGCTTACGTTCGAACATAGGCTTTTGAAATTAAAGTTACATCCAGTTGTACAGTCTCCCGCTTCTCTAGCTTCATTTAACTGACGAATGACACCATTGTTAAACATCCAAACAGATCCATGAAAGCACAAATGAGAAACCATTAATACTGACAATAATTCCCCTCAGCTTGAACAGGCTCAACAACGAATAATTTCGAGTCCATGGACTTTCACACGACTCGTGCTGTTTTAACAGCCCAGCGTTTTTGTAGAAAGCAATATAATAAATTTGTTTCACCAATCAGATAGCGATGTGGCGCGCTGGAGTAGATGATAGAGATTAGCTCAAAAGCTAGAGATTGTGAGTTTGAATCCTACTGAAAGAAATGTTTTCCTTTTATTTTTGTTTTTACTTTTTCTATTAAAATTAACGGATGTAAAAAAAAGTTAACCAAAACACAGCCTTTGCCTCTACAATGCTAACAAAAAAAAGCATTTACCAAAACAAAGCATTTGCTTTCCGATAGTAAATCATCTAAAGCTGTTAATCATCGGAGAATTCTTCCAGCACACTGATCGATCTCAAATTTAAAGTATGTTAGCCTTTTAGGTCAATCATACAGGGCGCTACTTTCATTTGAACGGGATTGCATAAATGTAATAGTGAGAACTTCACCGTGCAGAAATGATCCATGGGTACGAAACATTGCCGTAGAAACAAATCACTTATTCGATACATCTTTTCCAAATTGACGCAACCGCCTTCAGGTTAGCTCAGTTGGTAGAGCGTCGGACTACCGTGCGGGAGGTCTCGGGTTCGAGCCCAAGACCGGACCAACACTCAGGGTCTTAAAATAACTGAGGAGAATATGCTGCCTTTGCAATGACATCTGCAAATGGTTAGATAGTCTAGTCTTCTCGGATAAGGACGATAAACCGTAGGCCCCGTCTCCTGCATCTTCACTGTTATGGTCAGCAGGGTTGAGGCTTCTTTTTTGTCTCATGATAAAGAATACATTAATTTCGGCACATATTTAGCTAATATTTTCAACCAAATTTAATTTTTCAAAAGGAGGAAAAGTGGCTACAGCGTGCATCTTATAAAGCATGCTAAAATAAGCCAATCACAATCCTTTTTATAATTGTTTAAATAATTTGGATGCCTCATGAGACAACAGCTGTCGATCACAAACTCGACTTCTCCTAAATTTTCGGTTTCGTGTGGCTTTTGAGAGAAGTATGATTGTTTTCAGTTTGATTTACAAATAAGGATGTAAAAGTTTCTAGTCCAGAGTAATCCAGCCACATTGTGCCTCATGAGAATGCGTACTTCTCCATTGGAAGTTATGAAAAGATTGCCTGAACTAGCGTCGAAGAGGCTAAACTGCACCCATTGGTTCTATTCCGAGTTCAGGAGAGAATATCACTGCAAGATTTCAAGTGATCACTTGTCAGGTGAATACTGCAATTGTTTAGTTTCACGCTGAGATGACCGGAGATTGATGTTTAGCGAACGAGTGTTATTACACCCATTCAACTCAAAGATAAGTGAAGAATAACCAGCTATGAGTCGATTTTCTATCAGGCAACGATTCAGCACTAAGGAACGTTGTTTCTTTTGCAGCCAACCTGCAAAGAGTGACGGAAGAAGAAGGAAAAATGATGTCATTCCTGTGAAAACGCAAAACTTCCAAGATTCCATAGCTCAAATATGCAAAGAAAGAAATTATGAATGGTCTAAAATAGTGTTAGGCAGACTAGAGTATGCTCAAGATCTGCCTGCAGCAGATGCTGTATACCATCAAGCATGCAGTGTTAACTTTCGTACAGGTGAACAGGTCCTTGGACAACACTGCAGTGATGATAGCTCTGACAAGGGCACGAAGTGACCGCGGCAGGGAAGTTGACACTGGTAAGGCTGTGGCATTCTTGAAAGTTGTAATGAGGAACAAATTACAATAACTGATCTTATCAACAAAATGCTGGAGTATCTAGAAGGTTCCGAAGAACAGGTGTATAGTGCTGTCAGTAGATGAAAGAAAACCCAAAGGAAAATTTTGGAGAGAAAATTGTGGTAACTAATTTCACAAAAAAGCCAATGTTGTCACATTCCACCCAACAGCGTCATCAATTATCAGCGAGTTCTATCGTCAGCCGAAGAAAGAACTTTGTGAAGCATAGAAGGCAATGTGGATCACAATACTTTAGCTTTAACTTTTGTTCTATCGCAATGTTTTATAATTAAATTATTGACAAAGCCAATTCTTTTCCTTTGAAATGTTTCCTACAGTATTTACAAATTATAGAAAACACTACTTAATTTTTTTACTCAAAAGAAGTTAAAACTAAAAAACTATTTAATTGGACTTTGTTAATGATACGACTAATTAGTAATTGAACCTTGTGTCATACAATTTGGGAAAAAATGATGCTCGTAGTCTCAAATCACCCTTGGGCTGCGAGTGCTGAACAATTTTGAAATTACTCACTCATACTTTTCTAGTCCAATTGCTACAACTAATACATGTCTGTTTGAAGGAAATATGCACATTGTATACAACAAGAAAAATAACTTAGGGAAGGTTATTAAAAGAAACTTGGAACCTTCAACTAACAGTCAGGCTATGACAAAGAGATCTTCTTTAAATTCAACTCCACAAACATGAAAATCCCACAATACAGTATAGCACAAACGTAATGTATCAAATTTGGAAAAAAACTTCATGGCCTTCAGGCCCTTTCAGGGTAATCATGCTCAAAAACATATTCTGAGTCCAGTGTTCTCTAAGGTATTTAAAGCAAGGTGACCAGAACATTGGCTTGAAAATTACACATTCAGCCATAATTATTGCATATCACTGTATTCAGCTGTTACCATGAAAAGACAACAAATGTGGTGAACATGGAAAAGGTAAAGCAGAAAAAAAGTACTGCTCAAACTGGATTTGTTTGCTCTTGCAAAGCGAAAGAAAATTGATAGAAATGTACCAAAGGATTTGCACAAAATAGCAAAACAAAAAACGCAATAGTAGAGTTTTAAAATATCAATCACAATAGTTAAATTTACAGTGCAATACTAATATATTAGTTAGAACATCATCGTTGTCTACTGTCAATTTAATAACATTCAATTTTAAATTTATTTTAATCACAAAAAAGCTGATTATATACAATCTTAAGATTAGATATCATTTATTAGAGCTCTTTTCTAGACAACCCCTTAAAAACACTGCCTAGTGATTTCCCTTGCAGAATGGCAAAATGGTGCTGGCTAACGATCACAAGGTTTCGTTTATGTACCAATAACTTGAGAAATATCTCCCGTGCCCCAATGAATTTACACTTGAGAAACTATGAATTTAAATTCAAATGTCCCAGGTATTTGTGAGAAAAGCGAGTACAAGAACGTTTGATCAGTGCTGTATGGAGATAAAACATATGTGACAAACTTGACTTACTGTCAAATATCTCTTTCTAATCCTGGGATCACCAAGGAGTGTCTTCAAAAGTTGATCATTTTTTGTCTTTAGAACTAGCACTTGATTCCAAAGCGGTTCGTTAGGTGGAATAGGGTTGTTCTTTATCCAGCCCCCACACGCATGCAAAAAGAAGTCATCACATGGATCCACATTCTGGTCAACTGTTTGTAAAATATCTAATACATATCAAAAGGAAAGGAAAATAAACACATTTTTTATACTTTGGCACTTAATTAAAGCTTTTTTTACCAAGCACATTCTGTTTATTGTTATGTCAATTTTAGTAATGAGAACTATAAAGTATTAGATTATAAGCTTGAGATTTCTATCAATTGATAGTTGACGAGGGGGCAACCCGAGTTAACTATCACACGTTATAGTTCACCACTAAATTTTCTCCGATTCTAATTGGTTAAGATTGATCACGTGACGCGATAGTGTTCATCCGCGGAGAGACACTATCAGCGCATAGTGTTCGTCCGTCGAAAATACCCGGATGGATAGTACTCGTCCGTGAATATCTTGCTGTAAACAAGCGGGCATATCGAAAATAAATAATTGAAATTGTAATTAGTGGGGTTTTGACAGTTTTCTTTATCAAGTTTTACATTTGGCTGTCAAGACTTTTGATTTTAAAAAGTTGGAAATACTTCGATATGATTTTTGAACTTGCGCGCGGAAGAAAATTTAGTAATGCAATAGTGTTTATGTCTCGGAACTATCGGTCTGATAGTTGCCCCTTGGAAATTTGATGTTCTTAAAACTAGCATATTTGTTTTAAGAACATCAAATTTCCGCGGGGCAACTATCAACCGATAGTTCCTCGGCAGAAACACTCTATTGTTTAAATAGATATATAGAGCGAAAAACCTAATTGTTTCGGTATAAATCTTTTTCTCGTTCAAAACTTTGCCTAAAACCTCTCCACGATACTCACTGTCTATCACAGAATAGATAGTCAGAAGCGTAGCCAATTGGTGAATGGCATTCGTGATAGAACCCAAGTAGATTTATACTAAACATTGATATAGGTCAAAAACAAGGAATATCCTTTCCTTAGCCTATGACATGAAATATTATTGCTGCGTATTTCAAAGGAAGGCGTTTTTCTGTTTGTAATATCTTTTTCGTTTTAGAGATATTGATGTTTTTGTATTATGTAATTAAGAAAGTGATGACGTCTTGAGGTGTACACCTAAAATGGTAAAGTACTGAATAAATCTCTGGAAGCAGTGTTCTTTCAACTTCGCACCATCAACATCATTCATACCGGTACCTACCACTTGGACTTTTTAAGTGGAAAATGAGACAGAAATAATGCACACGATTTTTGGCAACACCTTGGTTAAGGGCTGTGAAAGTCATTACTGGATCAAATTATACACACACCTTAATTGCATACTATTTTTCGTGCCACGATAAAAACATCTGTAAAAAGAAAATCAAAGGTCAAAACGTTTGTTTTGTTGTTGACCAATAAAATTTGGAATAAAAAGTTGGGACAACAACTTGAGAACTGCTATAATTTTGTGTAGATTGGGTTGACAGTTCTACATGAATTCTACGGTCCTAGCGCATATTTGTTGTTCTATTTAGATTTGGACAAAACGGTAGCATGACGTAACAATATGGTTGTCATCTGCTTACAGCAGGGCGTTCTTACTGAACATGAGCACAAGCACAAAAAAAGTAAAACTGTTTGTTCTGCTTGTGCTTTAGGTTTTGATTACCACCGCTGTTCAAGAAAGGAGTCAGCGCCCCTCCAACGAACTCAGGGCTGGATGTGTGGATTTGTTAATTTCGACCATTAAGATATCTAGCTTCTACAACAATATGAAAAAAAAAATAGGTTGGAAGGCCAAAATCAAAAGAAAGAGTGATGAAAATGGCACGTGTACAAATTTTACGAGCCGTAGGTCTTGTCTATGGTCTTGTCCATGATTGCCATCACAGGCTGGGCCAGGTTGTTCGAAAGCTGGTTAATGCTAACCCAGAGAGTCAAACGTTAAATGTGAGAGGGCCAAAAAATGAACTGTCGGCGTCAACCGTCAAAAATGCAATATTTTTACCGTCAACCGTCCAATAGCAATCCTATATTGGCCATCAAATATCTCGGATATCCTAATTAAGAGTGAATTTTTCTAATTAGCAAACATAGAACGGCAGAAGTCAAAAAAATCGATTTTTCTCCCTTTTCTTCCACCAGTAACCTTACTAAGATATGAAACGTGGTATAATTTTTTTGAGCTTGAAGCGCTTTTAATTCGAGAAAATCGAGGAAAACAATATTAGCCTCGACGGTGGTTAATATGGCCGATCGAAAAGGCTTAGTAATCTAAACTTAATTTCCGGACAACTAAAACTCATCGATACTTCTTCTAACCAAAACAGGTTAGAGTTTGACTTGAGCGCCATTTGAGAATAAACACACAATTTTGAAAAAATCCATTTCAGTTACTAGGTCAAATTCCTAATTTACGAATAAAATTCAGATATTTTTCGACATGTGCAATAACTCCAAATTCCTTCAAACTTCGCCTTTGGAACAGTTTTATGTTGCTGTAAAACATGTATCACAATCAGCTTGCTTTGTTATATTCTTCGAGTGGTTTTTGAAGCCCGGCTGAAAAACTCCGATTTTACCTAAAACATCAGGAAAAGTAAAAAATTGACTTCTGCGGGTTGGTTTGAAGGCAAGCGGGTATGGGCATTTAAGGACGTTCGCGCTAATTGTTTCTACGCATCCTTACTGCGCAAGAAATTCACACGCCATGTCAAGTATCGAGCGCGCACACTAAGTAGTAAAGTGAACAATAATAGGGCAGATATGGTACTTGCTTGTACAGCTCCTGATCTCCCGCCAACACGTCACAGACTACATTACTTCCTGTTTGTGGTGCAGAGTGCTTTGAGCAGGCGTCCTTAATCTTTTCAATTGTCAACTCGTCGTCACCAAATCAAACTTGAACAAACTCCCTTGGTCCGATACGCGAGTATTTTTACGCCTTGCTTGTGACCACAGCGCTTAGCCTTTGCATGAGAATCTCGAGCTCCTCTTTGTTTTTCCTAAGGTCGTTTGGTTTTTCCTGTTTTCCGGTTCTTTTCTCTTTCATCGCGTTTTTAAACTTTTTCCATTTGTCTGCTTTACCCACTATATTTGTTTACCCGCGACCGCAAGTGATTTTGGTCTACGGCAACGATAGGCCATGAAGATTTTTGTTTCAATTTTACTTTTATTTTTTTTTATTTTAATTTTTGCTTTTTGCTTTTAATTGAAACTCTTTTAAATTTTTATTTGTTTTCGTAAAATAATTTCTTTTTTTCTAAATTTTGCTATGGTAAAGGTAGGCCACCACACTGATTTTCTACGTTTTGCGAAAAAATGAAAAGAATCTATCGAGTAGAAGTTTGAATTTTTTAGAAAACGCACCATCGAATTCCGTTCATTTGAGCTCTTCGTTTAGCTGTGCGACAGTTTCAAATGCCTCTTTAAGGTTAAGGTTTGTGAAAATGATGGCAATATTTGAAATTATTAACGCGATAGATTCATTTACGCAAAATATTATTAGGATAGTTTGCCTCTGTTGACTTATCTTTGATATTTTACCTTAAAAAACCGGGAGTTCATGCTGAATTACGCGCACCAATTTATCAAAATCGGACTACTTTGCCTGGTAAAGGGCATGAGTTGTTGTCGGCCTCGGCGGTTTTCGCTGTGTGCCAGGATTCCAGCGTCTTTCTGATGCGGTTATTGCCTTTGTCGATTATCTTAGCATTGTTGAAGTCGATGGTATGATCTAAAGTCCAGGCATGTTTCGCTACATT
>Ga0126337_10001364_pt1 | contig 14636 bp, 5 predicted proteins | sample DipCmetagenome_FD_92527 | JGI IMG/M metagenome (GOLD analysis project Ga0126337, IMG submission 92527) | Coral microbial communities from La Bocana,Puerto Morelos, Mexico - Diploria C A metagenome | ecosystem: Host-associated > Invertebrates > Cnidaria > Coral | place: La Bocana,Puerto Morelos... | reverse complement strand
TGAAAAATAGTTAGCAAACTTTATCTGAAATAAATTTCGTTAGAATCCTGGATTATTGGCTCTCTAAAACTCTAAATCTCCAGCTTATTAACAATTCATTCACATTATACGATGATGGTTTTTCTGTAACAGCGATCGCACGCGAGTTTTTTTCTTGTGAAATCCTGTTGATTCATCGCTTACCAGGCCTATATGATAAATTAGGAGTGCAACGCAAAACAACAGGTTCAATTTCAGCGTGATAATATGAGTGAGAACCCCGGCTATTAAAGAAACATGTAGGACCATGTTCTTTGAAACATCTGAAATTTCATTTTAGCATTGACTTTTGTTGTTGTTGACGGCTCCTTTGATTCTTTCTTTCTTTATTAAGGAAACGCCATGAGACCACCTTTGTGCAACAATTGAAAGTACTCTGGTGTGGACAAAATTCTAAAAGCTTTATGAAATACTGACCTCTGTCCATTCTCATCATTTTTTGTCTCTCTATCCTTTGAAATGATCCAAGATTAAGAAACTCTGTTTATTTATCTCTTTGTTAACAGTGAGCGAGGATTGGAAAACGATATAAAACCACTTAGCTTTAGTGCAAGACACAGCTGTTCGTGTTTTCACAAATATCGCTTGAAATTGTCTTAATTTCCTTCCTGAAATTTTGAAAAAAAACTCGAAAAAAATCTCGAAAAAAATAAATATCAGAAACTTATAAATATCCCCCAAAAATATCTAGATATTTGTGGAATATGTGAAAGGCCTACGGACAAACTGGAAACTTCCCCAGGTAACACTTATTGTGGCATTTTGAGCTAAATGGGTCAGTGGAGGAAACAATGTTTGTAGTACAGCAGGTCAATTATCGACAAATTAGGCTTTGTTCAGGGGAACGACACGTCTTATTAAAACTGGAAACGCGTGAGAAATACGACGATAATCGCCTATGTTACAAGTAAATACGCCCTAACTAATTAACCCAACATCCATTAAGCGTATAAATAATGGCCCACGCCAACATTTACTGAAGTGAAGTCAAGTGCTATTACACCAAGCTTAGTTTCTGACACTATTCCATTTCTCAGCATTGTTTGCGAGACACTGTTGGTCTCTACTGTGGCGCCAATGCTGGTAAGGTGCTTTTCTCACTCTATAGCATAGCGATAATTAAACTGGGACATACTAGAGATCACCAATACATGACTGAAACCTAGAGACCGTCCTCCTTTCGTAATATGTATAATTAGTCTCAGTTTAATTTAGTTTTGATTTGTTCAGTTGACTGAAAGATAAAAAAAATTAATTACCTTCGATCAGCGTAAATAGAAGGCACAACGTTCAAGTGAGCAAGACATTTGCAGCTCATCCTGCAACGTGTTCAGGCTGGTAAGTTTTTTTTTAACACTAGTCAAGTGTTTGAAATTTAACTGACTTCATGGAGTTGGAGGTATATTTTAGAATATATTCCCCCTTAGAATCAGCACTAACCAATCGTTCATATCATTTTCATAAAAATCCAAAATCAAAACTAAAAACTGTAAAGCATACCAATTAACACGAACAGTATGTGTTCATTTTTCGTGTCTTTCCTTCAAAACGAAAATAAGGAACCATTGCCAATTTGCTTTTTTTAGTTTTCGAACTAAATTCTAAAACAAATACAAAAATCGCTACGCTTTTCCCAACAGCTTTCAATGTCAAAAGACACTTCTGCAATTACCAGTGGCTATACATGAATCGAAATCTTATTTTGGTTAGCGAATGAGATGTAAAATCAATTATTTTTATCGTCGCAGTTCAATATAAATTTCAAGGAAGCAACAGCCCTTCGCGAACAAGGAAATTTCTATTTTTTTAAGCCAGTCATTTTATGCTAAGTTACTACGGGGCCCAAAAAGGCTTAAAAATAAGTTCTCTTTTACAAACCCCTAGTTTTGTTGAAAACGTAAGAGCCGTACATTTGAACGCTTCACATTTCTCCTTTTTGTCCATCTTTACTCCATGATCAAGTAATAAGCCGGTTCTCGTATGAACAAAGACAAGGCTTTGAGTGTTGTAATGTTTAAAAAAATAGTATCGAGAGCATCTATCTTTATAGATCTTTATACAAACATTAATTAATGTGATATTTCTAATTTTTTTCATAGTTACGACTGAAAAATGTATCGTTCAATGAAGGTTTTACTAGTCGTTGCCTTCCTCTGCGCAGCTGTTTGCAGCTATGTGCAATGTGGTAAGTCTGAGGTATACTGCTCGCTCAAAGCAATATCAAGAACACCCTTGAATAACCATAAACGTTATACACAAAGTAAAGAAAAAATATAGTAAGATTGAACTTTAATTAATTTGTGGAACTTTATTTTCAAACATAACAAGAACTGACAATAATCAGGAGCATTGCTACTCCACTATTGACCTTTTAAAAATTGCATTTGTGATAGTTTGGACAGACAACATAAAACAAATTGGTAACACATCTGAAATGATTATTTTTCTCTTACTTTCCCTCTTTAGGTTATGTTCCTTTGGGATTCTATAGAGATACTGCAAATCGTGCAATCCCGCAATTGGAAGGAAAGGCTTCTATTTTGGACGGGCAGTACTGGCACCGAGCGAACCCCATTGCCAAGTGCGCCGTGGCTGCAATGAAAAGGGGATACAAGATGTTTGCAGTTCAGAATGGTGGCTGGTGTGCCGCTAGTGCTACTGCGCCACAGACGTACGACAAGTATGGAAAATCTTCAGCTTGTAAGAGGGATGGTGAAGGAGGAGGCTGGGCCAATCAGGTTTATTTGACAAAAGGTACAGCAAACTTAGTTGACAAAAATGTAGTCCTCTCGTAGGAAGATTACACTCTCTTCAAGAAGATTTCTTTGTTTTACTTCGCTAGCATCGACGTTTCTGAGGAAGTTAATTTAAGATGTTTCTCATAATTCATGCAAAAGTTCAGTTTTGTCAGCCCGCTTATTTTTTCAACAACAAGTTTCTTGTGCTGTTGCCTTCTTTTTAGGTTATATTTCCGTTGGATGCTATAGGGATACTTCAAATCGTGCAATCCCAACATTGGAAGGAAAGGATTCCGTCTTGGACAGGCAGTACTGGTATCGAGTTAATCCTATTGTCAAATGCGCCGCGGCTGCAATGAGAAAGGGTTTCCACATGTTTGCAGTTCAGAATGGTGGCTGGTGTGCCGCTAGCAAGACTGTCCACCTGACCTTTGACAAGTATGGAACATCTACGGCTTGTAAGAGGGATGGTGAAGGAGGACCGTGGGCCAATGAGGTCTATTTTCTTGTTCCATAATCATATGATTGGTATTTCAATACCAGAGTTGATGAAGCAATAAAGATTTTCATTAGAGCATTATATTCCTGTGTTGTGGGTGTTTCAGTTAGGTAGATATTGCAAAAGATTTTTCATTTGTTAAAATTGTGATGGAGAACTGATCCACTCAGGGGTGGGGGTGGGGGGACGGACGGGGGTTAAGCACATTTACGCAAACACCCAGTTGCGTACCTCTGGAAATCCAGAAGAGTATTTTCTACAGCTAAAGTGGTTGCATTAATACTACTACTCTCCCTCCTATTAGAACTGCTATCAATGTTCCCAAATGCCGAGATGTAAACAAGATAAATTCCTAAATAATCATCGTTTTTCCATGATTAAAAAGCGCGGGAAATCATTTCTAAGTCCTAAAAATAGTTGGAGGGTGGAGAGAGGGAAAAGCCTCCCCCCTGGCACTCGGCCTTCAACGCTAATATATATATTCCAATATGAATTTTCTATTTTTTTTATAAAATGGAAAATTTGTTAGTAGGGACAACTGCATTTTAGAGAAAATATTTTCGTCATCAGGCTTCTTGGCACTTCCATAAATGATTGAGAAGAAAATAAAAGAAAATGGTGAACATTTTTGTATTTTAGTTTGCTACTTTTCAACGCAAAATTAAACCGGTCTAGATGCCGCTCTAGATGGGAAGAAGACCGCGGTCAACATCAATTTCGTAAATTCAGTAGTTCCCAGTCCTTGGGAGACAGAGTCATACAATAACAGGCCGTATCGGCACTCAAAAATGTATGCACAACTTGCCTTCGAGATGAATATCCGAGGAAACGTCGAGGTCCTATTAGTAATGGTCATAGGACTGACTGGAATACAATTCGGTCTGTAATCATACGAGGGAATAAAAAATCGATTGAATTGGACGATACAATATCCTGTTACCGATTAATCATAACCATTACAATTTCTCACAAAGGTAAAAGTTTCATTTGCAAAGAGTTATTGAATTGTTATTAAATATGGAGAACAGCTTGTTTCGTTCAAAACAGTCCCCGGAGACTAAACCCCCAGAATTTTAGTCTGTTTCAGTCCCTTGATTTGGTTACTATACTGATTTTAATCAATGTTGCAATTGGTATATTTGGTAGAGGGGATTGGAGTTGATTGACCCGTGTAACTGTCCAATTACAACTTTGCACAAAAATTAGAGCAAAATACAGCAGGAGAAAATTGTAATTGTTATGATTAAGGCGACTACAGATTAAGTGCGATCACTTGGAGATGATTGGTTTGCACAGTTCTGCAACAGCTGCGGGAGCAACGAAGAAGCTTATATCTTATAGCGTTTATTTACTGTACTAAAACCAAAGACGTTCATAATTTTCACTGCACTGTGAGAGTTAGAACACAACACAGTGTCAGCGGCCAGGGTTCGACCCCGGACCGCACGCTCCGGGGACGAGCGCACTAAGCATGAGGCCACCGCTCCTCCAGAAGTAGTTGAAGGAAAATAGTTAAGACTCGATCTTACTGCAATCCTGCATATTCTCGTTGTTATATACCACACAAGTGAATAGCGCCTTCTCCGCATTCTGATTGGCTAGCTCGGAGGTGAATAGTTGGTGGATATTTACCAACCTGCAAAGCGGCGAGGTAAATATCCACCACTTTCACCGACACTGAGGTGAATAATTGTTTTAGTATATACCACATAAGCGGAGTAATCAGACGATCCAAAATTTTGTTTCTAACAATACTACAACAAATGCACACAATAAAAAGTGGAGATCTCACTGCGCGATGCTCTTTCGTGAGCATAAAAGTTTGAAATTGGAAAGGTTAAACCAGTTAAACCAAACTTTGTCGCCATTTTTTTTTGGAACAGCCGCCTCGTTTATCGATAAAATGTGCTCCACACTAACCAAAGTGAAAGGCGAAGCCATTTTGTTTTTCTCCGTTTTCTCGGAGGTGAATATAGTACTTGCTATTCTTAAATTATTTAAAACTGGATACGCATGAGAAATACGACAATATTCGCCTATTTTACAACTAAATACGCCCTAACTAATTAAACCAACATCCATTGAGCGTATAAATAATGGCCCACGCCAACATTTACTGAAGTGAAGTCTTGCTGTTAGCACCAAGCTTAGTTTCTGACACTATTACATTTCTCAGCATAGTTTGCGAGACACTGTTAGTCTCTACTGTGGTGCCAATGCTGGTAAGGTGCTTTTCTCACTCTTTAGCATAGCGATAATTGAACTGGGACATACTAGAGATCACCAATTCATGACTGAAACCTAGAGACCGTCCTCCTTTCGTAATATGTATAATTAGTCTTAGTTTAATTTCCTTTTGATTTGTTGACTGAAAGATAAAAAATTAATTACCTTCGATCAGCGTAAATAGAAGACACAACGTTCAAGTGAGCAAGACATTTGCAGCTCATCCTGCAACGTGTTCAAGCTGGTAAGTTCTTTTTAACACTAGTTAAGTGTTTGAAATTTAACTGACTTCATGGAGTTGGAGGTATATTTTAGAATATATTCCCCCTGAGAATCAGCACTAACCAATCGTTCATATCATTTTCATAAAAATCCAAAATCAAAATTCAAAACTGTAAAGAATGACAATCAACATGAACATTTTGTGTTTATTTTCCGTGTCTTTGATTTAAAACGAAAATAAGGAACCATTACCAATTTGCTTTTTTTTAGTTTTCGAACTAAATTCTAAAACGAATACAAAAATCGCTGTGCTTTTCCCAACAGCTTTCAATGTCAAAAGACAATTCTTATGTATGAGAAAATGCTTTACCTCATGATATAGTCGTTCGTGTCGTCGCTTTGTGAGAAACATGGGATGGTTTAACTGTGTTTGGAATACTTGTTCTGAAGAACGTTTCAAGAAAACATTTCGAATTTCAAGTGGAAGTTTTCACTTATCCTAAATCGGATCAGGCATGTCCTTCAAGGAGTAACAGTGACCAAAGAGCCGATATCACCAGAATGTCGGTTAGCTATTTGCCTTTATCGTCTGGCAAGCGGTGATTATTATTACACAATTGCACAGATGACTGGACTAGGGGGTTTCTACAGTCTCTACAATTATCAACGAGGTTGAGTAGAGCAAGGATAGTGACCGAAGGTTGTTGCAGTCAATTAAAAGGAAGATGGCGAGTCCTTCTAAGGAAATGTGAAAGTAGTAAAGAAGAAGTTAAAACGGCAACTCTAGCCTATATGATTCTTCACAATGTGTGCATTGACAGGGGAGAAACCCTCCACAAAAAGTTAGACTTAACACTTGATCCAGTTACAAACCAGCGACGCTATAGGAATCGGATAAGGGAAATACTTCAAATGCTGCCTAGTGAGAAGTCAGAGATTCTTGGCAGCAGGCAGATATCATACGAAGTGCCCTTGCTGACAAATTGTTTTTGGAAAAACAAACTGGCATTGTTTGCTAGACCACTTTAGATCACTCTTTTCATCCCTGTGATAATCACATGGACATAGAGAATTATTTGTCCTTGCAAAATCCTTTCTTAAAGTAGGCTCCTTTGTTGATATTACTCAAGACATTAACTTGCACAGTGTTTCAGATGTTTCCAAGGTGGATTTTGTGGTGTTAGAAATGGAAGATGCACATTTGCAAATAACTGTTAATTAGCATAATGTGCCAATGTTGTTTAACATGTTACTATTAAAATGTTTCTATGAGAAATGATGTTTGTCTTTGAGGGAAAATAGGCTCATTGTTGGGTATACATTGCATTCACCTTGCGCTACATTGATTTATACTACTCACTGTAGAACTGTTACTGATAACCATGTAATCTCTAGAGACACTACAGAGTTGTTTCACTTTGTCATAAAGCAGCTTATTAACACAACATATATTCATGACCTGTAAAATTACTTCCCCTTCTACAGAGTTGTTAAATATGGCATGTACAAACACCGTGGTTCAGTGGTAAGCATTCGGTTGTACACAAAATTTGTGTATATCAAACGACAAAAAATGTAATTGTTGTTTACAGTCAATCTGGCAACCAATCAGAGACTAGAAAGTGAAATAATAAGGATACAAATATGAGGATGCAATTTCAACTTCCTACGTGTATTCTTGTTTATATGATATTAAATCACATGGAGTGGTAAACAGGGCTATTGGCCCTGGTAAGAGTGGACACCTCACCAACAGATTCAGGGTTTGGAGTTGAATAATCAGAATTAACCGGTGTTGGCAAAGAATTTACAGGAGAAAAGGGTCGAAACTGGTAATTTGAAGGGTCCTGATACATGGAACCAGCACTCTGAATAATTTGGTGAGGAGCAGGTGGAAAAGGCAAGTAGAGGCCATCACTATTACAGGCACGTGAGGCAAAACCCACCTGTCCTGCTGCAGACACAGGGCTCTGACATTGAATTGGTTGCTGGTTTTGAAATGAAAGCATCATTTGCATCAATTTTAACTCATGCTCCTGTGCTTTCTCTATATCATCTTTCATAAAACTTATACGTTCCTTGGCTGGATTTTTTCCTGCTATTGTTTTCATCAATTTCATAGCTTCACAAATTGGGTCATCCCGATTGCTTTTTTCGTTTTGATTGTTTTACATATTCTGACTTTGGTCAAGTAATGACGTTTCACTTTCAGAGCTGTTCAAAGTTGGTGTGCTAGTGACGTTTCGGCAAAAATGAGTTGCTGATGGTTCCCTTGCTTGCTCTGGCTGGCAAGAGTCTCTTGTTTTGACTATGTCATAAAGCTTCTAAAACCATGCCCCAAAATGTTTGTCTTCTTGGAATCTTTTAATGCCAGTTCCAGTCTTTTAAATAGTGAGAGCAGCACTTCTCAGTTGTTCAATGGTAAAGCAGAAACTCTCATCCCTTGCGACACATGTCTGCTTCAGTTCTTCACGGATTTTCCCATAGATTTCCCCATTCTGTCTTCAGCTTTGTCTTGTAGTGATCGCTGCTCACAATTATATCAATGAAATCATTCAGCAGCTCTTGTGACCACCTGGGCTTTCTTCCTGCTTTTGTCGCTTGTTCTTTGACTTACTACCATCCTTCTTGTTCTCCTCTTGGTCATCCTTCTGTTTATCTATATACAATGGTTCCTCCTCTGAACTTGAGGGACTGTAAGTTTCTTGAAAGCTAATGGAATATGCCAAAACAAATTAAAATTATTACAATTTGCACATTGTAGTTGCAATATTCTGGCAACAAAAAACTAAAGCTATTACGAAGAATGCATATTTGTCTGTTGTTGCATTTTGCTTTTAGAACGGGGAATAGAATATTCACTTTGTTTGTTACAATAGCACGACTTGACAATGGGGGGAGGAAACCCGTTTCCTTGCAAACCGCCACACTCCATAGATGAGAAACTTTATAAAGTACGGAAATCTATAGAATACCTTCAATAAAACATTACTTGGAATAAAAATGTCACCCAAGGTAGTCGTAAAAGTTAATTCAACACGTACTTTTCTGGGTTGTTGGTCTTGTCTCGCCCATTATTTGCCATTCTTCGTTTCCCGCCATCACTATTCTCTTCCGGCACCTTCGTATCCTTGAAGCACGGTTCACAATGCCCAACAGATCTTCCTGCCGTCCAACCAAAAGTATCTTCATTCTTTACGAAAATAGAACACTTGTTACAGATCGGCATGCGACATTCAATACAAACATACTTCGTGTTAGCGAAGCGGGAACTACTCATGTCTCCGCTGTTATCCGCGGGTATAGCTCTCCAAGTCGCCATAATGGTAAGAAACACGCTTTATGACGCATGCTCTCTTCGAGAAACTGCTTGTAAAATACTTTATAATAATTTATACATTAGGTTAGGCACCTGAAAAGTTCGGCGTCTGAATCAAAGGCGCAATTCCCGGCTGAGCCAGGCTGGAAGAACAGCTGAGCCGTTCCCAATTCAAATAGCAGTTCTTAACTGATTCAGACGCCGAACTTTTCATGTACTTAATTCAACGTATAAGGTTCGGCTCATGAAAAGTTCGGCGTCTGAACTGGGCCTAACTGATAAAAATACATCTTCCAGAGTCGTTTGAATTCAGAAAGAGACTCAGATTTTCTGACATCCATAGGTAATATTATACATATAGGTCATAATCGAAATCGCCGTTGACCCATTGATACTGTAAGTATAGGAATTTTTATTCTGTTACCGTGTTTGAATAATTAATTGGGGTGATGTGACTTCTGAAATTATAACTACTGTGAGATAGTGAAAACCTCTTGTTCGTCTATCGTGCTCCATAGCAAACTAGCCAGACTTCAGAGGAGAGGAAGAAATCACGAATAAGTCATGGATAAGCGATTAAACATCTGAAGACTCATAGTGTAATTGCTATGCTATGGACGTACACAATAACATGATCATGATTTGGCGAAGTCAGACAACGATGTGCAGCGCATCTTCCTGTCTCGCGAATTGGCTTGAATAATCTTACCATTTTTGCCTCACATCTCTCTTTAAAATATTTATGCTCCTATCACTCGAGACCTCGCTCTGTAACTTCTCTTATCGATCAGAGAAAGCACGAACACTTCTTAATCACTTGTAATAACCTTTTCGTGCAATTTAATTCACGTCTACATCCAAAAAAGAGACCTGTGAATATATATAAGTTTTGCTGATCGACGGATTTGGCTTAAAAAGCGTACCGATTACGGACGTTTGCGATAAATTGAACAGATTGGCGGATTGACAATACTGTGGATCGTGGATGAGCTATAAATTGTGCCCTGGACTCCAGACCTTACCTGTTCGGATTGCGGATCCTCAAGGACATTCGGATCAAAGATGTTTGGTTGACTAAGGTCGGCATGTCCGTGTTTTATCCACTTGATTTGGTTTTTTTCGAATGAGACTCGATTATTTAAACTCGGGCTTGGCATTGTTATTAGATTTGTATAATCTTTTTGGAGTATATTGACTTCCCTACAGCTTTCGCGAGCTACATCGTGACAGTGGTATGATAATCCAAATCTACCAGTTTACCGATGAACTTTTACACAAAACCTAATTTTCAACTCGGTTAGATTAGTCATTTTTGTAAGATCAGGAACTGAGGTTATGTCCGATGATTTCTAAAATACGCCGAGGACCTCCAATTCTGTCCTCTAAGACAATCTAGGATTTTCCGAAGGTGCCTCAAAAACGTACGAAAAGATCCCGAAGCAGTTTTTATTGCAGAGCAACTTATGTCTAGGCCAAGATGTGACAATATAAAAACAAATTTTCGTATATTGAATTCATTTAAACAAACACCAACGTCCATAAATCAATTTATCACGCCAAATTTAGTAAATAGGAATCCGTTATAAACTTGCGGGATTCCAAACCTGCTATAATTTCTACAAAGAAACGAATACCTGGGAGAAATCGTTTTCTTAAAGCAAAACTTTGGTTAATATTTCCCTGACTGGGCAGGATTTTGCTCTGTCTCACGTCCCCGATTAAAGCGCCTCAGTTACGCTCGTTGTACGCATCGGGCTATGAGACTCTTAGCTTGTCAGGACGGCTTCCCTAGTAGAGAGGTATACGGCGAAGAAACCCAGGACGCGGTCGATTGACTGAATGGATTCTCTTTTTTTTTTCGCCTGTGGTCTTTACCTAGACAGTCTGTTCTAAGCTTACGAAAGCTTCTCCCTGACATCGCTTGTCGTTGCCGCATATTCGCAATTGCTAAAGTAAATAAATTTGTTTAGTAACAGACTTGTTGTTCAGTGGTGAGCCCCGTAGCGTGATTTTCTGATTACGCACACCGTGATGGGCCAAAACATGTTCATTTTTCTTGGCTCAAGCGCGTGTACTTTATTTTTGGCAAAGTAGATAATCTAAATATCATTCAATTGACAGATAAACAATGGCTCATGTCACTGTTTTTGATTAGGTTCTGACCTTCCGACACTTTTACCCGATATCGGCTCAATCTCATATTTCTCTTCTACTGACCCATGTGCAGAATGGTGCCGATGCCAAAAACGTGCCGTTAATCATTATAAAATCTATATGAAACTGAGAGTTGTAAGACATAGCCCTAATTTTAACGTCATTGCATGAATCTTCATCCTCGAACTTCCGTATTATGCGTATTATTCTTGTGACTATAAAATGTTTAAGCAAGCAACCGGAACGATGATCCTGCTGGTGTACGTTGGATCAATAGTGATCTAATCGGCTTTACATATAAAGTGAAGAATACAAAAGCAAAAAACCGACACAACGTAGGATGATTTTTGTACTATATTTCACCTGGCCAAACCAGCCTTCTTCAGGTACAATGGAAAATTTTACATCGGTACGTGTTTTTATGTAGCCGATATTTAGGTAATACCGGAAATACGCAAAAGCAATTGATAGTGTAAATTAAAGATAAGCATACGGTACAATAAAAGAACATAATAAAAGAAAACAAATGGAAACAATTAATATGTTTCTTCGCGGATGTAAGAAACTTAATGTTTCCTTTTGTTTTCTTTTATTATGTTCTTTTATTGTACCGTATGCTTATTTTTAATTTACACTATCAATTGCTTTTACGTATTTCCGGTATTACCTAAATATCGGCTACATAAACACACGTACCGATGCAAAATTTTCCATTGTACCTCAAGAAGGTTGGTTTGGCCAGCCGAAATATAGTACACCTTCAAAAAATCACCCTACGTTGTGTCGGATTTTGCTTTTGTGTTCTTCATTATTCTTGTGACTTGATGACTGACAGGTTGGTGAATTCGAAACTTAATTAGCTGATACAAATCTGTATAAATGAAGGATAATTCTAAAATTGAAGTAAGATAGAAGATAATAAAGTAGGCAAGTTTTTCAATAAATCAATTTTAATGTAGGTCATAATCGAAATCGCCGTTGACCCATTGATACTGAAGTATAGGAATTTTTATTCTGGGGTGATGTGACTTCTGAAATTATAACTACTGTGAGATAGTGAAACCTCTTGTTCGTCTATCGTGCTTCATAGCAAAATAGCAAGACTTCAGAGGAGAGGAAGAAATCACGAATAAGTCATGGATAAGCGATTGAATATTTGAAGACTCATAGTGTAATTGCTGTGCTATGGACGTACACAATAACATGATCAGTGATCTTCTGGCCAAACTTTCGTCTTTATTTGGTGAAGTCAGACAACGATTTGCAGCGCATCTTCCTGTCTCGCGAATCAGCTTGAATAATCTTACCATTTTTGCTTCACATCTCTCTATTTATGCTCCTATCACTCGAAACTTCGCTCTGTAACTTCTCTTATCGATCAGAGAAAGCACGAACACTTATTAATCATTGAATAAAACGTTACAACTTTTTTAAAAGACATGTTTCGGCATGCTTATGCCATCTTCATAATATCATAATTCTCAAGTTACGCCCGACAAAGGTAATGGCGTAGTTATTTTAGGCCGTAACATTTATTTAGATTCTTCGGTTTTAATATACTTAATGATGAGTCTAAGTTTAAACTTTTAGATAACGATCCTACTTTATTAAGAGAAGGCAGGGTTAAACGTTTTATTAGTCAGCTTAAGAAAAAGCGTTCTATCGATGATGATGATACTAATGATACTAATGATTATAATTTCAATCCGTGTGGTATTTTTGAGTGTATGACGTCATTTTCTCCATTTTTCTGGAACAAGGAAAATTAATGGCGGCCGTAAATTCTCGGAAATAAAGGTCCAAAAAACGTGAGTTCTAATGTTCGTAATAGATTGAAATTTGGCAAGATCTTTCGGAAAGACGTATTGTGCACGAAAATGTAGAAAAATGGATATCGACAATTTGATCTCAGTGGCACTTTAAGAATCTAAGGTCATGGTTCGATGAGAATATGAGTATGGTGACACTCATAATAAGATTTTTTAATAAGAAAGTATCTTACTACCGAAGCTACGCAAACAATTGTTCAGGCCATGATAATAGGGCGCATAGATTACTGTAATAGTCTGGTTTTTAAAATACCAGCTATTCACGTTAAAAAACTTCAGCGTGTACAGAATTATACAGCCCGTCTTGTTTCCTCCATACTTATATTTGATCATAAAACACCTATACTATATCGATTGCATTGGCTTCCGGTACCTTTCACAATTGAGTTCAAAGTATTAATGTTAATTTTTAAATCTATATATGGGGTTGCTTCAGTATACTTATGCCAGCTAGTTAGAATTAAACAAGAGCCAAAACATAACCTAAGGTCGTCAGCAGAACGACTCCTAACGTCCTCACCAGCGAACACTAAGAAAACTCTTGGGGACCGAGCTTTCCAAGCAGCGGCTCCTACATTGTGGACAAAGCTTTCTGCTAATATCAGAGCTATAACGAACTTTGAACAATTTCAGAATAAATAAATAAATAAATAAATAAATAAAGTTTAATATTTTAGTTAGTTTTTAGATTTTATAGTTTTATCTTAGTATTGCCGATTTTAGTCAGGTTTTTCATTAATAGAATTACATAGTTAAAATATATAGTATATAATAATAATGCAAGAGTGAGGTTATTCGGTCATTTAATCGCCTTTCACTCTTGCATTATTATTATTCATCGCTCTAGTTATACTATTGAGCACTTTACAGTTGATGAGGATTTCACCCACTTTTTATTATATATGATATAAATATTTCCGTGAAATGTTCACCGACGAAGCCATGACAGTGCTCTACTTATAGTTAAGGAGCGGATTTCAAACCAGAATGTGAACTACTCAAATCTTGAGTGCATTGGATGTTTAATACAGAACTGTTTCGTTGATCGCGTGATGGAAACGGTTTTCAATATTTAAGGTGGCTCTATATAGTAATCTGCAAGTCGTTGCAATTACATTTACACAAGCTTACTTCTGCCTTTGCAAATATTTTTCGTGTAACACTTGATCTAATATCTACAATCAAGTATCTGTAGCTTTAATCTATCTGAGGAAGCTTCTTTCAGTACCTTAATCTCGTTGCTATGGCAACTAGCGACAGAGATACTTAGCTTGTTTTTTGACACAAGCTTACTTCAACACGGATTTTCTAGGTTTCTGCACGGTGAATTTTCCCTGTTTTTGGCGTAACGAAGTAAACATTTAAAGAGTTTTAGCGCATAATTTTCGGTGATTTTCGCAATTCTCAGTGCATTTATGTATATTAAAAATTTGTTGATTTTTTCATATGGGTGAAAAATAAAAAAAATCCTACCTATATGCCAATTTAAAAAAATCACCGTGTGGAACGCGCGCGATATGCGTTTTTAGGTCGCTCCAAAACGCTTTGTTTTCGTGACGTCAGCAAAATAGAAATTCTTCAAGTTACTGTGTTGCGCATGCTCACGGTTC
>Ga0126337_10001363_pt1 | contig 14638 bp, 7 predicted proteins | sample DipCmetagenome_FD_92527 | JGI IMG/M metagenome (GOLD analysis project Ga0126337, IMG submission 92527) | Coral microbial communities from La Bocana,Puerto Morelos, Mexico - Diploria C A metagenome | ecosystem: Host-associated > Invertebrates > Cnidaria > Coral | place: La Bocana,Puerto Morelos... | reverse complement strand
CAAAACAAATTTGTCTTTCTGATACGCTTGAAATAGCTGGTCGTAAGAGAACATTTGGACCTTACTTCGCGATATCATTCCCCTGCAAAACAAGATGTTTGCGATAAATACTAGAAACTTTCGCGCGCTTTTCTTCCTCACGATCGAGCTGAACATGACAAACTCTACTGGGAAAGATCTCTTAGTATACCAACATGCATTCAAAAATAAATCGATAACTTATTTGCCCTTACCATTTCATAAAAAGTTCTCTAACTTCAGAAGACTCAAAACCAGGAAAAGTTTTGTTTGGAACAGACTGAAATGTAAAATTCTTCTCGTCGTCCGCCATTTTCATTACGAGTGCATGATGGGATGTGTTCGAGTCTCTAAAGGCCGCTGACTACGAGGCTTAGGGATTCACAGTTGCTATAAGCCTCTTTTTAAAACAAGCATTTAGCATCCAAGATTTCTCCAGTATTTTAGGAGACTTCACTGAAATAGTCGTTTTTTCGTGAATAGTACTTGGCTAAGCACCTCCGTGCTAGCCAATCAGCGTGCGCGAAAAGCACTATTCACTTGTGTGGAAGTGGGATATATATTAATGGGAGTTATTCAGTAAGTCCTGGGGATGAGAATCAGGATTTGGATGACAAGACAACACGTTCCTCAGTTTAAGACGCGACAATGCACCATTTTTCTTTTCTTTTATTCTATTGTATTTGCCACACAAACAAAACTAGAATTTAATACAATGATTAACAAATGACAAAAATAAATACACAAGATTACAATGAGTACAATTTATGCTTTTTAAAGGATGGAAAAAATGTAGAGGGAACCTGATAAAATCGCGGGGCTTGAAGAACAAAACAATACTTTATTTGCTCTAAACACTTAAAACACATTTGCATAGAAAATTACAAAAACTACAATAACTTAAGGCTAACTTAGAAAATAAAGGGTCAAGTTTCTAAAGAAATTGTTGCCTACGTCGGTGGGGAGTATTTCAACAACATATGGCAGTGTTCGGCCTTTCCTTACATCAAGGAAGTACGGAAAGCCGCAAAATTCTAGAACAAAAATTTATTTTTCAACTCGGCGCTCTTAGCCCTCACGGTATCAACGAACGCTTTTCAGTTCAACTAATCTATTCTGTTGTTTTGCAAGTTACCATGCACCAACCAATAGCGTAGCTCCGTACCACACATAACCCACAATTCCTTCATGATTCGCTCTGACGAAGGGCTAACGATTGACGCGTCAGCTTATGAATCTCTTTACTGTGACTAATTCACATTATCAACCCAGTTGATAAAACCAAATTAACTTAGGAAATGGATATGTTTAAAGTCGAGCCAGGAGGGAAAGCTTAGGGTTCCCTCACAAGAAACACCCAGATGACTGACTTAGACAGAGCGTAATTAATCACAGACAAGCCTCATGTGATCACAGAGTTAACAATTCCCGTGCTTTATGTTTTTCCATAAAACAGGTCGAACCAAAATACCGTGCGGAGTGGGTAAGACTTGTCCAGGAAATTAAATCGGCAAGGGGAATATCATGGTTATCTTAACGTCATCCGTTTCCGGAAAAAATGCGTTTTTAAAATGTTCCCATCGCGACACTAAAACACAATGTCAGAGTTTTCAATTTTCTCCGGCCGTTTCTGACTGAGAGCGTTTTCGAAAAGCTCCGTTTTTGTGACGGATTAGAGTGGACGATAGGAATAAAGCTGCATTTTCAAATTTCTCCGACGTAAAGCGAAGGGGTCCAAAGTGTAAAACGTAAACGTATGTTTCTGCCTTTCAAAAATGAAATTTGTGGGTCTTCCAAGGATCTGAGTCGAAGGCGTCAGTCGGTGCTGTTGGTGGACCTTTATCGGGACCGGACCGTTATGAGGAAAAAACGGAACACCTAATTCACCGTAAGCATAAGGAAGAATCGTACATAAACATTATTAGTATATACCACACAAGTGAATAGTGCTTTTCGCGCACGCTGATTGGCTAGCTCGGAGGTGATTAGCCAAGTACTATTCACCTCCACTTCGGTGAATATAATTGTTAAATACTTTTGCTTGTCTATTAATATTTCGCCATTTTCCGCATAATCGTTGTGTGTTCATTGTTGTCCGTAGGAAGAGTCCCCTCTCTACTCACGTTTTATGATCATAACATTTGAGGCATAATTTCGTAGGCTGCATTATCAGATTTAGCTTTGAATATTCGTTCAGCCTATGTTGGGAATCGCTTTCTTTTGATGAAATTTGGCTTATTGTAATTACAGCAATCATACTTAGCATGTTAGTTATTTTAAAGCACTTTGCAAAAATCAACAGCAGCTAATTAGCCGAAAAACTATCTAACGACTTAAGTAATGTTCTTGTCGCTGGAGTCCTCATTTTACAACCGCGCAGTGCCTTATAATAGTTTGTTCTTTTACTCTCGAAGGTGTTGTGTTATTGATAACTGCTGTTTTAGGATAAATTACCGCTGCTAAATTACTTTGAAAAGCAAAAGAGTTCCGCGGTTGTCGTGTTTCTAAAAGTGTTACATTTTGTCAATAGTTAATTTAGTTTTTCGATTACCTAATTAAATAAGTTCCGCGCCGAACTCACGCCCGCTGTTACTTTAATAGGAGTAATTAACAACCTGTTTGTTGGTTGCTGGTGATTCATCGCGTTTTTAAGTGTGAATACAGTTGCTGACATCTAGTTCTTTTAATCAGTGTTTCGGTACTTGGTTTGTAAAAGCTGCGATCGTGCGGCAGGAAAGCGCTAGTTAACACCAGAGTATATTGCCTATTCACTAGTTAAATTGGTTCGGTACTTTTCAATTTAGTGTAATTTTAGTTAGAAAGTTCCTCGATCATCGGCGTTCGCAGTGATTGCGAACACCTTAAGAATGAAACTCTGGAGTCAAGTTGGAGTTTTATTAGGTTGCGCTATCCTCGAAGTACCTTATTTTCTGTGGTAATTACTTTCACATTCTGGTGTTAGCGCAGTTACTATATATATATATATATATGCTCGGTTGACTCATGTACAAATCGTGTATAAGCAATCGCAATTGTTGTGAACTTCGATTACACTGCTGTTGGAACCAAGCTCACTTCTTGCTGCTGTTGCTGCTTGTCCAGTTCGTGGCAAGACCCCGGTATCCAAGAGTGTAACGGCTCTTCCTTGCAAGCGATTGTCCAGGTCTAATTTTCCCCACAAGTTCGTCGCAGTTGTCTTGTCATCACGCATTCGCTGATTCGCTCAGACAGGAAAAACCTAACGTTACAGGACCATTTCGAGACTAAAACTGAAGAGAAAAAGTTACCCGCTTTCCTTTTGACTTTCACCGACAGTTAGGTTCATATTGTTAAGCTATTCCGTTCTCAGCACTGCTGTATTTTACTTATTTCACATGTGTTTTAATTTAACCGTCCTGAAGAAGAATAGTCCACGTTACTCGGTCAAATTTGCTCTTAGACTGATTGGGATGTTTTGCTCCTATGTTGATTCTGTCCTTCGTCAGTGCGTTTTCTCATACATTTGGTTCTCTAGCCACGAGAGGATGATCTTGAAACTGGGCGAAGTCTAAAACCAAGCGGAAGTCTTGACGTGTACACTATCATACCCCTAATTGTCGCAAAATGATCTTTCCAAAAAGTATCACTGAGTTACCGCTATAACGTTCATCGGCGTAGACCGGTAGGTCGGGAATCCATGCTATCTGCTAAGATTTTAGAATTAGTTTTCGTAATGTTTGAAAAGAGTTTCATAAGGTACAGAACATAAAATACGGAATCCATTTTTCTGTGGTTCACTATAGGGCAGGAAGCCTTATCAGTGGATTAAGAACGGGTTGTTAGTTCACCATCAATGAAATTTCAGCACGTTGTTTAGCAGTCGGGCAGAAAAGGGGTAAAATGTGCACTGAATAAAATGACTGTTAGAATCTCTTAATTTAACTTTACAAATGAAATTTACAAATTCTATCTACGTTAGGTAACCTATCCAGGAATTTATCGAATTTGTCTCGCTAGGATGTTTTCTGAATGAGTTCATCACGGTTTTATCGGGATTCTTCGCGAAGTTCAGATATCTGAAATGAATCCCACATGAAACATCCAAATAAGGAGTTATACGTCCTAATATCCACTTCTATTACGTCATGTTACGTCATGGTGTATGAATGTGCATTTTAGTAATTGACACGTAACTGTTTCAAGCATTTAATTGGTTTGTTATGCCGTATCCTGAATAACAGAACGTGCAGACCTCCACGCGCGCATAAAACAAGTTTCAATGACGCAGTGCGGTAAAATAACTGTCGTATTGCACAATATGGTTGTCGTCACATAACTGTTCCGTTAAAAGCCTCATTCGTGCTGTATATAATACATGCTGATTTCGAAAAACTTCTGTACCCCTTAGGGCTGTAAAGGCTTAATCAACAAGTTTACAAGTGTCTTCCTTCATCAAAATGTAAATTTGTAATTACTCATTTTGAAAATCAGTATATTGACAGGTAATAAACATTTAACAGTCAGCGACAAAACGTTTTTCTTTTAACACTGCTACACAATGTAAAAATAGCATAGAAACTAAAATTTTCTCATGGGAAAGGAAAGGGCTTTCTCTGACGAATGTTCATGTTTCGATTCAAGTCAAAGGGTCAACAGCGCTTTCTGCTTCTTAGTTTAAGTGCATGGAACTTCTCGGCTGTTTATTTCAAACCACCCAGCAGTTGTCATCAATGCAACACCCTTAGTATTCGAATGGCGTTCCCTGCAGAAAGGCTTTATGTTCGAATCATCAGTTGCTATAGTTTAGTGAGAATTGCGCTTTTTCCTGTACGTTTTCATGTATTTTTTTTTCGACCTCAGTTTACGAAATTCAATAGCAGACGAACCATTGATATTAGTCAATCATCGAAGTGTGATCATTTTCATGGCCTGCTGCCCTGAAAGACGTGACTTCGCATATGATTATACGCTTCGAGCTTTCCACGCCCGATTTAAGTCTTTTTTGACGATGAAAGGTCGTGAAAGAAAAAGGAAACAGATCGTGTTGTCTGGTCACTCAGTTCTGGATTTAGTCCAGTCTATATTCAAGATATATCGGTCAGGGATCCACAGGGATATGTAGGAATCCATCTGCGGCTCGTGTCAGGCACACAACAAACAAATATCAGCTGATACAACGCAATCTCTATTTTCTCTCAAAAGATTCCGTCGACGGCGTGTTTTGAAATAAAAGCGTTCGTCTTCCGATATGGCAGTTTTATCTGCCGGCGCAAATTAAAAATCCTTCAGAACCGGATCAGCACAAATCTGCTTTTGAAAGTTAAAGACCTTCTGAACTGTCTGATTTTTAACCCAGATTATATAACCAAGTTCGGTATTGACCGTCCGTCGAGATAAATAACCGTATCTCACCTGGCCTACAAGATAACAGACCGACATGGCGCAAGTTAAAAGTTCTATACTTCACATTTGGCGCGAAGATAAAAAAAGATTTGGCGGGGACTCCAGTGAAGCGCGAGAGGCCCCGAGTGGTTGCATTCAAAGTGTTCTCAAGATATAATTTACCATTGTTAGTTTTTCAATAGTTATTGTACAAATCAATAATTCAATATAGCATTACACGCTGCCTGGTTTAAGACTGGTTTGCATGAATAAAAATCCGTTGAATAAATAATTCACAGCACTGAACAGTGAGATTTAGGACAGTATAGTTTAATGACCATTGACTGAAAATGGCCAGAAAGGTCTGTTTGGAGATGTACCATGCCTTCCCCACTCGACATCTGAATATCAATTTTAAAACTATCTTGCGATGAATGTTTGCACCACACAGCTAGTTCCAATTAATCATCGTCATCACCATTTCAGATGGCTCACATCGTGGCTTGTGATATTCTTCAACAGAATGCATTGAAACAACGAAAGTGCAGTAGAATTTTCAGCTGAAAAATCAGTGATTACGAAATAGATTGAGCTACGTTTATTGGCGCAGTACACATTTTCCAAGGTCACGATACTTCGCCATGTCTTTACGTTATTGGCCTTGAATCAATATTTTTTTCCAAAAATAGTTTACGATCTCATAAATATCACAAGAGCCCAGTTTGGTTGAAAAAACTTGTATTGTAAAACGAGTTTCTATCGCATATACCCTTGAAGGCTTGTGTAAACGAGCACGCAATATCTTTGCTTTACACTTTAACTAATTTTGTTTCGATGCATTCGTATTCAGCGATTCAAGCTGTGCGCTTACAGAAAGATAACAAAACGCGCGCGAGAGAGTGGAATTACGCGCGCGGCCATTTTCTCCTTCCCTTCGCGTTCCGCCACTTGTTATGCGTTCCCTCTGTCGTCTCTTTTCAAGTCAACAATGCATGCGGGGGCTCGAAGCTAAATTTGGATCTCACTTTTGTGTACACGTGCATTGACAGACTTTTACCTTTGCCATATTGAATTCTCAAAGCACAATATTTGTTTACAGCACATCATTTAGCTATGGCCAGACTCCAACTTTGATAAGCGGGACTCATTCAACTGAGGAACAAACCCCTAGAACGAAAGCCGATCCGCTTTCTCTGGTAAACCACCTTTGTTATGTTACTGAGATCTAATCAATTTGAATCAAAACAAACATGTTTTGATGGAAAAACAAAAAGGGAAGTCACAAAATGAAATGAAAATACATTCGTGAACTGGGCAAGTGCTATCGGACTGGTTATAAACATCAGTTCAACACCGAATCATTCTTGGCCATAAACCTCTGTACTTGAGTAAAATTTTTCTCAGTTTTCACAGAAGCAATGAAACTAGAAGTACACTGGCAGAAGTTCAGAGTACTTTCAGCTTGCAGGTTACGCTTAGCGTCTGTTCGTGACCGCTTGACAACTGTCATTACCAAGCTTTTATGTATTGTTCATTGTTCAAAGGTTTTCCCAGGATCGTGGGAAAAACGGTTGCCATAACGACTTTTTTATAGCTTGCCGAAACAACTAGCAACATGCATGAGGCCGGTTTCATACAAAACAAAGAAAAGCACACATAAAGCTTGTTTTAGATTTAGAAGGAAACATGAGATTAAAGGCAGGGATCTTAGTTCCGTTAAGTCCAGTTTCAGCTGGGTTTAGAGAAGGCGAATCTCTTTGGCTTGTTTCCATAGCCGACCTGATCGATCATCCAGCCCGCATTTTTAATCGTTCACGTGTTACTGGTTCAACAAGAGCAGCAGGATACCTGCAAAAAGTGGACAGCGAGTAAAATCGTGTGACTAATTAATTGGATTGATTCCGTTTTCCGAATTGAACTGTATTGTGTGTTTTGCAAAATACTCTTTTTCATTTGTGCCCTCTTACATCGGTCGTCGCCGGAAATGGCGATACACTTATTCCTGATATCATGAGGACACTAGAAAAGACCAAGAACTTTGTCAAATATATTTTATATAGAGTTCAACAAAGCTTACAAATCTTTGGTTTGCAGGGTTTTCTCGAGTTTCGATTTCTGGCTTACAACTCAGTTGCCCTCAGGAAATCAAAGATACCAATCATGGTGTCAAATGCCACCAAACACACATTGTGTTTTTTATTCGCTAGCTACATTCGAATAGATTTCTATAAAACAATAGGGGCTTGTATAAACTTTGTTTTCACATCCTCTGGAAACAAAAGTATGTTAATCGCAGTTACAGAAAAAAAGTCCGCCAGAGGAATGACGAGTGATTTCGCCGACTGGGTTAGCTGTCAAGTTGGTTTTTCTGATCTCGTGATCGTGATCTTATACCGCACGCTTTTCGCGCGTAATTTTGCGTGTTCTGTCAATGGCTCATTGTTCTTCAGTGAGGTGACATGATATGATGGCCACCCACCTCTGTTAGCATAAACCAAGATATTGATTTTTACGGAACGATCGATCTCAGTGAATGCGCTTTGGTCGTTTTCAGTTAGAAGATTAAGTCATCGATTACTTCACCAGACGTTTCAGCGCCGTATAAGCAATCGCGCATTGATGCTGATTTGTCAGTTGGAAGTTTAAACCGTTGTTTTTGAAGTCTTCAGTTGTAGCCCGCGGGGAAAAAAGATTTGAAAAGAGGAAACCTTCTGTATTATGTAATACTAACAATCTCCCGAAATCCACAGGCGCTTGTCCTGCCGTCTGTGTCGCGGGGAATTGAAATTAATCGAATGGTAAAACAAAAAAACATAGGCGAAGCTTGGAGCTGTGTAATCACAGACGTAGTTGTCCATCTTATTTTTCTTGGGAACAATGTGACTTCCGGCGCACCGACCTGTCAGCCGATAAAGTCAAGTGTTACTCATTACAATCCTGAGACGGCTGGCGACACCTCGAACAAAGGGGGAGCATTATAAGAATGGATAAAACAGGCCCAGAGAAAAGAGTTTATAAAGCGTATAAAAGAAAAGAGAAATCACTTCTGTAAGACCCCCGGGTTAAATTGTTAAAACAAAAAACATTTGGGAACGCACTTCTCTGGTAAACATAGGTGCAAGGCGGAAAATAATTCGGGACAGTGCAAATGCAAATAGGAAAGTGGCTTTTGCTGAATCCCCCCGGGAAATTGTTGGCACTACGTGATCTCTCTTGGCGCTATTTGAACACACAGCAACAATCTGAACAGTCTCTAAAGTAGGTCAGAAAACCACGCAATTAAAACTTTACCACTTTTGCCTTTCGCGGCTCAAACGGACGTAATTTCTTTTCCTTGTTCTAGGTACATACTATACTTGTCAAATTGCAAAACAGACTCACACAAACAGTAGATTCGATATTTATCGCACAGCAGCATATCAGGCATGGCTTGTTTACATGTAATTGGCATTGTATCGTTTATTCTGGTCCCTGTGGAGTATCACAAGTTCTGTCAGAAGTATCGCCAACGCTGTTCAGCGCGTCAGTAGCTGCCGTCAATAAAGCAAGTTGCTGAGCAGAACTTGCTGATCATAAGTTCTGGAAAGACCCAGAGACTGAGCGCCAGCTTAGCAGCAAACTTTGAAAAAAGCCCACGCTCCAAAATCTCTTCTCCTTTCTCAACTTCTTACGTACATCTCAGAAATAAACCAACACAATAAGGCCTTTCATCACTAAGCGATCGTTTGACTGGACGCGCGCGCCGATTGGCTGAAGGTTACAGTTGGCATGGCAACTAAATCTAGCGACTAATCATTACGTCACGTCCCACCCGAAAACCAGGTCCCCCGCGACGCGAGAAATAATAGCGTGGGTAATGTATGTATATAATATTCCCGATACTGCCCTTGGCAAGCTTCATAACAGTTTTGACTAATTACGGCGCGAGCGCTACAATTTTTGATGCGTCAGTACCGTACCACAGAGAACACACGACGTAACACGAACGCAACTCACTGACAATGGACAGAAAGAATAGCAACTGTGTCGTCCATGTACGGCAAGATTCCGATAACGACCTTGAGGCGCTTTTTCATGTCGTCAACAACACAGTGGCCAAAACTCATCCCGAGCCGCCATCGTCGGCTAACTCTCTACCGATGCGCTTACGGAAACTGCCTCCATCGTTTTTTAAGCAGCCACCGCTCGATGGTACTTTGTCACCAGACCAGGACACTCCAACGGGGCTGATCTCTCATTCTCGAGCGCACTCGTCGCCAGCATCGCTAACAGTTCCTACAAGTCTTAAAGGTCCGCCAAACCACTCCTTGAGCCCTGTGGTTCACCAGCGATCGACTTCCTTCGACAACACAGCTTTACTCGAGGAACCAGCGCAGATGCCGCCCGGCTGGGAAATGAGAACAACGCCAAATGGCCAGCGATACTTCATGAAGTAAGACGTTTATTATGTTAGCGTCCCAAACCTAGTTGTACCGTGAATATCTTAACTCAACTTTAGTTTAAATTACCACTTTAAATATTAAAGCGCACGCACAGTGATAGAAGTCGTAAAGAGTTAATTTCTTCGGATTAGGAAGGCTTGATGTGCAAGGCGTCCCATTAGAGCATAATAGTTGTCGTATTTAAAACCGTTGCGTACTTTGTGAGTGATTTGGTGCCTTATTGTTTTAGACAATCCGGATCACTGAAACCAGTTTCCTTATATACGTGTCTTCACTACTCAAAATGGCGGGTAGCCAAACTCGTATCTTATTAGAGTAAATACGGTGCTCTCGCGTTGTCTAAAGCTAGAATCGTTCTGTGTGTTTTTTCCACAGTCACTTTGATCAAGTGACAACATGGCAGGATCCGAGAAAAACTCAGTCAACTTCTAACCTGAACAACATTCAACCAGCAGGCAATTTGCCTGATGGCTGGGAGCAGGCGATTACGCCAGAAGGCGATATTTACTACATCAACCACATTGAAAGAACAACAAGTTGGGTTGATCCGCGAATTGCAATGCACTGCAGAAGCCAAGAAAACATACGCGGCCCGCAACTACCACCCGAGATGAACCGCCATCGAACAATGCAACTACAACGTCTCCAAAGAGAGCGAGAGCATCTTTTGAAGCGACAGCAGGAGCTCCTGAAGCAAGAGATAAGACTGAAACGTGATATTCTAGAAGAAGGTGGAACGAAATCTTCCCTTCTCGGAAATCTGACGCGAGAGGTGTCGTTGTTGTCCGCGCAAGATCCCCCAGCGACAAGCGGAGGACATATCAGGGATGAATCGTTTGATTCTGGCCTCGGAATGGGGGGTGGAAACTACCAGTTTCACGATGTGGACATGAACGATACGCAACCCATGTTCGATGCGAATTACAACTCCAAAGACAGTTCTTTCCGCGCCGACCCGGGTCGCAGACTGCCTGAGATTCTCGACAGCTTGCCAGGCACAAATGTCGATTTGGGCGTGATGGAGGGTACAGATAACTCATCAAATATGGAAACCGACGATCTCGGGGTAGGATTGGAATTTAACTCGGAGATCCTTAACGACGCGGTGGAATCAGTGTTGATTTCTCCGAGCAAGATCACCGACAACTTCTTAACTTGGCTCTGAGTGAGATCATTTATAACTGATAGTTTTTAAGGATTTTACAAGTGACATTCTTAACAGAGTGTAGAAGTAAGTATATAGTAGCGTTATTTAGCGATCAAGCCATTTCTTTTTTACATTTTTACATACGCGTAAGATTACTACTATAAAAAAACTTGTTTCGCAACGAAACTTAAAGTTTGGCTCTTGAGTCGAAATCGTATAAGGGCTTAGGCTATTGTTCTAGATGGAAGGACAATTAGTGAGGAACAGTATATTTTTTGCCACAAGATTATCATAGTTTTCTCTAATAAAAAGTGCATGTAAATAGGAATCAAGGCACTAACGCATTTAATGGAAGAGTTTATCTACCCTAATGTGCCCGCGCTAACCAATTTGCCTTATTCCTCCGATTTTTTAACTCACGTTTGCATAATCGAATGTGGTGTCAAATGTAAGATCCTTTTGAAATTCCACCCACAAGAAACTCTTTTGTTCTTGGCTAATTACAAAACATCAAACGTGAGACTAATAACAGAATGACTCTGCCGTTTTACGCATGTAAAAATCACCAGTCAGCAAAAAGCGCGGCTTGGAACATGCGGCTTTTAGGTTAGCTGGCCTTGAATCTTTCCGCAAACGCGCTTTCTATCACGATTGCGGCCATAAACAAGATCTGCTTTTTGTTGGGCGAATTGTAATGGTTCATTAAGCTGTATAAAGAATAATTGTGATAATTAGGGTAGATCTCTTGTGTTGGTTGCCGTGTTTGTACTCCAAAAAGTTGATTGTTTTCTGTAAAAAGCGCCCTTTCCATTCATTCAATTGAGGACATTTATGCGGGTTCATTGTATGACCGAAATTTATATACTTTGATGCGAATAGAAACGACGGTTCATAGTTTTCTAGAGACTTAAAATTCATAAACCCAGCAACACATCGATGCTTGACTTAAATGTAAATAATATTGTCTATTTTGCTAGTTTAGCATTCTATTTTTACATATCAAAACGAACCGATAGGGTTGTTCACGTCGAGATTCACGCAAGGCTTTACTAGTCCTGGTGAAAGGGCGGTGAAACGCGTAAAGGCGCCTCGGATATACTAGCGAAGTTCAAACCACAAAGAAGTTATAATACTATTTTTGTTTTCACTTCCTTTTGGCTGTAAGCCGTACACATTTTCCGTCTTTATCTAGTGAAGTTGAGGATTAAAAACGCAAGCGGCGCGCCTTAAGCTAGAGAGATTGTTTGCTTTCGTCCTTGCATGCCGCCATATTCATTTATTGCCGGTTGTTCTAGACATAAAAACCCCTTCGAAATCGATAAACAAAGTATCACTATTTTTTTACAAAATCAAAACAGCTACATTTCGTTATGTTCTTCTTATGTGTTTCCTGGCGAAACCGTACACAATAAAGTATTTTATTAACAACAAGAAGAATGATGTTTGTGGTTGATATTTCGACAACAGAACCTCTTAGTAGTCCTCCTCAGGGCGAAAGCGATTCGAGAAAACAGCATGACACTGCCGTTTTTTGCATATGAATCAGTGAAAAAGCTAATTGATCACGTGCGATCGTTCACCTTCGGATCGGAGCTCAGGTGATTATTGTACAAGCTGTAGAATCGTCTAGACAAACTTTCCATCTGATTTTGCTGTTGAGCACGCAAAATGGTAATGTGAACGCAGCCCGTAGTCAGGCGATCAAAAATGAATAAGGCTCAACTAGCAGTTACCTTGACCGAGTTTCACTTGATCAGAGCTTTAGCGTCAGACGCTTCAGCGCAACGAAGCTGTTGCGTTAATTCGTAATCAATATTTCCGCCAAGCCACCAGCCTGTTAAATTATCAATTTACATCCATTTGATGGAAACGTGCAAATATGTGTATTATACAGGGTAAATACACACTTGTACAGCCTGGAAAAGGATGAATTGGCCATGATGTCATGAAGGTGTGGGTGGGTTGTAAAACGAAAAAAAAAATAATAGACTGCCTTCTTGTGTGATAAAAGCCTCAATGTCATCAGCTGTATTACTGCCAAAGGAAAGTTCTGAAAATTTTAATTATATATAGCGCATTTAACAAGGACTGTTCAAATCATTTCTGGAGGCACAATTTTTTGAAACAAAGGAGAATAAACGGAAACAAGCCATTGCCGATATAACTCAAACACGCAGACTAATCAGAGAGTACAGACAACAGAAGTAAACATTTAAATCCAAACAATTATTTTGAATATCGCATGCGCTACTTATCTAGCTGTAAATCTCAATATGGTACCCCTGCAACACTTTATCTATCTCGGGCTTGTATTTTGTTGTCTGAGAACGGACCACTAATCAGGCGTTTCAATTTCAAAAACAGTTTCTGTCACTCAAACATTCGCGTTTTATTGGAGCTGACCTGATGACCTGCATACACAGACTACAGCTCGATCCATCTCGGTGAACGAGAAACATTAAACACAACCAGCTGGCTGCACACCATGCTGTTAAACCGGCCTAAATGTGCGTCCACCTTCTAATTATTTTAGACCGTGAGAAAATCTAGATACCATGTTATTAAACTTGCCGGGAAAATCAGAGAAAATACTAGAAAATTTACACGAAGTCGCTTTTCTTGTCGGGGGAGGGGGGAAACTGCTTGCATGGCAGAAACGCGAGCTGGGTCAGGATTTTTTCAGGATGCTTTCTTCGTTAGTTACACCTATTTTCCCGTTTTTTACAAGGCATTACTACCACTCCTTAATCCTTCAAAGATTCGCCGGCTTTCCGCTTTGTTTGACAAAACATGTACCAGTTCAGAGTCCACCTATTCTTTGTAGTTTCCGGTGAATGAGGGAGATGAAGTGTGTCCACATTTCCGCGTAGGAGGTCCATCAAAGGGATGTGACTGGGCAGGCAGATTTCAACAACGGCGTATTTTAGTAATAGCTGATAAAAGAATACGGATACAACAAATTACTGCAATTATTATAAGTGTCCACTTTTCAGAGCAGGAAGGCACCAGTGCAAAAATGTATTTTGAACCAAACAAGCGGACAGTTTGATTTGTTCATGTTTGGACAAAAAATCAAAACATCATAATTAAAAGTGTTTTAGAAATGATTACGAGCTACACTAATTATCGGTTCAGTAATAGTTTGTTTTTGAGTATCGAACGTTTTAATTTAGTTCTTACGCCTCAGTATAAACATAGGTAAACAGATTACGAACGGCTACGCTCGACACAGACTGTGCTGTTTTACATGACGTGGTCGGCCTAGAGGTCTTCTTCTCTTGGAGTTAACTTCTAGAATACTAGTTGCACACAGAAATGATGGCCCCTTCTTGGTAACTTTCCTCTCTTGTCCCCTTAGTTTTGTCGCAAGAATAAATCAATTGATATCTTAATGACCTTTGCAATGATTGGCACAAGATAAGCGAGAGTTGGCTGCAGAATCGTATGGCGACTGAGCCAAACAAATATAGCGGTTCTTTCTCGGACCCTGTTGAAAGTGGGTCAGGTGATTAATTATTGTTCAGACAAACAGGCAATCAGTTTATCGTCTTTCGCTGACCGCAGATGGTTATTTTGAGGACAAATATCCCTATTAATTAATTTGTGGGGGTGGATTCAATGAGAAGGGACATCAGGGCGGGTCGCGTCCTGGTGATACATGGGTACACTT
>Ga0126337_10001362_pt1 | contig 14640 bp, 7 predicted proteins | sample DipCmetagenome_FD_92527 | JGI IMG/M metagenome (GOLD analysis project Ga0126337, IMG submission 92527) | Coral microbial communities from La Bocana,Puerto Morelos, Mexico - Diploria C A metagenome | ecosystem: Host-associated > Invertebrates > Cnidaria > Coral | place: La Bocana,Puerto Morelos... | reverse complement strand
GCAGTCTCGTTAGGCCCGACTAATTACGAAGAGTGTCTACACCGGAGTGAGGTATTGAGGGAGTGACACATTAGCATATCGGAGTCCCCATAAAAAAGACGTTTCAACGCTTCGCGTTTCCACGAGTTTAAAAAGAAGATTTGTTTTTCCTCGATCAGAATCTTAAAACAAAATTGATCAATTGTAAGCATGTAGTTGTTCAGCGTGATGTTGCGCCAGTTGTCGTGGAATAGAAAATTATAACCAATGAAGAACTCAACTTCAAATCCACGTATCTGATACAAAAACTACTGAAAAAGAAAAAGCACGTTATGTCATCAGACTCACCTTTTCCCCGATGTAACAACCGTGGAACATAAAGCCACTGATGATAACGCGAAGTAGCGATTTTAGTCAATTCTATCATACCTTTGTTTTTTAATAGAAGCACGGGTGACAGACCCGCAGTTCCTTCCGTACCGCTTTCATGGCCACCGAGGAAAATTCCTACTTCTTACACGTGTACATTTAACACTAACATCAAGATGCCTTTTATTATAGCTTTTTAACGTTGCTCTTTTACCTTGCTTTTTAAGACGTCAAATTTTCGTAATATACAAGTTATTTTCCTTTGGCCATGGAGGTTTTAGTCTCCTTTGTCGGCTGTCTTGTTAGTTTAAAGGAAGTTTGATTGTGCAGTCCAAGACTCCCGCGGAAAAACTGGGTAACACGTTATAACAATACGTTTGGTAAACGGTATACTTGGGGGAATTTGATTTCTTACCTTGATATTCTCATGCTCAATTGTAGTATGCATGTTATTTTCTTTACTGAGAAACGCGACTGAATGGTCCACAGTAGCGTTGGCCAACAAGGAAGCAACTCAGGGAATGCTGTTGCCAGATATCAATTGACGGGGCGAAAATAAATGCAGATTTCTTTTCTGAGCATGTAAAACGACTTCAATTGCAGTTTAGTGATATTTGGGTTTATGCTGACTGAGCACATGTAGGAAAAACTAACTTAAGAATTGCTGGTTAGTCAATAAATGGGTGTAAAAAGCAGTTTGATTGTTTGATCATTGAGCTTTGCTTTGATTGGACTTGCATTACAATTACACTGTTGGGAAGCTAGGAAAAGAAAAAGATGCCGAGAATATTGTAGAAAACTGGTTCTAAAAGAGTCACCTAAGGCGGCTATTCAAATTGAAAAATTTGCTCATGCTAGTGTTTACTTTTGTGCTTTTAACCTTAACGAGTTCTTCGCCACTTTTAACTTTATCCACCTGTAAAGTTAAATCAAGTTCAACTCCCACCCCTCCCGCTGATATTTAAGGTGTCTTACTACAGTTATGATGAACTATAAAAAGCCAACTTTTAGCACTTTTGAAAAAAAAATTCCTGGATGTTTTTCCTTTCAGTAAGCATGTTTATTTCTCTTTTTCTGTGATTACGAACAACAAAAAGCTGAACTAAATAGCAAAAATGAAAGACCGAGTGTATAGTAGAGACTGGGAACTATTAAGTTTAATGTCGTTTTCCTCGTATTACCCCACCTTCTAATACTCTTAGGCCATATTACATTTTTTGCGACTTTATTCTCCTTTGAATGGCTTACTTTTCTAAAGTTCACATCAGTAGCTTACAGAAATTACAGAATAGAAAGAACAAAAATTACAATGTACACCAAAAATTAAATATATTTAGAGGATATTACACTTTGGCTCGAAGATATGAATTTTATGTTCTCGTGGCAAGAACAATATAAAGAGATATTGTTCTTGCCACGAGAACATAAAATTCATATCTTCGAGCCAAAGTGTAATGTTCTTTTTATTATATGGAGACTAACTATTGAATATTTCCGATTTTATTGTGTTTCAAAGTAGTCAAGTTTTACAAATACGGCTGGGCTTTATAGCAAACAGAAAATACAAAAGTACTTGGTGCCAAGTATATAGAAACACTAAACCCCATCAAGCAAAATTCTGTGAGCTAATATTACACGTAATACTGAAAAAATTACTGACTTTCACTTGAATCATCAGATGCAGTGATTTTCAGTTTCTTTTCACAACGAAACTTTGAAGACTTTTCAGTTCGACCGGACTGATAAACTTGGACATTTACCGTTCCGATTTTGCAATTTTGAAATAAACTTCCCGAAGTTGCACCTGATAAAAAGCTTTCTGCTTTAGTATTCTCTTCAATAGATACGACTGACAAGCTTTGGCTGGTACTGGCAGCAATAGACAACACAGCAAAAATCTGCTGCTGTTTCTTGTCGGATAAAGATGAGTAGTTGTTTAAAGAATTAACGTTTTTATGTCCAGTGATCTGAATGATTTCGTTTGGCGGTATGTCATTATCAACCAGCTTCTGAACCAAATGCTTTCTTGTGCTGTGATTTACGATTTCTTATCTGTTTCTAGGCCCGAATCTCTTATATCATGTTCTTGAGCATGGTTCCCAAGGAGTTGACTCGAAGCGGAGAGCATTTGAACCACATTTGACCAGGTTTCGGATTTTCGTTATTAACCGCAAGATAGAAAGGAGATTCATCGGTCATCATGCTTGTGGGCCGGTACTCTTTGTAAGCCAAGTAGGTGTTGACGAGGCAGCGATCTGCGTTACTCTTGTCTTCGTACATTTTAGGTTTCTTCTCTCTAATATTTCGAGGGATTTCGCCGGTACGCGTTTTCGTTTGTCTTTCAATGTTAATCTCGATGAAGCAGTTTCCCTCCGAATCTGTTTTTAATTGCAAATCGCCCCAGCAAAGGTCTCTCTGCTTTTTTCCTGGCCTCATACCGAAGAATGTACAGTTGTTCATCCAGAGGGTATTTAATAGAGCTCTAGGAGAGTGAATTCCTTTGCGGCTGTAAAAAGTGTCAATGTCCTCATCTAACAGCGGGTCTGCTGCATTAGGCCGGTTTCCCTTCCCGATGGATTTCAGCTGCTTTTGTTTCTTTTTTAAAATATCTTGCACTTCGTGAAATTCGTTGTCGTTGAGCACGGAGAATCCATAATTGTTTTTGTGAAGATGCCGGTCGATGCTTTGGATAAACGCTCTGAGAGGGACGAGGGTTCGTATTCTTCACCATTTTTCTTTCGCACAGCAAGAACAAATTTTTGGATGATTTCTTGCAGTTCCACGGGCGTAATATCTTCAATTTCCCTTTTCTCGTCACAGGCGTCAAGATATTCTTTGAAAACTTTAATTTTGTACAAGGTTTTCTTCTTCGTGTTCTCGTTTTCAAGTTTTTTCTGTTTCGCTGATGGGCGCAAACCTGCTCGCCATGCTTTTATTCTAAACAACAAACGCGACGCGAGAAACCGATTCAACAAAAGCAAAAGGCAGGAATCGTGACGTCATTGAACGATACGACACTCACAGAGGCTAGGTGACATACGGAAAATACGCCACTCGGGTTCCGGATGAAGTGGCGTATGGAATCTACGAGTGGTTTAGTTCCCAGTAAAACACTCTTCTCCATATAATAAAAATGGATGATTTTTTGATTGCAAAACGCAAATCTAAATTGTTTCCTCGGCTTCTTTCCTTTTTAGTTTTTTTTTATTTACATGGCTTGATATCAGACCCACTATAGCAGCTTAGTTGTTAATGAATATAGATCTAGTCAACCCTAAAAGAGGAACTCCTGTGCCGGGTTGTTCAAAGCAAGCTAACCAAGGATAAGTGAGAATTTTCATTTGAGTTTTCAAACTTTCCAGTCAGGTTTTCTGTTTATTGTTTTGCCTTCTGTTTTGAGTTTAAACAATCTTAAGAATACACAAAACATAGGCAGTGGAAAACGTTTGTCGACAAGAAAAAAATTAAAAGGTAATGCTTTTAATCCGGGTTAGTATAAATCCTGACATGAGCCCGCGATACTGGAGAAAAGCAGCCCCTTTCAGATAAAAACCAAAAAATAACATGACCAAGGAAAGGTTTACATTTCAGCTCGTGATAAGGCCATGTTATGTTGGTCAGCAGATACCTTAGTTTGAAGGGAATTCCTTTTTCAACTTTTCATGCTTTCAAATTTTGTAGTCTAATTCTTCTATTCTTCCTTGAATAACATTTTCTTGTTTTTTTAATTCTTTACTTTTCCCTTTGGAATATCTTATCGTTTCAGGCCTTATCTCCATTTTTATTAATTCCCAAAGTAGTTGTTTATCATCTGCGTTAGCGTATTTCTGTAAGATACGTGGATAACAGTCTTTTATCAATTGAAAATAACACTCATCTTGAAGAAGTGTGTTATTAAATTTCCATAATCCAGGCCCGCGTTAAAATTCCTCGTCAACATTTATTCTTTAGAAAACTGCTTTGTGGTCAGGTGCGATCGATATCCGCGTTTCCACCCTAGTAATATCTGGCTTGCATTTAAAAGTCTAGGCGGGATTTTAATTTTAAAGGCTTTGATTCATATGTGAAGGATATATTTCGCGGTAAATATCAACTAAATTTATCTCTTTTATGAAATGAATTAAACTGTATATGACATGAATACAGAAGAATGGCGTTTTTCTTTTCTAATATCTTTTTTCGTTTCTCGCAGAGATATTCGGACATTTTTGGATTATGCTGTCTCAATAAAAACTTAAAGTTCCAGCTTTTGTCTTACGCCTGCAACATCTACCGCAGCCAATTCGATGATTGGAATTAAGACAATATGAGAACTATGTTTGTTCCAAGCAGGACCCTTTGTTTCACTTTAAAGGCTGCAAATGGGGACATTTGTTTTTTACGACAGAGAGAGACTGGAGCTGAAAGAGTTGCTATGGCAACAAAACTAAGTGTTTCATTTTGTTCCTTTTGTGATGTACATTTGTGGTGCCAGGTTTCAAGAACACTGATTTCCAGAGATATTTTTTATTCAGTATTTTACCATTTTTTAGTTGCAAATCTTATGACGTCATCACTGATCTAATTTGCATAATAGAAAAATCTCAATATCTCTGAAACGAAAAAAGATATGTCAAAAAGAGAAACGCCATTCTTTTGTATTTAAAGATGCCTTTCAAATAAGCAGAATTTTTGTTGTTTTTTATGTCATATACAGTGTATATGACATAAAAAACAACAAAAATTCTGCTTATTTGAAAGGCATTTTTAAATACAAAAGAATTTATACACTTTAATGAATTTCTTTATTTAGTTTCCGTCCAAGCGAGACCTCATTGCTTATCTAATAGACTTGAAGTTGTATTCCAGTCAACTGCAATTACTAAATTAGAAGTATCTGCCGTCAACGATGTAATTGTTTTGCTAAAAGAATCTAGGAACTCACTGTGATCACGATTGTCTGTGGGGGCATATACATTGACCACATTTAAACTGGTCTCACCTTGTGTTTTTAGACGCAAAACTGTAAATCTCCCGTTGGTGTCGAGTTCCACTATGCGTGGAGTTTGGTTTAATAAGGATACATACGCCCTTGGAATGGTCTGATCCATGTGAACAGAAAATTTGACCACTCCATTCCGCCGCCCAAATCTTCTCATCACTGGAGTTCCAAAACGTTTCTTGAAGAAAATAAACTTTAGCTTTTTGGTTTTTCAAGTATGCAAATATTGATCTTCTTTTTTCTCGATTTCTTAGACCTCTCACGTTAAGTGACAAAAACTTAAAACAGACATAACACTCGAATATTAACGTTGATTAGAATTAAACGAAACACTAAGCAATTAAATAAACAAATAAACAAACAAACAAAGACACAAATTTCTTACCTCACCTGGGTATTCAAATACCAACTGGCCTAAACGAAAGCTCATTAGTGCTAGCTAGAGAGGTACATTAAAACAGTTGCAATGATTTACTAAGTAGGTAAAAGAAAAGCTAGTGTTCGGAGATGATAGTTTCCTCTTTTTCGTCCAGAGTTCGTCTCGAAAATCAAAGGCCTTTCAGATCTTCTTGAGAATCAATTCTCAATACTTTCGCGGTGATGTCTGTTCTCAAAATTTAAAAGGTTTACCATCAACAGTCCATGTCTTACCGTTGTGATATTTTTTTTTCACTTTTCTCGCCTCTCTGAAAAGCTCGACTCTCCATGCCGTTAAGTTCTCGGTAAGAAATATCTTCTCTGCTCCTACATCTTTCAAGTCAGCTTTTCGGAGATTTAGTCTGGCTTTGTACAGCTTGCTTTTTGCTTTGTAGTTGCTAAATCTGACGATGATTGGTCGGGGCTTCTCTTTACTTTTCGTATTCATTCGATGCACAATATCTATGTCTCAGTTGCAGAAGTTTTCCTAGTTTAACAACATTCGCTACATTATCTTCTTCTTCATGTTCAGGAATTCCGTGTATAACTAGGTTGAATTTTCGAGTATATTGCTCGAGTTCATCATGTCTCGCTTCGATATCGTTGGACCTTTCATCCAATTCTTCCACCTCCTTCTTGGACTCTAATAGCTGCTCCTCGAGTGATTTTACTTTGCTTTTTAAGCCTTTATTTTCTTTGACAAGAGAGTCGACTTGTCCTTTGGTACTTTGCAAAGTTTGTTTAAGCTCCATGTTATTTCCTTTAAGGGATTCCGCGTCTAAGACGAGCTTTTCCGTATTCGTTTTTATTAGCGTTAGAACTTTCCATATTACAACTAGCGAAGGAGTTTCACTGGCGTTGTCGTTAGTAACCATTGCTGCAGATATTTCTGTGTCAGACTCTTAGTCTTTCTCTTGCTGAACTGTTGTTTTACCCTCAAAACTCGATGAACTACTAACCTTTTTTCTTTTCTTCTTCCCGGTTTAGCCATACTTGTCTGGATTCACATTTTTAAAATTTTCTTCCCCTATCTAGCGCGAGCTCGCTAACATACGTCCATCACGGACAGCCGCTTGACCCAGTCTCTCACCAGTACTGCTTAATTGCCCTGTTGTTTCGATAATGCCGGAAACTCATATCATGAAATATTTCAAATTCTTTTTCAGTATCCTTTTAATTTATCTTTATGTTTATATCCATAAGGAAGAAAGTAACAAAAATTGCTCTTCTTGTATCTTTACTTGATAATCAGATTGGTAGGCGACACTTTCTATAATCAAGTTCGATTTGACGGCGTTAACTATCCCCCGATGGTCCAGCTATGCAGAGGCAGACGGTAAAATGGGAGCCATCCACTGAGAAAATGTACGTGCGTGATGTAGTGTTGACAAATGATATTACCATGGCTCTGTTGCTTAAAAGAAATGTTAAGTTCATTACCGATGTGACTCCAGAACTACTCATAAGTAATTTCGTTATATCAATAAGTTGAAAATGTAAATTGGCCACTGTAACGAGTTATAAAGCTGACGTTTCGAGCGTTAGCCCTTCGTCAGAGCGTTACGGTGGCCAATTTACATTTTCAACTTAGTTACGGTGGCCAATTTACATTTTCAACTTCGTTGATATAACGAAATTACCTTGTTACCCCCACCGACGCAGCACCACAGTTTCTCTAGAAACTTTCACCCTTTATTCATTTTACTCATAAGTAAGTCTTTTTTAACAGATACACAATTAGTGAACAATTGGAGAATTGAATCAATAAAATAAACTCCGAGTACTCGATTATCGACGTTCCTCGTGGGGATTGGGGTTGAAACTAGCTGGATCACAAGTTAAACAAAAAGACTGACTTACATACCCAGCACATAACCTTACTTACATGTAGTAGAGAGAAATAGTCGTTTCTCAGCTTAGTGAAGTTTCTTAAGGTGGTGACGATCATTTCTAGGTGTTTTTATAAGCGAAATAGTATAACTTTATCTTTTATACGTTTACACACTTAACCCAGACTCATAGATACGATTTTTTTGTTCCTTTGCAGAGCTAAGGAGAAGGATATCAAGTTGCCAGGCTATCACTTCGTCGATCACTGCATTGAGATTACAAGCCATGATAAGGATTACAACAAGGTTAAGACGTGCGAGCATGCCGTTGCCCATCCTGGTTTAAACTCAGTTGTGGATATAGCATAAAAGCTGTAAGGATAACGAAGCCAGGCTTCGTGGAGCATTAGCTAGTGGAAATTTATTGGTTTAAGAATATGCCCGGGATTTGTTAGACACTATCTTTAGAGTTAAATTGTGTAGCCAGACGATAATAGAATAGAAACTACAAGACAAAGAGAAACGATTTTTTTTATTATTTCTATGCTGTTCAAGTAGGCATTTATTTGAAATTAGTTTTTGATACTTTCGATGAATGGATTTTTTTCTGGTTTATGTAAAGAATTGCTTTAGAGGTAAATTGGCTGGAGTACATCACCAGAATAGACTTTTTAAACTCAGTTGTGGATATAGCATAAAAGCTGTAAGGATAACGAAGCCAGGCTTCGTGGAGCATTAGCTAGTGGAAATTTATTGGTTTAAGAATATGCCCGGGATTTGTTAGAGACTATCTTTAGAGTTAAATTGTGTGTAGAAAAATAGTTTAGTTGCCATTTTTGACGGATTACCACATCATAAGAAGAGACTTTTTAATTTCAGTTCTGAACAAGAGCAAGTTAAAGGCAACTGTAATGAGTGTCACAGAATAAATTCAGTTTAACTGCGTATAAAACGACAACATTTAAATGACATTTGACCTGACGGTAAATGGAATTGGCGCCATAAAACTTCTAGGAACTTGCTCCGTGATCATTATGAAAAAAAATTCAAACCGTTTCCATAAATATGAAATAGAGCAAATTGATTAAATATCTTAAGTAATACTTACAATGAAAATAATATTTCTGAAGCTACCTGACTTAGCCGTGGGGATGAGATTTGGGTTTTGGAGAAAAGTGTCTATGAAGTTCTGTGATCTATAATTACTGATAATGCAACTGACGCATTTTGCCCGTCCATTTTGGGAAAGCATGGCTCCGATTCTGACACCTATACTAACAAATATACTTTCAGTTGATTTTCCAACTTCCGGTAAATGTATTTCTGTTGTAAACTCTGTTGTAACCTTTATATACAATCGATCTTTACTTGTATATTTATCTCATCTCATAGAACAGTTGTTTAACTACAACCTCCGGTAAATATTTTCTAGTAACATTTATACAATAAACCAAGTTATTCTCGCATTTTGATTGGTTCTCGCCTATGATCTAGAGGACAGATGCACGGTTGACGTCATCGCCACAAAGTTTTTCCTCCTGCATTTTAAAATGGCGGAAAGTTTTGAGAAATAAGATAATATTTTACTTGACTGGCTGAAGATAAAGAACAAAAACGTCTTGTCGAGGCATTGAACAGGTACGAGAAGCAGGAAAAAATAAGACAAAGCCGTTTCTTTTTTAGAGAATGACTCAGAAAAAATGCTCGAGCAGTCTTAGTCGGCAGTTGAGCGAGACTATACCAAACACAAAATTTATCATGCTATGCCTCGAATTTAACAAATCCAATAAACAAAGTGTTTTTTAAAATAATCTATTTAAAAAATTAACCTTTTCTCAATCTTAAAATAGTTGTTGACACAGATTGATGTCAGGAATGAAACATAAAATCACCACTTCTTAAATTCAGTTAAAATAAACACGTAACCTCACTTTCCGACGCGAATGTTCCAGTCCGTTTCAGGGCACAACAGCAAGAAAAGTATAGCTCACAACAGTTCGCGGCCAACTGTATTGCAGCCATCAGGAGTCTCCGATACCATGTCAAACTAATTTGAGAATCACTAACCACAGAGGACACAAATTTCCACAGTCGGTAACCCTCCTTTCATGCAAAACTCGAATCAAATGGAATCCAGTGTTGACCGCAACCGCATGTTTTTCGAGCGTATTCCCCCCCGGGGGGGGGGGGGTTGCTTCTCGCTTTGTTTGCCTCAAGTTCACAAGACGCTTTTCGTTTACGATTCAATCGCAACACCTAGGCACAGTATAAAATATTAATTCAAATGACAAACAGTGTTATAAAAGCACAATTAGATAAACGGACCCTTTCTTTACTGGCAAGGGCAGAAATTGGATCAGGATTTGTTGGGCCATTTCCACCGACAAAATGTAGACTATAAATGTAACTGTCTTTGGAGCACACCGCGGTGATATGCTTTTATCCACGTTTTGTCCAGCTGCGTCCGGAAAATGGATTCAGGGTATCGGGAATCGTTTATACCAAAAGCACATCTTTAGTTGTGACCATTCTGTTAGGACACTACTTATCGAGTACGTGAGAATGAGTAGAATGTCCGAACTTTCCCGGTTTGTTTACATCGTAAGTCACATGACAATACACGTGGCATCAAACGCCGAAAAGGTGAATTGCAGTGTTAACTGATCAGTTGTGTTTGTGTTTATATATAGCTATCTTTCTACACTTGAGATTTCTGTCATCGCGCATTATATACCCTACGAGTAAAGAAGAGTTATTTCATCTCTGTTGATAACACACATCGATATAAAACACATTAATTTCAAGTGCCGCAAACGAATATTGACGATAATTTCCGTTCCGAAAATAAATTGCCTCGCCTTATGACTCGAGGTAAGACATGTAAGTAAAGCTGTTGTGCTTGCTTTAGACAGCAAAGAGCTTTAGGCACATCAATTTAGGGCTTAGACGTGCAATGGGGTAGGCATTTGTAGCTGCTGTAGGCTTCTTTTTGGTCTGAACCTTGATGCGGTTAACTTAAAGACTTAGAAAAAATCTGTTGTACTGTCGAAGCGCTGCTTTCCTGCTTGATGAAATTGAATTACATCCGGGGCTTTATTATTTGCAAGCAAAACATGGCTACGAACGGAGTCAAGAACATCAGGTCAAGCGCTGATCCGACCGTGAGTACATTTCCTAGTTCAGTTTATCAATTTTAGGCGTTCGCCGTCTGGCTTAACTATCAGAACTGTCTGTGATTCGCTAGCGTGGAAGCAATTTAGTTCTGTGGCTTCCGGTCGATAATTGACGTACTGACAACATGCGGAGTGCTCTCTTATTCATAATTATGGTCTAGTTTGTTTTGAAGTTCAATCGATTCTCGACGTAGAAATGTTCTTGTTCAATCCATTTAGGACGATACTCCTTAAGAAATTTATCGATTAACTCTTTGCGACGGTTTCGACATCTGATTGTTCAGTTCTGATGTCGACTGGAATTCACTCGTAATTAAATTATACAATTCACGATTTGATGAAATTACCGTGAATTTATTGTTCCTGGCCTCAAAAGGCATACAGGAGAGTTATTTCCTTTTATTTGAGCTACGATAAGCCTTGTGGAAAGCTAGCTCTAGAACAGAATTGTATCGAGATCTAAGTCGAATTCTGCAGGTACCTTTTTGCGAATCCAGTCAGATCTGACTGATTTTCCAAAAAGGTGCCTGCAGAATTCAGATCAATCGACTCCATAATTTTCTTTGATTTCCTCCTCCGACCGCTGAATGCCTGCCCTGTGACGGTCAAATGCACTACCGCGGGTAATCTCTGTGCATTCTCCTGTTCGGTGGCCTGGTTTTTGCTATTGTTACACTGGAGTTTAGTAAAAGAGCATTTCTTGTCTGCATATTACAGGGACAGCCTGCACTTCGCGCCGTTTTCTTTCTGCTCCATTTTGTTCTCCACGAGCAACACTGTTGATAAAGAGCCAATCATATTTTGGTAAACGAGAGAAATAGGAATGTGTTACACAGCAAACCGGTCAAAAAGTAAAAGGCTCTCTCGCCACTTCAGTTGCAACACGTTGGTCGGTTTCGACAACAGTTTCAGGTGACTCTTCCTCGGCAACTAAGGAACCGTAGCGGTTGTAAGTTATAGGGCCGTCTCTAGATAATAATTCGTGGATGACGGAAATTTCCGAATCACTTTGCTTTTCGTCTTCGAGGTCAGAAGCCATGTTACTCTCAAACTTTGTTACTCTCTTCGCGCGATCGTGGCTGTAGCCAAAGCTCGCACGCGGCGGTCATTCGATCGTTCCGGTCAATGCTCACATTTCATAATAAACAATGCGCGATGTATCACGGTAAGTGATAAAAGGGCTTTAATATGGGGTGTACTGTCAAGGCTGCACAATCTCAAATGTTACGTTTAACATGCAAGGAGTGAAGTATTGCAATTAATATATTCACTTTATAATTTCTGTATCCATTTAAAATGAATTATTCTACAATGTTGCACCCTGAAAATTTAATTAGCCTCTTTGCATATGAGTTAATTATGTGACCAAATTCACCCTGAAATTATGTACTAAGAAAGGTAAAAAAAAGAGCATGATGACCTCAGTAGATAATTTGACACCCTTGAGGCTCTTACGGTGTGACAGTGACATTTTATGGTAACTTGAAAATTAAAAAAAGGAGAGCATCAGAAAGGAAAATGTTGCAGCTTACCATCCAGTAAGACTGCCCAATGACAATGCAATATAAATTACACTGTTTCAACTTTGCAATTACAGTCCCCAAAGTTGGCATTTATTAATATCTCCCTTCATAATTGGCACTGGTTAAGGTGGGGTTTCACCTGAATTTTAGTGAAATTTTAAGAAGTTTAAAGAAGGGATAAAAGGAAGAAAATTATTTTTGAAACACCACCAGACAGTTGATCCCAACGCGAGAGCATCGCAGGCTGTCAGGGGACTGTTTGGGTGTCCATCTACTAATTTTTCACTTCAAATTCTAATTTTAAAATCACATTAAATCCTCACCATTTCTTACTTCTCTAAATTTCACTAATCCATCGAGAAAAACTTTCTCCTCCCAAATATCCCCCAAAATTTCCAAAACTCCGCAAAACATAGATTCGTGAGATGAACAGTTTTTCGATTGCTTGAAACGCGAACGAGATATTCGCATTAAACCCAAGTTACGCAACGGAAAAACGGCCTTCAGGTAGAACCCCAACTTCAAGACTGGAAAGAATAAACCTTATAAGGGTTTTTTCAGAACAACTCTCTGTGTGGGAATCCAATCGTAAAGAGTTTTCTTACAAAAATTATTAGATTCTATACATTAATAATTCATGTAAAGATACAAGGAAAAATACTGCATACAGTTACACAAAATTGTGTAGAATTTTTTGTCCACAAACTTATAAAACCATTAAACTCAGTGACAGTATCAGTTAAGAAACGCTTTTGCTGTCAGATTCCCATACATACAAACACTCTTATTCTGATGCCTATTGCCTTTGCGTATCTAACCAAGGTCGCTTCCAGAACCGTGGCAAAGTCTATGAATTCTTACATAACATTAACTCAACACTTTTTAACAAGAGCTCGTACAGAAATGGACTAAAAAAACACAATAATGCATTATTAACGATTCTAATAAGTGCCAAGACTTTGAGCAACTATTAATGGGATTTTCCATGGGAGCCAACCTCTCAATAAGGCTTAGAAGAGCCTGGGATTGCTGTTGCGGTTGGTTCAACATGGACTCAATAAATTGCATCTGTTGCGTTTGATTTCTTTGTTGCTGCTTCTGAATCATCCTTAACATTTCCTGCTGCATTGTTGTCTGCTGAGAACATCTCATCACTCCGCAAGGCCATCTCTTGTTCTGCTTTGTTTTCCAAGGGCTTAATATCAACGGTACTTTTTCTTTTTTTCTTTGTTAAATGTGTTTCATCACTTTTATCAGCCCGTCTTTTAGTTTTCCCCATTGTCTCCATTGCCTTCAGCCTCATTTCCTTGACTTTTGCTTTCTCTTGTTGACCATTTTGCTTGTTGTCTCCAATTGAGGGCTTAGTTCAGTTTGCTTCTTCTTCTGTCTCGCAATGACCGCTTGTTAACATTGAATTTGGGATGTAAGATGCTGTTGAGTCTTGTAGCAATGTCATCCCACATCTTTCCTTTCTCTGGGCTACCCTTTCGTGTTTCATACAGGTCTCATGCTCTGACCTCCCTTAAAAATAATGTGTCATGCTGGTTTGTCTATTCCATTGTGCTGAAAAAAGGGAGTCCGAGTTAGAATTATTTTTGAGAGCTACATAGTGCCACATATTGTGATTAGAACATCAATGTCCCATGGTTTTAAGATCTTATAATATCAAAGTCGTTACAAGAACTCAGTTCCATTGGTAACAGAATTCGACGGCTTTGGCGATACTCAACTTACGAGAGCTGCTACACTACCGAACAAGCCAGCATTTAGATACGTGGCCCAGAAAAGGAAACTGCGATAAGAACTTTATTAATATCGTGGGTGACAAATTAATCCCTAACATTGGCGCGAAATTTCAGCGTTAACTTATAATTTCACATGTGAAATTAAAAAAAATTGCCATGGCAACATCTCTTGTATCTCGATCAGTGCAAAGATGGCGTCGAGATTTAATACGGTGACCTTTAAAGAAGTTGCAGAACTAAAAGAAGCGGAAGAAAACTTAAATACCCGAAAGAGCACAATTAACTGGGTGAGGGTTGAACCAACTACAATACTGGCTACAAAACTGGAAATGGTCACATGCCAAATATTAGTAAGCCCAGAACGGAATGGGGCAGGAAGAAAACTTATTTCAAAGCAATAACCGATTGAAACTCACCGCTGAGTGAACTTAATAAGCTTAGGCCGAAAAGGAAAACAGAATCTAAAACAGTTTCTTGTAGCCTCAGTTAGTTGTAGTATTTTTGATCCATTTTCCGGTTTTAAATCGTTGTCTCGATCTAAGTTTTTGGCTTTTATTACTTCTGTATTTTAGATATTCTTTTTTTCTTATTTCTTTTTTTTTTTTTTTTTTTTTTTTTAATTTC
>Ga0126337_10001361_pt1 | contig 14643 bp, 18 predicted proteins | sample DipCmetagenome_FD_92527 | JGI IMG/M metagenome (GOLD analysis project Ga0126337, IMG submission 92527) | Coral microbial communities from La Bocana,Puerto Morelos, Mexico - Diploria C A metagenome | ecosystem: Host-associated > Invertebrates > Cnidaria > Coral | place: La Bocana,Puerto Morelos... | reverse complement strand
GCTGTTTCTTTTTTGAATTTGACTTCGCCTTAGCCTTTGGCTTCGGCTTATCGTTCACAACAGTTGAATTTGCCTTTTTTTCAGGCCCTTGCAATAACACATCCAACATTTCCGCTGCTGCCATCACGGAAGGCACTTCAGAGGCCGCAACTGCTGTCGTTGGTGGCACTGTCTGCGAATCTTGTGAATCCTGAAGAGATTTAAATGCACAATAAAAAAAAACTATACAAAGACACAAAACACATGCAAAACACATGCGACATAACATTTTTACAAAGACACAAAAAATACGAAACAAACATGCGACTTAACATTTATACAAAGTCACACAAAACGCCCAAAAAAACATGCGACATTCATACCAAGAAACGCGTCCATTCTCAATCGCGAGCATCGTCTCGGGCTTGGGCGCAGTGTGGGGCGCAGGCATATTTGGCAAAGCAGGCATCGAAGGGGCCGGTGGCGTTGGCATCAAAGCACCGCTGGTCATAGAAGACGCTCGCACCAATGCCACTGTAGGTGAAGTCACCGAGGGATTGGCAAAACTTGCCAGCCGCATCAACAGGTCCATGACTTTGTTTTCACTACTGGCCACATTGCTTTTTGACATGCAGGCATTCGTGGACCTTCCTGGAATCCTGTCGACTATTTCCAAGAAATTGGATTCATCAACTTGGCAAGGCACAGCATCTGGACAGGTCATGGTCTCTAGGTATGCATCTGGGCAAACCAAGCGACCATAGATCTTTTCATAACGCACCCTGTCTTTTTTGAACTTGTCTGCCAGCTCACGACTGCGCAGGTACAAGGTGCAACGATCTACATTTTTGCCTGAATCCAAATGCAGCAATGCACACATCACAAGGAGGGTCCGATTGTCGGGACATCTCAGACCAACTTGGAAGGCGTATTCACAAAGTGCATCACTCTTGCGCTCCATGGATCCATTCCGGCAAAAATCGCCCACATGTCAGAAGTGAGGTTGTGATGCAAGGACGCAAAATTTTGCAGTCCCCGCTTATCATTCCCATCATATATATCCATTTTAGGGTGGAAAAAACTTGACCCTGAGTGGTCGCTGCATCAAAAAGGACGTGATACAAAAACTGATGAGATAGTTTGAAATTTGATGATCGATTCCAATGACGGCAAATATATTCTTGAGAAGCATTACCACGTTTCAAACGTACCATGCAACAATAAAAAGAAAGAGAGAAAAGCAAAAATCAAGCAAGTTTTTGCCCCTCGCGCTCGGATTTTTGTATGCACGAATTGATCGCAAACGTCGTAGGGAAACCTACGCATCAAGGCTAAATCATGCAATCACTGACAAATTGATGTTTGTGATCCTACGCATCGCCGATGGCTTCATCTCGTTTCCTTTTCAAGGACATGGTGCTTTTCGAGGATTGAAAACCCAGATTTCAGGGCACCAACTTCGAAGGGTTGCATTGCCTGGCATCATCTTGCCATTCTGGCAAACGAATCGGCAGCAATCTTTTTGCTGTGTCGTCATCGTGAGATGTCGGCAAACGATTTCTTTGAAGCGAACACACAACGTGTTCGGTGGCAAATGAACCGAGGTCATTTCAAATCCAGCAAGATTGAAAACCTTGCAAAGCACGTATTGGATTGGGTAGGGATGATCGTCATCAGGCTCCTGAAATTTCTCCATGTGGATGTTAAAGACCTTTGTGGCAACCTGCCGAGCTACGATTGGGGGATGGTTCTGATTGATCGCTTGGAATAAAGCGAATGAATTGCCAAAGGTTCCCATGTACTTCACCTTGAGCCGGGAATGGAAACTGAAGCGAAACCATGCCGTGGCATGGTTTCCTTTCAGCAGCCCGCACAAGTTGTTGGAACTCGTGGTACCGCAAGGGATCCATTCAGCAACGCAAAGCATGAGACCTGCTATGTCATCTTCGGATAAATCGGACTTGTTCGAAGCATCATCGAGAACCATATATTCCCAAAAGGCTTCACGGCAGGGAGCGCGGATGGTGCGTCAACTGGCTCGACCACACCCGCAGGTGCTTCAGCTGCCTCGATCGCCACCGCAGGAGCAGGATCCATTAAGGGCCAAATCGGAAAAGATGTCTCAAAAATTGTGTGATTTGCCCAAATGCTGAGGTCAAGTGAAAATAGATTTCGCCCAAACCATGCAAATATAGTAAGATGACTCAAGTTCTTTGTCAATGCACAATCATGCAAATCGTCGAGACATACCTGTGCGGATGTTGCACATGCTAATCAACAATGCAAAACAAGAAAAGAAAAACCATGCCATTGAAACCACAAAAGAATCAAGCAAGTCAAAAACCATGCGAAACACATGCAAAGAAATTACCTGGCAAGCTAAATTCTCAAACCAAATTAAAACAAATCAACACTAGTTGGTGCCCAGTACACAATGATGTAATTCATTTACCAAGGCAAAACATGCAATCATGCAAATCATGCAAAGCAAAAATATTTATTTTGTCTTAGTAGGGACTGATTCATGTGAATACACATGACATATGCAATTCCAAAGTCACCACAGCCAGGTGAAAATGCCAAAAGTTAACTAGAAACTAACTACTAACTAGAAACGAACTACATCAAAAATATTTAAAATGTTTGCTATTGCAACAAACTAAGCAAGTTGTTTCTTCACCAAAAAACTGTTTCTAGTTAGTTTCTAGTTATAACTAGTTATAACTAAGGCACCTAGTTACTTTCAAGTTATAACTTAACCAAAAACCATTAAGACCAAAACCTAGTTATAACCTAGTTAGCCAAGTTATAACCTGAGTTATAACATAGGTTACACAAGTTATAACCTATGTTATAACCAGCGCAGTGCTTGGTACATTCTTCACCTTAGAATTCGTGGCATGGCGACTTGTCGTGGCATGGCAAAAAACGCAGTGTGCTTGTGCCTCATGGTTTGCCATTGAAGACCGCGGCCCTTTGGGCTGCCATTAGTGGAGCAACCCTCAGACAGGAAGGTAGGAAATGCGGCCTGTCGGGTGTCGGGCTGCAAAACTGCACTGCGAAATCCAGTGGGCTGCAAGACTGCACTTGTATTACCTTATTGATAGATTTCTGATTTATGTACTGCAAAAAAAGGTGCTTCGGAACTAGTGTTTTGCATGCAGTCTCTTCATGTCCCTCTTCTGTAACTTTTTTGTAACTATTTTGTAACTATTTTAATTTTTTCCTAACTATTTACTACCTAGCCCCTAACTTTAACTTTCATATTTTTTTACTTTATATACCCCAGTATATTTAAGTATAAGAAACCCGTCTTCACAGTAGAAATATCATATCAAACTTTGGACATCAAAATTCCTTTGTTCATCTTCAAAATTGTTCCTGATTGATTTGTGCCCGAATCATTCGGGGCTCAAGTCTCTTGCGGATTTGACTCGATCCTTTGTATGGGTTTGATGGTTGATCCTTGGGGTGTTTACCTGCACTTGGCTAACACATTCCTTCATTTGGTGGAACTCGGAGGGCATAGGGCACCATCCTGTTCTTGTCATTGTGAGGAGGTCAGCCGAGTGGTTGTAAGTGGGTGTTCTTCATTGGTCAAGGATATCGTAAACACCTGTTGGGATCAAGCACCATCTACCCTCACCACAACCACCACTCCATCGAATAGTCAATCTTGGGACTTCAGCTGGTTCTGGATCTTGGTCGTGGTATTTGTCTTGGGCCTATCAGTTGGAGGATTCTTAGCTGGATTGGGGTCAAGGCGTAAGAGCCAATCTTACGTTCCTCCTGCCATTGAGAATAGCGTTCCTGTCAGAGGGCGTGAAGGAGTTGCTGCCTAGACATAGCGGGACTCGTGGCAAAGACCTTAGACATCCCAGAGCTTCAGATGCTAGTTGAGTTTCCTGGGGACCTCAACGGTCTGGATTTCCATCATCGCATCCTATGGTATCGAGTAGATGGATCAACATGGATCATCTCATCACCAGATTGCGATGTCTATGAGGAGAACTACGATGGCACGACAGTGATTCCACTCATCCGCAACTCCCCCTATCCCATGCAGTATGCCGGGGCAATGTATGTCCCAAATGCTGATGCTCTTATGAACGAGTATCAGGATATGAAAAGGCAAGCCGAAAACCTTGCTCTTGTGAGGGGATGCCTGGATCGTCCCAGCATTGCATCCGGACAGGATGTCAGAGCAGAGGGCCAGTGGAGGGTGGCAGATGTGGATTCGAAACTGTTTGGCAACATTATTCCCAATGGAGATCTTAGTGACCCAACTCGGAATACCCTGCTTGAGGTTGATGGCTTGAAAAAGCGATTGCATGTGAAGGATGGTGAGATTCTCTCACTTGAGCTCGTTGCTGATTTTGAGAGATGGAAGGAGGCCAAAAGCCCTGGCTTGCCGGGAGGAGATGCTGGGGACCTGAGGTTGCTTGGGTGTGAGCGGCTCGCATCTGGCAAACGTCAGATGAGTCTATCAAAAGCACTTGAGGCCATGCGCAGCGAAACCTTCCCTGACTGGCCACATCGTGGGCCGAGAGCCACCCGTGAGTTCTTAGAATCAGTGCTGGAGAATGGAGGGGACCTGTCCACCTACCATGCAGCGTTCATGCGGAAGTCAGGCCTATCAGATCACAGTGCCTCGGCGCATGAGCTGAAGAACCTCTTGCAGATTCTGAAGTTGAGCATCTCATATGATCAGCTTGACGTCAGTAACAGCATCCTTGAGATTCAGATTGCGGTGCGTCGCAACCCAAAGCATCCCACCTTCGACTCCTTTGACTACAACACTCGTGGCACAGCTGACGAGGTTGGGGGGGCCAGGGCTGCAGGTTACTTCGAGTGGATGGCTGAGCAGCAGAAAGCTGAGGCCAAAACTCTGAAGTCAACTCGGGAATGGAGGCAAGAACAAGAGGCTGATCGGAGAAGGACTCATAGAGGTGAAAAGGATAGAGACAGCAGTGGTGAAGATGGTGAAGCAGGAAAGGGAAAGAAGAAGAAAAAGAAGAAGAAGGGTGGCCCCCCCACTGGCGCCGATGCGTCATGAGTAAGCAGACTCGCCGCTACCAGATGGGCGGCAAACAAGAGGCATCTGGATTGCTGCATGAGAATTTAGACAGTGGAAGCAAGCACAGCGAATTATTCCCATTGCTTTTCCGGATTGGAGGAGGCGACGGGTTCGAGCTTCCACTATGCTCACTGGCGATGTGGAGGAGAACTTCAGGTTTGGGCAACGCATGGCTGGCCGAATCGGTGAGTGTGTGCAAGCCCTTAATGCACTGGGGGGAGCCTCTGCTAGATCGACACGTCGAGCTTCTTTTGTTTTTCTCGGGCATCAGACCATGGACAAGACGACCGTCGCTCAGAGAGCGTGTCTGCAGCGGATTTCATCAAGAGTCAAGAGTGAGGGAATCAGGCTCTTGTCCTAGTGGGATGACACCAAAGCTGGCATTTGAGGAGGTGATCAAGTCGAAGGACATGTATAGCCTCAACAGGTGCTCAGTTGCAGCCTTTGATCTTGACAAACTCAACATCACAAAGACAGACACTCTTCCAAAGCCGGCGGCATCACTACTTCCCCCGGCGGAGGCAGACTATCTGATGAACCCTGAGTTGCATATCATCCGCCCCCAGGAGGAGATTGATCTTTGGTGTGAAGCCAATAAGGATTTTCAGCCATACTGGGATGAGACATTGAGGCAGGATCGTGTGACCAGGATTGACTTATACAGACGGTTGTATGACAAGGGATTGCTTGGTTTTCGGAAGAGGATCAAATCACGTGTTGGTATCTTCTTTGTGGCCAAGGCAAGTGGTAAGGGCATTAGACTGATCATTGACTCGAGGATGGCCAACGGTTGTCACCGCCGCCCCCCGAAGACCAAACTAGGAGGTGCTTCAGCCATTTGTGAACTTGACTGCACCCTTGATGACAGTGACTTTGCTACATGCGAGACTGGCTATGGGGGTCTTGTTGAGGTGCGTGGGAAACTGTTTGGCAACACTGGCGATGTCTCAGATGCCTTCTATCAGTTCAGTGTTGAACCTCTATGTGAATGGTTTGGTCTAGATGATCCTGTCGAAGCTCATGAATTCTCATTATCATCGGTGTGGGATCCAGAGGTGAAGAAACATGTCCCGCTTGGCAAGCATGAGAGGGTCTTTCCCGTTTTCATTGGCATGCCACAGGGCTGGGCGTGGGCTCTTCATTTCTGTAATCTTGCAGTGGAATACAACATGTCCAAAGTCATTTGTAGTTCTCAGTTTATCAAAGAAGGATTGCCATCACCCGACCCTAGACGGGGTCCAGTTGGAAGTGTCTACGTGGACAACGTTGGGGTTTTTGGGTTTGTGGAAAAGGCTGTTGATGATTCGTTTGATGGTGCAGTTGACAGTTTGGAATCTGCTGGTTTTGTGCTCCATGAGCTTGAACGGGGAGCAGTTGAGGTTCAGAATGTCGGGATTGTTCTTAGGAGAGATTCCATGACAGTGCGTCACACCAAGAAGCGCAGTTGGAGACTCTACTTGGCATTGAAACATGTGTTGGGACAGGGTCGAATAACAACAGAGGCGCTACGTGTGATTGTTGGACACATTGTGCATTACTTTTCAATACAACGGGCGGGCATGAGTACATTGTATCACACCGACAAGTTTATCTTCAAGTGGTTGGACGGTAGGAGTCACGACATTCCAGGTCCAGCGAAGCGAGAGCTGAGGGTTGTGATAGGATTCATTTTTCAGGTTGAGATTGACTTGAGAGCCCCGTATGTTGATCGAGTGTACTGTGGTGATTCCAGCACTTATGGTTATTGTTTTCAGTGGACACCGTCAACCTCGGCTGAACAAAGGGACCTCTTCAAGTTTCATGAGCGGTGGAGGTTCCTGGAAGTTGAGGCACACACCGGGACAGGGCTTGGTTCGCATCATTCTTGGTCAGCAGACTTTGAGTTGCCAGACATTAGCTATGTACGGTGGTTATGCAAGAGGATGGGTTAGCAACGGCCGGGTTCAACTAGCTTGCCGCCTGGGAGTGTGGGTCTCACCGGAAGTGCCGATCAACGGAAATTTGAGTGGATTGATTTGGTTGGCCTACTACCCAGACTTCCCGACAGCTTGCTAGAACCTTGTCGTTGGAAGACGATTGTGCAAAGAAGGTGGAAACATGGTGAGGCGATTCATATGAAGGAAGGACAAGTTGCATTGATGACACTTCGTCGGGAGAGCAAACGTGTGCAATCACATGGATGCGGACTTTTGACATTATGCGACAACCTTTCTGCAACTTGTGCTTTTGACAAGGGACGTGCCAGAGACCTGCCTTTGTTAGCCCTGTGCCGAAGAGCTGGAGCTATTCAGATCGCTTGCGGGATTCGATGGCACCTTCGTTATGTTGAAAGTGCGAGGAATCCGTCTGATCATGATTCGAGAGTTTTCCCAAATAGATCCAGTAGTGGAGTTGAACTTCATTCAAAACATCAAGGTGGGTCAGCATCACAACAACTCAGCAAGCTGTTGAGACGAAAAACTCCAGATGAGCGACGGTCGCAAAGTGGTTTGAAACATGCTGCATTTTCGGAGAGGGCTTTCCGCCCTTGCGAGGCTACGTCACTAGTCTCTTCCCCCCGGAGTGCTTTGAAGACATCACATGTGTCAGCAAAAGCGAGCAGCAGTGAGCCACAGGTTGCAAAGTGCACTTTGGAGCTTTTTTCGGGTAACGGTCGTTTAACCTCTGCTTTTAACATGAAAGGTTTGAGAGTTTGCCCTCCTTTTGATGTCAAAGATGGCAAGTGGTTTGACCTTTGCAATGTTAACATACAACAGTTGATACTGGGTTGGATTAGGCAAGGTCGCATTTGGTATCTACACTTGGGGACTCCATGCACGAATTTCAGCATAACTAAAACAAATCAAGCTGGGAACAAACAGTTTTCGCAGTCAATGCAGTGTGCTCAGTTTACAGCAAGACTCATCCGACTTTGTGTTGATCATGGAGTTTTCTTTTCACTTGAAAACCCCAAGACATCCAAGTTGTTTAAACTCCGGTGTATCTCCCAAGCCCTTCAATATGCATCCGCTCACCTTATTGAGTATGACTGTTGCAGATACGGATGTTCATACCGCAAGGCAACATACATTGCTACAAACTGTCAACAGTTATCCTCTTTGGGCAAGCGGTGCCAGTGTGGTAAGGGTCAGCATGAGCATCTCCGGGATCGAGTTCGCATTAGGATGACAGATGGTAAGCTAAAGTGGTTTTGGAAGACATCACTGGCTGGTGAATATTCTGCTGAGTTGTGCCATGAGTGGGCAACACTTGTCCGTGGCTTGGCTCCAAGCTCTGCAATCAGAGGAAGTAAGGAACCTGTAATACTTCCAGGTTGGCTTGATGAAATTTGTCAAGTCACTGGCATCTCACCGAAGCTACCCATCCTCAAGCCATGCCCCTACCAACAGACAAGCCCCTGGAAAGAGGCCTGTGATAGCTGGGGAACGGAACAAACCACGGGTGGCTGCCGCAAAGGCAAAACTGCGGCAGCAAAAGGTGGCTGATACAGATTCCGGTTTGCTCAGGCGAGCACACTTGCGAAAGCAGGTTACTCGCGACAAGTATGCCGAAAGTTGGAACTCCTTCCTAGATTACTGTGTGGATCATACCCTACTTCCAGGCAGGTCGTCCAGATTTGTTGCTATGCACCAACTCGACTGTGCGTTGGAGGCCTTTGGGGAACACTTGTTTTTAGGAGGAGCTTCAAAGTACACTTTTACGTGTGCCTTGCAAAATGTCAACATTGTTGATCCTTGCTGGCCAACTTCAGCTCGAACAAATTTTCCATTGACAAAGGCTGCCAAGAAGGGTTGGGGAAACTTGGAGCCTGGTGCTTCTAAGGATCCCTGCCCCTTCGAAGAAGCTAGCTGGATTGCACTTGATATGGTTCGAAGAGGTTTGTGTTATTTTGCTGCTGCTGTGATGTTGAGTTTCGATACATACATTCGTCCAGGCAAGCTATGTGAATTAGTGGCTGGAAATGTGGTTCCTCCTCCAAAGGGTGTCCATCGAAAGTATGATCATTGGACTCTTTTACTACATCCACAGGAATCAGCAGTCCCTTCCAAGGTAGGGCAATTCAATGACTCTCTAGTTGTTGGCTCCCATGGCAGGGAATGGATTAGCGACCTCCTGGGAAGAATCTATAGTGTTCATCCAGGTGATTTGGACTCACAACTTTTTGACTTCACGTTGGATCGTTTTGAGAAGGAATTCAAGGTTAGTGTTTCACGTTTAGGCGTTCAAAAACTGCAGCTTTCTCCACATTGCCTTCGGCACGGTGGCGCCTCGCATGACTATTTATTTGGGATCAGAAGTTTATCTGATGTTCAGGCTCGAGGCTGTTGGGCTTCTTATGAGTCTGTCAGGAGGTACGCAAAGCATGGCCGAATCAACCGTCAGCTCAACCTCTTAACCCCTGAACAACAGCAGACTGCTAAGCAATCACATTTGGAACTGCCTCGAATTCTTTTGAAGTGTTTTTGAGGCCTCCTCAAGTTTATTGGTGCAAGATTCCATATTACTGGAAGATAATGGAGTGTGGTGCGGTGTGAGGATCTTAGATTGATCCATCTCTCACAATGAAACACCGTAAGAAAAATCTTACCTTGGCCAAGACATTATCAGCCCACAAGCTCAACTCTCCCTACAAAGAAAATCTCAACTGATAGGCTCTTTTGCTTCTGACAAGAAAAGTCCAAAACTGTGTCACCATGAAAGCTCATCATGGGCGCTCAAATCGCCTCAGGCATTGACATTACGAATTCTCACCGGGAAGCAACACAAACATCACATCCAAAAGTTTGGGACCATGAAAAAATGTACACAGAAGCAACAAAAACAAAACCAGTTCATTTGGTGAGCAATGATGGAGATACGGAACATTGACATCGATGGGAGAAAAATCATCACATTGCAAATTTCAAACAAAAGCAACAATGCAAAACACAGCTTCAGATCAAAAAAACCATGATCTTTCTTGATAGAAAGTATATGGTCCAACCACCGCATCAGGAGTGCATAGTCGCGAAGCCAATGAAGGAAAAAGAAAATCAGAACAATTATCATCTTACCTGGTGGTAAGTACACAATCATTCATCATTCCAGAAGTCAAAACAACTATCATCTTACCTGGTGGTAAGTACAGAATCATTTATCATCCTTCAGCAAAAATTGCACAGTACTCAGCCCAAGCTCAAGAAGTTATCTTTTCTGATGAAAAGTAAACCTACGGGCCTTTCCTTTAGCTTTGTTTGCCTTCTGAATTTCCTTCCTTGTAGCTGCCCTCTGCCTCTGCTACTCATCAGTGTTGAAGGAATTCTTCTCTTGGTTCGTCATGTCAGAGGGTTCAATCGTGACCAAAATTGGGCAATGTGCATCAGCATCTCTTTCACGCAGCATCAAAATACATTTGTCAAATAAACAAAAGTTCATTAACACTATACTTGTACTCCAGGCCATCATTGTTCTTGCCATCATTGAATGTTTCAACTGGAGTAGACAAACCATACTCAAAGAAGGTCAAACAACAATCACCAATACGTTCTGTTTCCTTACGAACATCAGGATCAAGATCAACTTTTCCTTCAATAGTATCACGACGAAGATATTTCAGATCCAAATACGAAATGGAATGGAACTGTCTGACATTCATGTCTTTGTTGTTCTTCAAAACCTTCTTGAAATAGTGGTCCATTGTTTGTTCCATTCGTTCCGTCCGAAACTGACATGTTGACATGCTATACGAGCCGTTCAACTGCTTGCCGGCCTTCTGATAGGATAACCGGCTGGCGTCTCCACCAACCATGGTAACCTGGCGACAAATACATTCAAACATCATGTGAGCAAAGATCTCTCCTGTAATAGCGTGTGATTTTCCTGCGGAATCGCGGTCGACGTGGTAGATACACACTCTTGTCACCTTCATTCTGGCTCTTTCCATGTCATCCAAATCTGTCTCATCATTTCGATCAAACAAACCTGTTGAGGATGCTGCGTCGGTGGTTCTGGGGATTGCCTTTCCCCATGTGATCTCAAAGATAACGAAACTCACCTTTCTGTTAGGACCTGACCAGACGTCTTCCTCTTGTGGTCCTCCAATCTGAACAATCTTGCCGTGCATTCCCAATCTGGCAAGACAACGCAAATCTTTTGCATCATTGAGACATAAACGCCAACGTGGGATTCCAAGTATTCTTTGTGTGGTTCCAGAGTTGCTGCCTCACATACCAGCATAATGTGCTTTCAAATTTTTTAGCATCTGCAAAAACAAGTTGTTGTTCTTTGGAGCATGATCTGGAAACTCATCTGGCCTTTCCTCCTTGTAATATATCTTGTCTTGGTCGATAAAGCTTGGCAGCAGCCAGTCAAAGACTTTGAACTGCTTCCCAAAGATTCTGGGTTCCTTTCCATCTTCTCACCACTCGAAAACACTTCAGTAATGTCAGAAACAACATCATCATAAGAATACTCATACCTCTCTGCCTCTGCAACAAGATTCTCCAACTGCAACTGCCTTTCTTCAAAGTGCCTTAGCCTTAGCTGATCGTTTTTCTTGTGGTTCATCATTGGCAACTCGAAGGGGATGATCTCCACAACCAAAAACAACAGGGCGTCCATAAAAATAGTCTTCAATGGTTGGCAAGGTAAAATACAAATAAAAAAATCAATAAAATTCTCTTCATCAAACTCAAAACGTGCAGGTGGATGTCCAACGGGGTTGGATTTCCTGTACTCGTAGAAGTCCAGGCTCCTTCAGCGAGTTTGTCTGAAGTACTTGCCATAAAAACCAAAATTCTTCTCCTTGTGCTGCTAGTCAAGTTGTCCCAATCTGTCCAAAGCACACTCGTATTCAGGTTCAACTGCCATAGGATCTTCGCTGGGTTGTGGCTTTGGAATCTCAATCTTGATTTTTGGTTCTGGTCCCAGTGGTTTTGACATAGCATCTTGAAGGAGTGACATCTTGTTTGTATGAAGTCTTTTGTAGTTTTCTCTCGCTGAAAAAAAAGGTGAAGTTCAAGGTCGGTTTGTGCAAATGTATGAAATATTCTCATCTGCCTCAGGCCTCAGTGCCGCCATGAATTCTTTAGTTGATGTCTGGGCAAAAATATCTTGAGCCTTTCGCTCTACCAACTCTTCACCATACCTGACTTCTTCTTTGACTTCAGTGTCTACAAAGGGAATTCCTTCTTCATGTCGTCGTTGTCTTCTTTCACTGTCTGCTTCCAAAAGTTGGTCCAAAAACTGCAAGTCACTACGGAGAAAGTTGCAAAGGAATCGTGCCATAACAGGGTTAGCCATTCTTGGACGTGGCACTAGGGTACTTTCTTCTCCTTCTTCATTTTCCTCATCTGCATATTGCTGAAAGACATCTGAATCAACAAGAAGGTAGGATCTCCTCATCATCACTGAGCTCACCTCAGAATTGTCATCATCAAGTTCAGCAGCACCAAAGTCAGGTACATCTTCAGTTGCATGCATTGGATCGTCTTGTGGAGCTTCTTCGTGAGGTTCATCACGTGCATCCATCTCCACATCCTCATCTTTAGCTTCTGTTCTTGATTTCTTACCTGGTGGTAGGTATTCAGGAACTTCTGCTGCTTCATCTGCCACTGCCATCTCACCTGATGGTGAGTCCGCAGCTGCAGCTTCCTCTTGTGCTTCTGGTATCTCACCTGGTGGTGAGTCTCCAGTTGCAATTGCATTTTGAGATGCTGAAGCAGGATCCACTTGTACCATAGTACGTTGCAACTGTTGATCTTTCTTGATGGAGAGCTCAAAAGTTTCTGCTAAAGGTCTGATGACCAACTTTGGATCCAATAGAATTGACATAATTCAGATCCTCAAAGGTGCGTGTCTGCGTGTTGATCACCAAGCGCTTGTAAAAGTTGTCTTGAAGTTCAGACCTGCTCTCAACACATTCCTTCAATTCTCTAAAAAGCAAATTCTGCAAAAGTACCAGGAACCAATTTCTCATAAGTCTGCTCCAGTTTCCTTTCAACTGCCCATAAACACAAACGATGAGAAAGACTCAAAATGTTGTGAATGTCAAGGCAAAGATTTGCAGAAGTGGGTTCTGTTGGAATACCAGCATCAGGATCAGGATCAACCAAATACATTTCACCTGTATCATATCTCATCACAACTTCCCAAAGAGCGGGAGTTCTTCTCACCTACTTGTCCACAATGCCAGTATACAAATCTTCAACTGCTTCAGCAAACAGACCAAACATATGAAGTTCCTGTCCATCCTTCTGGTCTTCTTCAAATTCAATTCTTTCTGTTTCTAAGCATGCTGGATTGTTGTCACCTTCACGTGCCTTGGAAGGCTCAGGAACTTCACGCCCCAAAAAGCGTCTTCGTTGGGTAATTTGGTGGCGGGGGAAATTCGGCTGCGGGAAAAGCGTCTTGACCTGGCCACAGAAATGTGTCTTCGGAAAAAGGTATTCGGTGGCGCCCGCAAAAGCGCTACACGCAATGCCTGCACAATGCAACTATAGCCGGAGCTGCTGCCAAACAACTCCAAAACATCACACTTCTGATCATCGTAAAACCAAAGGGCTTGTTCACCAAAACATCCTTCAGACAACAAGTTGTGATCTTCTCTTTTCAATTCTCCTTCATCTTTTATTTCTTCCTTGGCTTCATCTAGATTTGGAATGGAAACATCCTGCCATTCATCATGATCTCGTCTTACCTTTGATTGATTTACTCGTATCACTGCCTTCTTTGCGTGGATATGAACCATTGCTCCTTCCTGACTTAAGACCTTTCCTCTTATCCATCTTCCTTTGTCCTTGAACTTACTGGACTCTTGATGCCAGTAAAACACTTCATCACCATGTTTGTAAGGTCCATCAGATGGCACTGTCCTTCTGGCCATGTCATGTCTCAGATCAGCTGCTTGTCTGGCTTCTTGATGTGCTCTCAGAGCAAGACGTTGCAACGCCAGAGTTGAAATGTCTTCTTCGCGTGGTTCTGAAGTCAGCTGTTCTGGAATTGCTGTTTCTACATCAAAGAAGTCAGGAGGTCTCCTTCCGGTAGCAATCTCCAAAGGCGAGTATCCACTGATAGTCAACTGTGTGTTCCTAGCCCACACTGTCATCTTCACGGCTTGTCGAATGGTAACACCATTGAATCTTTCATCACCTTCTAATGACATGGCCATAAGAGTCCACTGTTTCTTGAACAATCTCACTGCTGTTTCAGCTACATTTGGCCATGGTGTTCTTGGTCCACATGGTAAACCCTTGATTCCATGAAACTTGTAATACTCATTGAACTCATCAGAAAAGAAAGCTTCATCTCCAACAATGGCCTTTGGAATGCACTTGTTCTGTTCATTCCATGCTCGAAGATGTGTCAATGTTTCTTTCTTATCGAGTGAATTCTGCGCCGTATAGCCCAGAGTAGACTTGTTGCACCGTCAAGAACAAGAAGAACTACATACTTCTTCTTCTTCTACTCGATTTCACAATGATCAACAAAAACAACATCACCGAAAACTGAGGCTCGAATGCCAGAGATCTTGGCTCGCGGCGGTGGTGCTACAGACATACTACATACCCTACATTTGTTGAAAACGTCCTCGTACTTCTCATAAATAT
>Ga0126337_10001360_pt1 | contig 14649 bp, 6 predicted proteins | sample DipCmetagenome_FD_92527 | JGI IMG/M metagenome (GOLD analysis project Ga0126337, IMG submission 92527) | Coral microbial communities from La Bocana,Puerto Morelos, Mexico - Diploria C A metagenome | ecosystem: Host-associated > Invertebrates > Cnidaria > Coral | place: La Bocana,Puerto Morelos... | reverse complement strand
TTCTTGGAAACAATAGTTCTTCTTTGTAAGGTTTTAGATTGCAATCAGGATATCTGTTGCATCGGATGACTGACTGACGCATCCTCAATAAACTTTCACATTGAATGTCTCGTGCTAGTGTAGCCAGAATTTATAATTATAAGTAACTTATTAAAATTATTGATGATCCTGTGCATATTCCTAGTCGCTTAATGCAACAAAAACCGGGATAAGCTCCGGCCTGAGGGGCCACTTAGGCTCGTATGCAGACTTTACCATTACCTACTGTCGTACAATAGGATGACCTCAACAGGGGTTTTTCGAAGCGGCTAAAGACGAAAACTTCTTTCGCCCGCAGCCGTCTTGTATCGCAATAGAAAAAAAACGGTAGAAGTAGAAAAAGTAACGGAGGCGACGTTCCCACAACGTAAACACGACAAATATTTTTTACAAACAAAGGTCACAAGACGGCGCATAAAGAGATTTTCGAAAGGCACGTGAGACTCCAAGCTGACCCGCGGCGAATTCATGGCGAGCGTGATAGTATTATGATTTCTATTGGTAAAAAATGGTGTCAATCAAGAACGCACATGCGCCTTATCATGACAATGACCTTAAAGTGGTAAAATCGCGCGGAGTGAATAGCCATTAAAAACTGTGAATAGTGCACGCGCGCTCATGAGTTGTTTTTTTTTTTTTAATGGACGACACTGTAGAATAGTGAGTGAAGAATTCTAACTTATATGACTGATATAATCAAAATCTTGTATTAACTAGAACTTATTCACAATAATAAATTATCATTAATTATTATTAATTAAAGTGAATTAAATAAATATCAGTAATAATTTTAAGATTAACATTTTAATGTAATCCACTAAGTTCTTACTTCATCTTCTTCCTCTGTGCTACTCTCATCGCTGCTCTGTTCACCCCATGGCTGATCCTTTGTCTCCTCACTTTCATGATTCAATTTCTGAAGGACAACAAACACCATCATGCTTAAATGTGGCAATACAAGGAAAATAAGGCGATGTACTTAGTACATAATGCTCTTATATATGTTGTAGTTAAAAATTAAATTCAGGTAAAAATAATTATAGCCTAGTTGGATTCTCAATTTCCTTTGTCTTCTAACCATAATTATTCATAATCAATGAATAAATAGGGTTAACAGACAAAGGAATTTTTAACCACAGTACAACATATATCTCACCACTATTAAAGGTTAAGTGAAAATAAAGCCCACAGATGTTAAATATTAGTTTTTATTAACAACTCAAAAGACATAAGAGGAGCAAATATGCTTTTTATAATAACTGCACGCTCATTGGCTAATTTTTATTGCTAATGAGCGGGCAGACGTATGAATTTATAATTCATGTGACATTGTTGTTGTTGCTGTAAAAAAAACAAATTGATATCAGTTTTTTTGTGTGTGTCTGTCCTGCTATTGACAATGAATTTCATCATAACATTGTCAAAGTACTCTGTGGATCCACAGATTACTTTGACAATGTTATGAAGCAATTCATTATCAACAACAGGACAAGGTTGCAAGATACAGTTTAGTTATCAGCAGTTGATGGAGAGTCGACTGAGTATCAATCGAATGTTGATCAAGTATGTCAATCGACTCTTGATGGCCAAGCCTCCAGTACAAATAATCTGATTACAAAAAAATAAATAGTAATCCTCACATTAACAACAACACCAAATTTAACCAGTGATGACAGTTTTGCTTCTTCAACTGAAATGTATTGAAAATATTTTCCTCATACAAGAATGGATTAAATATAAAATATTTTGTAAAGACACATTAGTAGATATAAATCTCAAGCATGTACAGGTACAGATGCAGTGATTGTACTAACAAGCCATCGTCGTGGTCTAGTGTTCTGTTTTCCCTATAAGATCTTTATGATGCAACTATAAATGTATTCAAGTAATTATGACATGACCAAGATCTTTTAATTTGTCACATATCTCTTAAAGAAACTTTTATAATTTAAGTACATAGTTGATTCCCTAAACAATGGATGAAATAAGTACTTGACAATTTTTTTCAGTCTACAAGAGAGTTTGCAGATTTTCGGATTTACAACTATAGAAGTTTTTAACACAATCATTACGACCTGAACAGCCCTGTCATTTTGTGTAATTAAAGCATAAAATTAATTCTGATTTTACTTAGCTGATAAAATATAATACCCAGAAATTGTAAAATGTCATTGAAAATTATTCCATAATATCAGGAAATTGCAAACTTTAACTGTCATGCAAGCATTATGCTGCAATTTAATTTAATTGATTTAGTTGAACCAGCCAAGAAATTTCACCAAATTTTATGTTTAAAATAAAGGTCATTTAGTATAAAAGTTTAACATACCACTGTCAATACAGATTTTTCAAAGAAGTGAAGTATTTAAAATAAACATCCTAAGCTTTAACTACCAACAGAGTAATGACATTTTACGAATCAACAGAAGAGAGACAAAAGCATGCAAGACCTTACCAAGCACAACTTGAACAATGAAGATGGCGGCAGAGAGAGAAAAGAAGATCAGCTGACCACTGCTTTGATTTCCACGACACACAAAGTAATAAACTGAAGAGTCAATATGGTTAATTTGTTATCAAGCTAAGTTTAGTAGAAGAATGTTCTAAGATGATTAATGGATCAACGAAACACAAACATCTTACTGGACATTAGTGACAGCAGAGAGTGAGACACAGCACAGAGAGCAGATGTGCCAGACAGAAATAGAAGACAAAGTATGCATGGGTTACTGCCACATGACCATAGTGAAAGATGAATGGATATGATTGACAGGTCGACGGGCAGACAGGAAAGACAGACATAGACAGATAAATAGACATACAGCCATGGATGAACAGACAGACACAAATGGATGGACATACATACACAGATGGATTTTCACAGTTATCTAGAAATGCAAACAGATAGACAAACAGACATGCCTATAATATAATTACTAGCTTGCAACAGAGCAACTCCTTAACCCCACCAGGTTAAATCAGATGGCAAAGACTCAAAATGAAGGCCAGACACAAAGTGCAATATGAGCTGCCTTCATCATCCCAGTCACAAACAGAGGGTTGTTGAATGACTTTTGAAATAATTAACGCATATTTATATAGACCTTACTATTGGTATTGTTCTCGTCAATGATGAACTCCCTACTTATGTGTACACAGTTTCCACAACAAGAGTACATGCAGACAGTCACAATGTCAAAGATACCCTCAGCTCTGATCAGCGTTGTTTATTGGTAGTTTTCAAACTTTGTACTCACCACCTAGCTGTCACTGACACAGCCCTTTTCCAGCCCCCTTTTAGCATTTTTGGCCTCCATAATTTTAATTTAAAAACACAATCTCATTTTCTCCAAAAAAAAAATTGTGTCAACCAGCTTATATTTTGTTTTTCATAGAAACTCTGTAATCATTGCTACCCAAAGCATGCCATACTTGATTCATTTGCAGGGAGGTAGTTAGTATGTTGCATTAATCTACACTTTCCACCAGATTCTTGATCGAATGAAAGAGCCAGTGCATGGGTAGAGAAAATAACAAAGTGCAACAATAATATATGAGAAAGTCTTGGCAATCATTCTGATCTGGTGCCAAGGGGTTTTCTGATATCTCACAGTTTGGAGACTCCCCTTACCACAAAGTCCTGCCTATTTAACTTTTTTGTTTATGAGAATGGGATTCGGACAAGAAACATATGTATAACAACAAGACATGGGGGGCCCATTCCCTACTGGTCCATACTACCCTTTTGCATCAGTTACCTAAATACTTTGAAGAGACACCCTAATGTCCTGGTCTTGACAGTGCCCCGTGTATAGAGGCTCCAGTCCAGGAATCTAGCCTGAGAATACAGGGACCCCCTCCCCTCACCGCAATTGATATTACAGCATGAAACGACCTGTTCAGCATCTTACAAGGGAGAGAGAGACAATATGATTTACAGCTGGGAAACCCTATATAGATAGCAACTGGCAATGGATGGAAACCCTGAGTAGCTACCCACTGGTAATAATTGAAACCCTACATGGATAGCCTCCTTTAATAAATGAGGAACCCTGTCAAGCCACTGGTCATACATGAGGTCCCTGTGTGGCTAGCAAGTAGCAATCAATGGCGACAGAGTTCATGGCCACTGGTGATGGATGGGGGATACTGTGCAGCCAGCAATTAGTGATGATTGGTGGATTGCCTGTGTGCCAGCCAACAAACAATTTAGCAACAAAACAACTGAAAAAGAAAATTACAAAATAATAATGGCAGAGTTGGAACATAAGAACACAAACTGAACACAAAAATGAAATATACAAGAATATTTAAGAAAGACTGGAAAAGAAAAAAAGAAAGAAAGAAAGAATTGTGAATAGCATGCATGCCCAGAAAACAACAAAATGCAAAAATGGAATGAACGGCACTGTAGCAGAAATTTAAACAGCACCAAGCAACTCAAAAACCAGCAAATGGAAATGAAAATGAAAAAAAAAATACATTTAAAGCTGAATAGCATCAAGAAAGATCACACAGAAGTTATAGTTTCAAATATATTTTTATTTTTTTAAAAAAAAAGTTGTTAAAAGACACATCAAAAGACTTTATGCAGTTCATGGAGCCTGGTACGGAATTCATAAAGTCTTTATGTTATTCATCAATAATGCTTCAGTGCACAAGAGAAAGATACAGAAGATCACAAAATTTAACAATAAAAAGTTTAACGATTATTAGACTTTGTTTGGTCACAATTATAATTAGAGTACCAGATTGTAAGAATTCACCAAGTTGATAACTAGATTGTAACAGATCTAGAAAAAGGGCTTTAAAAATGCTACAGCATCCATAAAGCACACATCTTAAATTCTACCAGGTAAGTCTTTTAAGTACAGAGACTAAAAGAGACTTGTATTAGAAGATCTTGCACTTTTTCTACTGGAATACCTCCAAAAACTAAACTAAAAAGAAAGTCATAATTTATCTTCTTTACAAATATTTTAGTGCCATGAAAAGCTTTAAAATAATGCATTTTATCATTAACTTATAATTAACAGTCTAGTCCACAGTCTTAGTAAATTATGTGTTACATGTAGATAATTGTTTATTTTTCCTGACTCCTCTATTTCTTTCCTAGTTAAAAAATAACTTGTTTGAACTTAATTTTTCCATATGACCTTTTAATTTATTAAGTAATTTAGTTCAAATAAATATTATTACTTTATCTCTACATCCCTAATACACTTATTTACAGATTTGGTTAGATTTCAAAGTGACATCCAGACCATCAATTGATAACAGTTTGTTATAGTGATAACTTATCTTCAGTACAATGGCAAAATTGCTGACAGAAATCCCACCAGGGAATTTATTTCAGCAATGCCTCAAAAAAGAAGGATCCACTCTCTTCTTCATTAATTGATTACCAATAATTTCAAATGTTTTGTAGCTGGGAAACACAAATTCAATTTTTAAATGTTAATGGCAACATTATATATTTAATTCATTTTGCTACTTTTTTTAAGTGCATGCAATATAATGCTGATGATGACGTCAACATTTAACTACTGGCATGTACAATGCCTCCTTTCTTCTTGTACACACATGTATGTGAAACTTAATTTCCAGATTTGTACAATAATGTTGATAAGAAATGCATGCATGCAAGTATTATAGTAAAGCGTTAAGCCAAAGTTTCTGAAGACTGAAGAATTGCTAACTTAGGGGCAGCAACAGTTCCTTCAAAAAATACACATCTCAGAATTTTAGTCAAACTTTACAGGTCACACAGTCTAAATGTTTTGCAGTTCTGTGACAAGTTTAGGAAAGTGTTGGACTCACAAAAAAAGGTATTAGTCTTATCATATAACACAGTCACAAAATTACTGTTTGCCACCCCTTTATTTCTCCTCAGATTTTACAGAAATACTGAGGGGTGATGCCCTGATGCAAAAGGTAATTGAAAGTGAAAGAAATTTTGAGCATTATTTTAAGAAGCTTGCTGGGTCCATGAGGGTTAAGCATTCCATCCATACCACTAAATCTTGACCTCAAATATTGGCCTGAAAAAAGCAGGAGGTGAATACAAGTCCCCTGGAGGACAGCCACCATTTTGAGCAGTTGACTCACTGCCCTTACCCTGAGAATCATAATTTTCTAATGCGAAGGCCATTGAATCAAGTAAAGAGTCTAAGTCTTCTTCGAGTTGAATCTTGCGTTCTGTTATACTGCCAGCTGACTCAGTTCTGTGTTCCCGTAAAAGATGTGGAATGGGAGAATCTAAATGCAAGTTCCTTCTGTCTTTCATTTTAGACCTGTACCTGTAGACTTCACTATCAGAGGCAACAGCTGCTCCGTAATCACTTTCCGTCTGGCTGTCGCTTTCAAAGTGATATTTATAACACTCAGTGTCTGACACAATATCTACTGGTGGTGGGTGCTGAACTAATTTTTCGGCTTTCAGCACCTCTGTTCTTGAAATCGACATTGTTGGATTAGCGACAGGTTGGACAATGTTGTTGTTCTCATCATAGTGGAGTTCTGGTAATGAGCAATTAAGATCACTTGCAGAACTGTAAGCATCAGAACACCTGCTCGATGCACTTGAGTCAATAACACGACTCATATCTTTCCTGCACTTGAAGCACTGCGTTGGTGTAAGGTATCTGTCCATCGAATCGCTATTTCCCATCAAAGATTCTAGACTACGAGATCTCCTCTTAACAGCCGTGACTTCAGAATTAGTAGATTTCTGTTTGGGTCTTCGCAACACAACATTACCTGTCACACTGTTTGCCACGTTAGATGTCAAGTTATTAAACGGTTTATCCCGGTCTGCTGGAGTTAAATAACTGCTAGGTTTTCGAGGCTTAGGGCATGGCTCTTTTATAATGACAGCACTGGCCCGTTGAGCTGACCTACTATAAAGACCGGAATCTGTCTTAGATTGAATATTGCCTGTATTCCAAGGAAGTCGTGGAGTTACAAGTTTAAGTCTGCCACCATTTGTCTGAAGAAAAGACTTAGTCTGAGGTCGAGTTGAGCTAACAGGGATGTTAGAGGAAGGTTTAACCCCATTCATAGCAGAATGAAGGCTGCCTCCACGAGGCTTAACAGGTCTAACACATTTGACTTTGGACAGAGTAGGATTTCGTAATACCACCTGTGCTTTCTGTCGCTGTTTAGCCACATCCACCTTAGCCATCTCCAGAACAGAGGTCGTGTTGTCCTGAGCGGAGGGTGACGTTAGACGAGACTTCAGTGTCGCATGGCGTGTAATGGCCAATGCCATGGCCTCACTTTCTGTCAACTTGTTTCTGAAGGAAATAAAAAATCATAATTAAGTATTTCATAACTTAGTTAGGTCAAGATAGAATATGTGGAGTTATTAACTTCCGTTCAGTACAAGACTACTACAAGTTCATCTAATTCATTGTACAGACAGAATTTGTATGAAAAATTTACTTATTTAACTTCACTTGAACTAAGCTTCTCAGTGTGTAACTCTTGATTAGTAATCTCAAAATAGATAATTTATTTTGGCATGTAACTACTATTTGCCTTATGTACACTGAAAATTGGCAATATTAACTTAATATCCATTGAAAAATATGCCCACTTTGCCATTGGCAGTTATATAACTACACTGTATTAACAAGCACATTTCTCACCTGAGCTCCTCAATCTCTTTTAAATACTTTTGGATGAGATCTTCCACTCCCCCGTCAACATCACCTTCAAAACAAAATAGGGGGAGAATTGCATGTTAATAGAAGGAACAAAATACTCCATGAAGTTTGCCTAAACAGACATGAAGCAATCATCGACAATTATTTCCCATAAGACCACATTTCCAGTCTTTCCTTTGAAAGTGTCCTTTCAAACTGTTATGTTCATGCATTGCACTGAGACATTAATCTTGTACATGTAACTTGTGAAGCTGTAAAGGTCTACATGTAATCTTGAAACAAAAAACTTAAGGTGTAATTCTCCCTACCATTCATTGATGCCAGCACTTGAGAGGAGATGAGGTCTGTTATTCTGACAGACTGCGTGTCAATTGTTTGTTGTAGGGCTTTAATACGGACACGAAGCCTAAAGAAAAGAAAACATATCTTGATGGCCCACTCAATCAGCATGGACATATACATGTACTTGGTGAGTTACGGCAAGGTCTTTGTTACTACTGGTGTACCACAGGAGGTCCAGTGGCCAAATGGCTAGTGTGAGTGGACTCTGGATTTACTGCCATTAAGGTTTCAACCCAAGTCAGGGTTATTGTGTTATGTTCTTATTTGGGCAAGGCACTCCTCTCTCACAGTGCCTCTCTCCACCCAGGACTAGAAATGAGTACTGGACAATTAATTACTGTCATTAGTAGCATCCCATATGCGACTATCCCTATAGACACTGGTAGGCCACTGGTGGGCCACTTGCCTCAAACCCCAAAACTTACCTTCCTATTAGCTAACAAGGCTGTCGTTGCCTAATGGCAAGCATGTATGATTACACATCAGTATTGTCTGAGTTTGAGATCAGTAGGGACCAGTGATAAGTTTTCGTTTTCCACTAGTGCCGGAGTTAACTTGTACTTACTTGTCATTTTCAGTTTTTAGCATTGCATTCTCATGACATACATCACTAACTTGATCCCCGTCCACTCCAGATATTCGTTTCCCCTGCAGATAACATAACAAAATAAGATGGTCTCAATAAACAAAGAATCGGAACCTGCCAATAAAACTGCTGAGAGCCATATCTTCACCACTCTTCTCAATGTCTAGAATTGTCATGAATGCTGTCTCTTGTTTGATGACAGTGTCAAACTATAATTAATTAGAAAACAATCCTAAGAAAATACACGTTCTGATTGGAGTTTCTCTAGCTCAACAGCAACACAAAATGAGCACTGGCTGTTGATGCAATTTTGGTGTGAGCAAAGAGAATTTACATTTTGATGAACAGTAAACAAGTAGTTTTCTTTTTTTGTTTTTCAGCTTGGTGTTTCCTAAAACAAATAGACAAAATGTTCCGATGCTGCGAATAAGTTAAAGAAACACTCATGTAAGAGAGAACTCAAAAAAGGTGTGGAAACATTTGTCTTTTGACTTGAATTGTGTTCCCATACCATTTCACAGTTCTCTCAAACTTTAATTTGTATTTCTATAACTTGATAAAAACACAACGTTTTCTATAGATTCCTAATTAAAAAATAATCTACTATGGCAGGCTCGCTAGAAGAGCAGCTATAGTATGGCATGGACACCAAGGGTAAATTATTATTAAGATTTTTTTATTACTTTTATTACAATTTTACACTTGAACCCCACTATTTCAAACTCTAAAAGGAAAATAACAACAACAAGTAGTTTGAAATGGCGGGGGTTCTAAATAACTGGGTCAGCATAAGTATGTAAATAACAATAAATTATTAATTAATATGCAAGTTTGAATAACCAAGTTTGAATTAGAAAGGTCCAGCTGAATTACCTGTTTAAACTCCATTAGCTCCATCGTGAGTTTCTGTATTTCAATTCTCAAAGCAGACATTTGTTTACTAGTTTTATCTTGATTAACAACCACCTTTAAAAACAAAACATGATTAAACAAGTGGCAACTGAAGTCAGAATACTCTGACGCTCAGGGTCGGCTAACTTTTTATCTTAATACATGTCGTTTGAAAGGGCGTTATACATACAGCTTGACCATACATTTGATAATGTACAATACTTATAAAAACAAAGTCAGATCATTTTTACATCAGTTAAAAGAAAATTGTCAAATTTAAGGAACATGACAACATCTATCCTAGAAATGAATGAATTGAAACATTAACTATGACACAAATAAATATTTGACATAGTTAAACGCTGCACATTTATAGATCACAAAACTTGGTTTAGTCATTCAGTAAGGTGCAGGGGTTACCAGTGATAAAATTAAATTGTTCTCTGTCACAAAGTAAGAAGAAAAAACAAGACAGTCTTCTCGACTGGTAAACTATTGATATTGTTTTGTTATTTTTTTCTTTCTCCTACTTTGTTTTTTTTTTTCCTTTCCTGGCTTCAAATGGATTTCGAATCTTGCACTCCATAAGCACCACAGTACATAAAACCACAATGTATGACTGTATAACCCTTAAAGTTGCAGTGAGGATATTCCACTGCAGCGCAAAAATATGAATTTTATTCTTGAGTGGTAAAAACAATATTTTAAAGATGCAATGATTGAGTAAAATATTGCTTCTAACACAAGAAAATAAAATTAATATCTTCAAGAAACCAAATAATCAACATGTACTAGACTAATCTATTGCTTGTTATTCCCGACTGTTTGCACAAACAATCACAAAAATGAGAGAAATGGTGCCATCAATAGCCTCACAACTTTTGCGAAGGAATATAGAAAACATGCCGCTGAAGTCCCATAAGAAGGTTTCAAGTAAATTTTGCAAGTGGAGTTTGTTCCAGTAAAACACTCATACCTACATGTATGTTGTAGTTAAAAATTAAATTCAGGTAAAAATTAAATTCCTTTGTCTCTTAACCCTATTTATTCATTGATTATGAATAATTAGGGTTAAAAGACAAAGGGAATTGAGAATCCAACTAGGTTAAAATTATTTTTACCTGAATTTAATTTTTAACTACAACATGTATATCTTTAGTTAAATGAAGTAATAAAATATATATATATATATCTTATTAGACGTTTTAGTGTGTAGTATCACTGTATATTTTACGAGTCATGCAGTATTTTGGCGAGCCCGAAGGGCGAGTCAAAATACAAATGATGAGTAAAAATTTACAGTGATACTACACACTAAAACGTCTAATAAGAGATTTATTATCCAACGTTTTAGTTTCCTCAAAATTCTGACTTGCCAAGGTTTTTGATCTTTCGCGCAGTCGGGGGAATGAGACGAGTACAAATATTGTGTGATATTTGTACTCGTTTCGCACGTTATTTGTACTCTACGAAGCAGTGTTGGATAATAAACATGTATATGATTACAGTGTTATTTCTGAGGAAACCTCAAATAAAAACATACATGTACAGCATGACTTTACCTTATTCTTTATGTTTCTGGCACGGTTGGCATACTTGAGTGTGTTTAGGGTTTCCATGAAGTCCCGATCAGATGGTGAAATACATGCTATCATGAGAGTGCGGCTGTAACAGATAAAAACACTCACAATCACCTTTTGCTACACTTTTAACAATATTATTGTAGGAGAGACTGATACAAAATCACAAAGCAAACCATAAATGTAAGTTAATTCATTGATTAAATGATATACATGTATGCACCAATGTAACTATTTCACACTAATTTACCTGTTTCCTCCAAGGGAATCCTGTAATAATCTGGTGAGTTTGGAATCTCTGTAAGGCACATGGCTTCCCTTCTTCGTTGAATCCCCAAGAGCACTAATCACATTACCCAAGGCAAGCTGATCAAGTAGAAAATAATAAAAGGAAGTAATGTCACTTGACATTCTCTTTTATTTTATCACTATAATAATTAACAGCATAATTTGACCGATCCAACATCCTGATTATCTGGAAAAAATTTCAATGGTCAGTGACACAACTACTGAGATAAATGATTGCAAACTCTACTGGGACAGAAATGAACATTTTAACACAACCTTTCACATATTTCATACGATATCAGCTGAGGACTTCAGTATTTCACTGACCATCAGTAATCAAAATCTAAACTGAGGGGAAAAATACTTTACTGCTTACCAAACCACAGTTGATAGAAATGCCCTCTTTTGCTCGGTCACCTGTAGCACCAGTCCTTTTAAGTCTCTCAGACCCAGCCAGATCCACAAAGTTGAATTTGGCTGTAAGCATCTCATATTCATAGCTGTTGATGTCATCTGAGGATCGCTTGTCATCATCGTCAGTAAGCTGTAATGTTAAACAATAATTTATTGTTGTATACAAATGTATAGAAACTTGCAAAAAGGCAAAACATAACTAAGTTTAAAGACAACATCCAGACAGAAAAACTAGATAGAGATAACCATTAAAATTAAATGCAAACTCTGTGATCATAAGCTGACCTACATGACTACTGTGTACACAGCTTCTCTCATGACCATGGGTAAAACAATACTGGGGAAGTAGTATTTTTAAGTTTCTTAATGTTTTTTTGATTGTCTTTTCCACTTTGTTTGTTTTGTTTTTTCAATTTTTTTCTGAGATTTACAATTTAAACTATCCAAAAATTTTACCTTGACAACTCTTTGTTGCTTGACATGAATAGTGAATATAGCATGCGATCTTGATGATTGTGCATTCATATTTGTGCTGGCAGTGGTTCGGGAAAGAGCTCCTTGTTGTAAACAGTTCAAAGTCTGGAAAAAAATGTATTGAATGTCACTCTATTGCTGATTTTAGAAGATTCTGTAATTATCTATACTTAAAATGTTTCAAACTTTCATTCAAACTTTGTAGTTATATTGTAAAACTCACATATAACCATTAACTTATTTACAGTGAATTCCTAAATCAAGTACTGCTGAGGCAAGCCTCAGTATGGAAGCATGAAAACGAGGTGGGTAAGGATAGAATCTTTAACTAAAATATGGCGATAAGTGAAGCAGAGATGCTTACAGCTCCAGTTTTACTAAAGGGAAGTGATATTCCTGAAGCTAGCCTTGCGAGAAGGAAATCAGCAGGGTTGGAAAATGCTAATGTTTTATTTTGGTGACAATTTATGTGTGATCATGAAAGGACAGGTCATAAGCCTACAGTATGTTTCCTGGAGTTTACATCACGTATATATGTACATGTATATATGTATATATGTAAGTACATGTAAGCCCAATGTAACCTTAATTCCGAATGAAAAACAAAAGATTAGCTTTTCCCAACTCTGCTGGTTCCTTCTCAAACCAGCTTCAGGAATGTCACTTTTCTTTAGTAAAACTAGAGCTGTAGACATCTCCGCTTCACTTATTGCAATATTAGAGTAAGAGATTCTATCCTCACCCACCTAGTTATCATGCTCTCATACCGAGGCCTACCTGAGCAGTCCGCCATTTATGAATCCAATGCATGCATGTAGAACAACACACACCAAATACAGATAAAAACATGTACTATTAAATCTATCATAAGTTTTCATCTGTTGTCCAAGTTGTATATTTGAAGGTTTCCAGCTGTCCAATTGTCAGTACTAACAAAAAGTGTAAGTTTTATTTACCATTTCACTTAAGGTTTGAGCATGTCTCTATTTTCCCAAGGTTGTGATCTAAATACATGTAATAGTGTACATGTACTAAGGTTGAGTGACCAATCATTAAATAAGCATACATATGTACATGTATGCAAAGTGCCAAGTGGCAATATTTTATCATTCCAGTGACAACATCAGTCAGTTAAGAATGAAATCATGACTTTGAAAAAAAACATTCCGACAAGTGTCAGAGTCTGATATGACACAGCTCTAATTTCATATAATTACCTTATGTTCAACCACTGTGAATGCAAACATCACATGGATGAGACGTTTAATTAAGCAGCTCTTGAATTAAAATGTAGCCAAAAGTACACTTATAAAATATAAACATCAAAAATCATTAATATTATTAATTTTCAATGATTTGAAGCAGAAAATAGTGGCGTTCTTATATGTTTCAAGATCTTTGTTTCTTAACAAAACAGACATGCAGTCAAATACATTTATCATATGACAAAAAAATTCAACCAATAATTTTTACTGATTATCTGGGTATATCCAGTTCTTATCTTATAACAAACTCAGTAATCTATTGTCTGGCAGACAGCCTGGTGTTTCATGGGAATAAAAATAATCACAGGTTCCCACCAGAGGCAGCCGCAAATTGTAAACACAAACTGCAGGATGTTATTAAATCGAAATTCACATGCCCAGAGGGCATATATATAAATTTACACCAGTCAACAAATAAAAATTTAAATCTATCAAGCTAATATTTGTCATCCATTCTGAATGGCTTAAGAGTAATTTAAATTTATTCAAATCATAACAATAAAATTCTAATAGAGCATACACTGTATGTATGTATGTAGAACACTTGTCTACAAGGCTATTCTGGGCACTTGTACATGGCTAGGGACGAGTAGAACTGTTCATGGAGTATCATGTTATGTAGCTCAGTGACGTGGTAGAGCATCTGCACTAGTAACGAGAAGGTTATAGGTTTGACTCACATCTGGAAAACTATACAACAGTGCCATCAGAGCTCAATGTTGTGACTGCTGGGGTCCCCATTGCAGCCAAATTTTTTTTCACTGGCAGCTAACTTCCTATGCTTTTCACTGATTGAAATACTTTTGCTGGTGACTAAATCTGAAAACTTAAGGGCCAGCTGCCCCCAAGGGTTTTTCCTGGAAGTTGAACCCTGAACATGGTCTTTAGCACTAAGCATTAAAATTAAACAAGAATATAAAGTAAAAAATATAATGCCTTCTTACATCTTGTGCTGAGTTCACTGGCTTCATTGTCACACCCATGGTATAAATAACCCCATTTGCATCTTCATGAATTTTGACATTGCTTTTACGACCCTACAAAAAAAACAAATATGTCATGAATTAAAACAGCTACAGCAAAAGTATATGTACTGTACTCAG
>Ga0126337_10001359_pt1 | contig 14655 bp, 9 predicted proteins | sample DipCmetagenome_FD_92527 | JGI IMG/M metagenome (GOLD analysis project Ga0126337, IMG submission 92527) | Coral microbial communities from La Bocana,Puerto Morelos, Mexico - Diploria C A metagenome | ecosystem: Host-associated > Invertebrates > Cnidaria > Coral | place: La Bocana,Puerto Morelos... | reverse complement strand
CTCACCAAAAGCTTTGTCATGTGAGTCAGTCCACTGGAAAGTGACATCTTTGTGGGTTAATTCTCTTAAAGGCTTGACCACATCACTCAATTTTGGACAAAATCTTGCAAGGAAATTGAGCATACCCAAATAACGTTGAACAGCATGTGGGTCTGCAGGTTTGGGCATGTTTGAGATTGCTTCCACCGTGGTTGGAGCTGGGCTAACCCCTTCAGGACTGAGCTGGAATCCCATGAAGATCACCTTTTGAGTTTTGAACCTCCACTTGGCTGGATTCAGCTTGAGTTTCACTTCAGTATTCGCCTCAGGAAATTGTAAAGATTCTAATCGTGATCTTGCTCGGCCTCCTCCTGTGTTTGTCCACATCCATAAATAAGAACATCATCAGCAATGTTGCAGATACCCTTCAATCCTGCAAGGGCTTCTTACTGTATCGCTTGATACTCCTTGGGTCCACTGGAGACTCCGTAGGGTAACCGAAGCCACCGGTACCTGCCAAAAGGTGTGTGGAATGTTGTGGCCAAGTTTGATTTGTGATCTGGAAGTATGTTGGTGAAACCAGACATCGCATCTGTGACTGAAAAACACTTTGCACCATTCAGTTGTGGCAAGATGTCCTCGAAGCAAGGAATTGGATGCTTGGGGACTCTTATTGCCTTGTTAATGGTGTTTGATGGGTCCAAACAGATTCTAAATTTGTCCTTTGTCTCTCTAATTGTCATGTTACTGCACCAAGCTGTTGGCTCATACTGTCGGCAAATTTTTCCTTCGCTTTCCATCTTGTCTAACTGCTCTTTGATTCTGGCATGTCTTGCTTCTGGTTGTTGGTGGATGGCATCATGGACTGGCGTCACTTTTGGGTCTAAATCAAAAGAAACAGGCTTTCCAAACTGTCCCAACCCTGTATGCACAATGTATGCACAACCCTATATTGCTTTAGCCTTCTCACATTGCTCAAAATTCTTAGCTACCTGTAGCATTGTCTTAAATGAGATGATTTCTTTCGTTGGCCCTTATCTAGTAGTTTTGACATCAGTCTCTTGTTGTTGATCCCTGATATGAATTTATCTCTGAGTAACTGATCTTCACATTTATCACAGTACTCAAGTCTCCTACCTTGTTGTTTAACTCTTCCTTCCCAGGCTGTGACAGATTCTTGGTCTTCCTGTTTCATTTGGGCAAACTTTGTTCTTTCCGTTAGGACTCCTTCGCTAGCCATGAAGTGTTCCTGCAAGTGCTTGAGTATAACGTTCGGTTCCTTTGCTTCTTCCTCTGATAGTTGAAAGCCGCGTACAAGGTTTTCGAGTTCTTTGTTACCAGCAATGGCGGAATGGAAAGCTTCCAAAGCTTTTCCTTTTGAAAGCCACTTTGGCTCAACAGCCACGGGATCCACTCCTTCTTCTGGTGCTTCGGGTGGAGGCTCGCTATCATACCATCCATTGAGCTCGAATATCTGAATGAACTTTTCACAATTTCTTCATGGATCTCCCGTGGTCGAAAACCTCGGAAGAATGACAGCCGCGACTCCCTGTCCTGACGTAGACGCCATCGTCAGATTTATCATGATACCTGAGTTCCAGGGAGAGTGTTAAATCAGTTCCCACTTCTGACACCATGTTGTGGCAGCACGAAAACAAAGAGAACTCAATGATGGACACCACCTTTTTTATTACGCCCCCAAGGCATGCTGGGGCCAACTATAACAATGTATGATGTAACATAATGTGGCATTACATATATGTGAGCAATGTACACTGACGGCACTGTAACATCATAACATTAGATTAGGGCACTTAGTAGAATGAGGGCGCTTGTTGGAATAGGGGTTGTAGCGCTTTTGGCGACCAAAGCAAATCTGAGACACCAAGGGTGTCTCTCCAAGACACGGTTAACAAGGTGTTTGGGGGCTATTTTATGGATCGAGACTGAAGATAACGAAGTTGACTGTTCACACGAATCTTTATTCTTGAAAGCCATTCGATCACGAACCACAAGCAACAATCAAAATCACAAACAATCGCTCGTAAACTGAAACAACAATACAACGAATTTCTATCAATCTAGTGAAATGTTGCGAAGTACATATTAGAAAATTGCATGTAAAAAACTAAACCTTAACGCCGATAACGAGATTAAAAGGACAATGAACAAATACAAATTAAATAAACCAGAACAAACTACGTTAAAGTACGAAAGTTTCGCTACAAAATTACAAGTATTCTGGTGGCTGGTTAACAGGCCATTGTTCTTATCTCAATGATGGGCGTTAACTTGCATTTGGTACAATTTGACATTTAAATCTTGAAATTCATTGAAAATACGGCAATACAACAAAACTGATCTGTGAATACTTTCGCCCAATACTAAAAACTGAACTCAAGACGCTAAACTCGACTTTTATATGTGCGTGGTGACGCTGAAAGGTCCGATTACAAAACCAATAGAAATACAGATAAACAGATAAACATTGTAACTATGGACGCTGTAGGATCTTTCTAAAATTATTAAACTTATTAATGATCAATTCAATAAAAATGAGCCTTCTGGCTAGTGTCCTTAACAGGGGTGCTAATAAATAAAAACGCATTTGAAGGTGGCACCTATTCGAAAAGGGTTTGCTTATTGGAAGGAGGGTGCTAAATTGAATCATTACCTACTAGTACCTGGAATTTTTCTGTAGCACTGAATGGTTAAATTACACACCTGGATAGACATTACCATTCAAAGTAATTTACAGGTACCAGCTGTCATTTATTTAATACTTTTTTTTCAAAATGGGACACTTCTCTCACAATAAAAGATTCTTCTCTCCTGAGAATGATCGACTCTAGTTTTGTTTACTTGTGGTCTTATACATGTAGTTAACATAGCAATGAAGAAGACATTTTGCAAATGTCTTTCACAAGCTTATTATGTCTTAATAATGTCTTAATGGCTTATAATGTCAGTTATATACAGTGTGTAGTACATAGTTTTTTGAGGTGTATTGCAGCTACTGCGCACCCCAGACTATAAAAGAGTATCTGATAGGTTAATGATATACTGTCTCTGAGTTGGATACGAGTGTATTACCATATAATTTGTTTTTTGGAATGGTGGAAGTTGTACTTTACTGCTTTCATTCCAGATTTTGCATTCAGTCAATATTCAAAGGCTAGTAAAGACAATAACACATGCCCTAAACAATGCAGGTGAAGCAGAGCTGTTGCAGGTATGTATAACCTTGAAAAGTATTAGTTTGGCCTATGGAGACCTTACAAAAATCAATATTGCCTTATGGTTTGTTCAGTAGGAGGAAATGTGAAATTAATCGTGATCATTGTTGAATGAATGTCACATAATAGGGATCCAGTTTTAAGCAATTAATTTTCACTTTACTTGAACAACTAAACACCAACCTTCAAGGAATCTCCATTTTCACAGCTGTTTTCAGTGATGTTTACGGCCAGTCACTTCCATGCATATTGTTCTGCCATGTCCGATAAAATACCACGAAATTCACGAGTACTCAGGAGGTAAATGGCCGACTTTTTCTTTGAATTTAATCACCTTCACGCAAATTTGTAGACTGCATTATCTAGCTCGTGTTCTACATGAAAGTTTTTAACCCATTGTAGGTTTCTAAACATCTTTATAGACATGGTATCCCGAACAAGGATTTACTAGGGTTTACAGGGGTTTACAAGGGTTTACTGGGGTTTACAAGGGTTTACAGAGGTTTTCAAGGATTTACAAAGGTTTGCAAGGGTTTACAAGGGTTTACAAGGGTTTGCAAGGGTTTGCAGGGGTTTATAAGGATTTACAGAGATTACAAGGGTTTGCAGGGGTTTACTGGGGTTTACAAAGGTTTAAAGGGGTTTACAAGGGTTTACAGAGGTTTACAAAGGTTTGCAAGGGTATACAAGGGTTTACAGGGATTTACAACGGTTTACAAGGGTTTAAAGGGATTTACAAGGGTTTGCGGGGGTTTAAAGGGATTTACAAGGGTTTACAGGGGTTTACAAGATATACAGGGTTTTACAAGGGTTTACAGGGGTTTACAAGGGTTTGTAGGCGCTTACAGGGGCTTACTAGCTGGGTATTATAGGCATTATTATGGGATAGCCAGGAGACTTAATGGGGGCCTACCATGAATTATATGCTCGATGGTTTTGATTCAATGGTGAAGGAGTTTCAACTTTAACATGTATGGTGTGTTTTGAAGTAATAATCTTAAAAATTCAGTTCAAAAGAGAATTTTAAGTTAAAGATGTAAATTCAAACGAAAAAGATGGTACGACAAATGAAATTTCGCTTTCTTTGGACTTCATGTGAAAGATGACAACAACTTCTATATCGGTGTTTCAAAACCTTGATTTTTTGTTCATAGCGATACAATTCTTCTGGAACTTCAAACTTTGTTTTTATTCTTTTCCAAATTCTGTGCTTGCAAATTGGGGGTGCAGCTTATCTACGGATGCGGCTTATACACAGACATTTACAGTACTCAAAACTCATCTATACTGTCTGTTATCACATTAACATTAATTCTGCTTTTCAATTACAGGATATTGCAACTTATCTCCAAGTTCCCCTCCTGGAAATCTTAAAATTCCCTTACTTTTTGCATCATAAACAACTGGCAGACCTGTTTACAAAAGGACTTATAGCTTTGAATGTGTGCGGCTGTCCACTAAAGCTGGAAGAGCTCGAGGAAAAGCTACCTGGCACATACTTGCTGTTGGTCCATCATGACCCTGAGGTACAAGTCTCAGTATATGTTAAGCATAAAATGTATGCCAGCCTCTGATGATAGTCACAGTGGTTGAGAAGGCAAAGTACATCACTGGGCCTATGCTACACAACTTTGGAAAGTTATAGGCTACTTGATTTTAGTATATACCACACAAGTGAATTGTGCTTTTTGCACACGCTGACTTGCTAGCTCGGAGGTGATTAGCCAAGTAATCTTCACCTCCGAAAAGCCAAAGAAAAACAAAATGGCTTCCCATTTCAAATAAAGTTACTCTTAAACAAGTAATGTTACTCTTTGGTCCTCTAGTTATTCAGCTTGTGTGGTGCATGTATATACCAAAACAATTATTCGCCTCAGTGTCGGTGAAAGTAGTGGATGTTAATATCCACCACTAACCACCTCTACTGCGGTGAATAATTGTAGATAATTCCCACCTGATCCTGTAGCATGAGAAGATTGATAACAATGTTCAGCGACTGCAAATATCTGTACTCAAAATGTTAAAAAAATACATTGGATAAAATCTTTAAAGAGAAAGTAAATTAACTGTTAGTTCTTTCTCCAGGTACGTGGCTGGGCAGTTAGAAGTGTGAGGGGCCAGGGTTTCATAAATCAGGATGACTATGATGTCCTAAAGCAGGCTATCGGGTGGATGATTGAAGTGGTGGAGTTCAATCTGTTTGAGAACTCTGATCTCATGACATCAGAGAGCAAACCTTTCGAATACACAAGTCTGCCTTCTCATTTCTTCATGAAACTGACCGTAAAAGAGTACTGGCTTGGTTTGTTTGTGCTGTTGCGACAAATGGATGTGGATACCATGCAGTCATGTTTTATGAGTTTCACTGGACACCATGAGTTTTTGAATATAATTGTGTTGTCTATGGAAAATCAAGAAAACATGGAAGGTATTTTGTTTATTAGGTTTTGAATTTTTGGATAACAATTTTCATGTACAGCTCTGTCAAATGTAATCAGTGTCCTCTCTAAAAGCAAGTGTTACAGTACAATGTACTGATGAAGCTCGACATCAAGGTGGCAGAGCTTTATATAATAGCATAATAGGTTAACATAACAGTTGTACAACCTGTTAGAAACACCCTTGATTTTAGATTTAAGTGTTTTAACTTTTAGACAAATTCAGTGACCCCCATTTTTGTTATCAAACTAATTGTGATAAGCAAGTTAAGGTATGTGTGGTGGCTTGGGGGCGTTATGGTTACTGCAATGTCTCTAGATTGAGCGCTCTGGCCTTGGATGGAGACATTGTGTTGTGTTCTTGCACAAGACACTTTTATCACTTTCACAATGCCACTCTTTTCCTAAGTTTATTAATGGGTTCCGGGAAATTTAATGCTGACAGTAACACCACAATAGACTACAGTACACTGTAGCTTTCTATCCAGAGGGGAGTAGAAATACTCTGAGCTTCATGCTACAGAAACTGGAGATAAGTGCTGGCCTGATGGACCACTTGGCACATATGCAAACTATACCTATGTACCTTATGTTACAACAATTTGCAAAGTTCAAAACAATACAGTAGAGGGGGTTCATGAAGTCATCTCAAATGTTTGAAAATTTTAGTATCTAGTTCCTAGTTAAATTCTTGTCAAGTTGCTATATATTTTACTAGCCATGCAATTTCTAGCATTCCCTTTTCAATTCTTAGTTTTGAAATGCACTTTCCACAGATGATGGAGCTTTTTGGCCAAGGTTACAGTGCTTCATAGTCTTGCTTGAGAGACTTGGAATCAGAATCTGGCAGATCTCGGTTCACAAGCCTTATCAACTGTTTACAATCATAACTGAAAACTATTCCTTCCATAATGCTGTCATGCACTGGCAAAGCAGCGAAGATGAAGAGGCCTCCAGCCAAGAAATGTTTGGAGACTTGCATGAAACTAGAACTGTTTCAGGTTCATCTGCCACAAAACACTCCAGCAGATTTTATAAAACTGCACTGGCATGGTTCCAGCCTTTTGTTCGGTCTGTTCTTGACTTTGAATCCCATAACAATTGCCTGTCACTTGTAATTGATTATCTTCACAATCTGGCAGGTAAGTATAGCATGGAATGCTAAAGATGCGTTCAAACAGTGTTACAATGTCGTAGTACCCGTAATATTCATTATCTCCATTGAATCATAATAATAGTAAATTCAGCAAAGCTGCTTTTGAAATGGCCATGGCCTTAAAACAGAGGCTAGCTTTATGTTGGATGTGTTTATGAACAGTATTAAGTTATTTTCATAGTTGTTATTTTTCCTATTTACATGTACATGTACATCCTAATAAAATTATAATCCACTATGGATGTGAGGCAATTTTGGCCAATTTGGCAGTTTCTGCCAACATACAATTGCCTCACATCCATGAAAAGTGAAAAAAGGAAAAAAGAATGAATCAATGTAATCATGAAATTAGCTGCGGTATGAGGTTTAAAATTTTCTCAATTCCACTGCAGGTGGCTGTTCATGTGAAAATACCTTCAAGTCAGATGTGCAGTCTGTGTTATTGGGGATCATTCATGAAGTGTTAGCCCAAGGGATATTTGAACTCCTGGTGCCCACAGTTTGCATTTGGGCTGTTGATGTGGTGGATGTAGTAATTTTTGAGTTGGGGGACAAAAAGGTAACAAAACATTCCAGATCCTATATTTCTCCAGCTGAATATTGTTAGTCTGACATTGCCAAACACATATATGTTATTTGTCGGCTGGAAGGTCTGTATAGTGAAAAACTGTGACCGAGGTCTTGAAAATGCTTCATTTTCAAGTCTGAGGTCACAGTTTTTCACTATACGGATCAACCCTAAGCCAGTAAATAACTTATTAATTTTTTCCAAGCTCTCAAACAATAAAAAACTCACGGGAAAAAACCTTACGCAAGCGTTGCTGTGACTGTGGTCAGAGATAGGAAAATCCGGACCAAGCTAAGAACCAATCAGGTTGTAGGATTCATTACCATGCCTACTTGGAAAAAAATAAAATAAGTAATGTATCTATGTCTGTCTTACATTGAAGTTAAGATTTGTACCCCTTAGTCTTGGAATTTTTTTTGTTTTCTTGATCATTCCATGATTCATCCAGCATCACTCCCCTACTACTTGTACCTAAAACATTTGGGGCGAAATCACTCACTTGCCTGCTTCATTTTTGTTAGTCAAACTTGTCCCCAAGCCTTTCATTCCTACTGCCTTTATACATTACAATATTTTACTTCTTTTTGTCAAGGTACAGCACTGAACCATAACATGGAAATGACAGAATTGTTCTCCAGTTTTAAGTACATGTAGAGTGTATGGAAATGTTAAGACTAAAAAGAAAATGACCATTGCAATAACAATAAAAGCACTGTAAAGCTTCTACATGTAACTCTGACATTTCTTGTTAGATTGTTGAGGGTACTCGGAGGCTGGTTCAACATCTGCTAAAAGCTAGTCATCGTCAGGGACATAGGCAAGCTCTCAAGCACTGGCAAAAGTTTAGTTTGCCAGGACCCAAGCAACTATCTACCGAAGATAAACAAGAGATCATTTCACTCCTGATTCAAGCTTTTGAGGTAAAACTGACGTTATACTTATAGCTAGATATTTACATGTATGTCACTAATGTGAAGTGCATAATTGACCAAAATAGTTAATGTGATATATTTTTAGCATTATGTACACCTGTAGTTGAACAAATATATTCAACTATTTTCAACATACATGTTCAAAATACTTGTTCAACTTGGACCAAAAACATGGCAAAAAATAACATTCATGCTATTTCAAATATGGCCAAAAAAGGAACTATGGCTGCTAGGTAACCCATACTATGTTCGCAATGGTCAAAAGAAGTGTAGTCATCTCTTGGCAGGGGGAGGGGGCTGACTGGGATTCTGGCCCTCAAACCGTTCATGATGACTCTAACCTCATTGGCCATAAATCAACTCTAAGGATACCCCTATTGTGTTATACATGTATATTCTTTTTTTCTCTGGGTAAAGGGATACCCCTCTCCTGGTATATGCTTTTTCTCTAGGTAATGAACACCCCTCTTGTAGTATTTTCTTTTCTTTCTTGGTAGAGGGATATGATATTATTATGATATTATACACTCATGTATCACGTTTGTATATTGCAGGCTCAGCATAATGCTGCTTTTCAAAGTACTCTTTCAAGTCACAGCGCTAGAGCTCCAGTTATTGACTCCAGTTCCAGTACTAACGCCTCACTGGCTCTCCCAAAAAGCAGCTCTAATGCCCCAGTTGTTGGTTTCAGTTGCAGTGCTAAAGCTCAATTAGTTCTCCCAAATATCAGCCTTAAAGCTCCAGTGAGTACTCCAGTACATTTCAGTACTAAAGCTCCAGTGGCTCACTCAAGGCATGACAGTAAAGGTGAAGGGCTAACAAAGTCCAAGAATGAAATGAATTCTAAAACATCCCATCAGTCCAGTCTTCAAACACAGCAAACGCTGCCTCTAAAGGAAGTGAAAGTAGAAAAGTCACCCAGTAAGGGTGATACTGATTTTTTAGCATCGGAAAATCATGGCAAAGCCCCGCATGGCAAGCTTCAATCCTGTGAAGAGCCTGGACCTAGTACACATTCGACTAGTTCAAACAATGAGGAAACAGGGTTCTGGGCTTACAAGAAAAGGGACAAAAAACCTAAACATCTTTCCAGGAAAGTCAAAGTGTAAGTGTGCTGGGTTTTGTAGCCAAAGTCAGTTTTCTGTTTTAAATTCAGTTTACCTTATCTTTATGATAACTCTCCAACAGTTTGTGTGTCCATGTTCTGCACCTCCCCCATGCTTGACCTATAATGTTCACTCTCTCCAAATTGAGAGAACATAAATACCTTGTCAATCTTATTTCATTGCTTCACATACTGATACAGATCGTCAATTTGTCTAGAAACTATGTTGTTTGCCAATACCTAAAATCAACCAATCAGATCACTCTATTGTAAATCCAGTTTTTTTCTAAGTATTGGACTAAGCATTTGTGTTGAATGACCCTATCAGGTTTTCTTGCAGTCAAAATTCCTTCAATCTGATTAATTGTTTTTCTTGACTCTTTCAAAGATTAGTTTTACATTGAGCAGAAAGGTCATATAGGTGACTTCTCTGCTGCATTTTATAGGTTTGTTCCAGGTTAGGATAACATAAGTATTCACTCACTTCATGACATCAGCGAGTCACATTGGACAATCTTTTGTTCACATGCAGTGTTGTGAGCACCCTTTTCATCCATTGTTTTCTATTTGTTCAGATCTAAAAGATCTGAGAGGTTGAAAGGCATCCCTATTGATGCAAAACTCCTACAAGAAGACTGTAAATCATCTGTTCGCAATATGAAAACTGAAACTTACATTGGAAAGAGAGCATATCAAGGACCAACTCAGCCAAGGAAGAGGCATAGAGCAAAGAGGTCAGCTGGCAAGCTAACGAAACATAAACCTATTCAGCAGAGTTCTGGTAAGTTGGGAAACGTGTCATACATTAACAATAGTGTATATGCTGTGGTTCAATTTTATCCTTGGTTCAAATTTTATTTTCCTTTGTTTTTTTTAATTTTTTTCCTTTGTTTTTTTAAATTTTTTTTATGGAAAAATGCATTATCATACATTACCATACCCAAAAACAAAATAAAATTTGAACCAAGGATAAAATTGAACCAAAACATATACTCCGGATAGTTGAAGGAAGACGGTTGCTACATGTACAAAGCCTGCCACTATTGACTGATCTTGAAAAAAAAACATTCACATAAATAGTTTTCTTTCTTTTAAGCACACATAACCAGTTATATGTAAGTTATGGTTAGTTTAATGATGTAAAGCTTAGCTGTCTTTGGTTTATAAGGTGCAACATTAGACGATCCAATAGTGCTATCTGATGATGATGATGAAGGTGCCACAGAACTACCTGAGCAGAAACAGCCAACTTCTACAACAGTTGAAGGTGCTGCAATCCTAGATGATTATTTCAATTGTAGTGACAGTGAAGATCACGAAGCTGCTCTTCTGCGACTCATTGTTAAATACGAGTCACCTCCAGAAGCAGTTGAGACTAGTTCAACAATTCAGGATGCAGGTGCTAGCAGATCGCCGGGTGACTTATCTAGCGAGCCAAATAGCTCAGACGAAGAGCTTCTTACTTCTTACTTGGAAAGCCAAAACAAAGACTTAACATCAGAACATTACAGTGTATCTCTAATTAAGACTGAAAAGACCGATTTCAACACTGCCTATTCTACTTCCTTACAAGGTGTAACACATGGAGGTGGTGATGTGATGAACCATGACAATGAAAGTGGTGAGTTTGCTGCTCTGGAGACTAGGACTTTATCGACTCGTGCAAGAACAAGCCCAGTCCCTGCGATTCAAAGGGCAACTGTTAGTAATTCATCGGGGAAAGCAGATCTCTCTAGTGTCTCTGATGAGGAGGCTCTTTCGGTTGCTGCATCACGCAGGGCCTTAGAGTCAACAAATGTGAAGACATTGACAAAGGTTAAGAGTGAAGAGATTGTATCTGAAAGTGAGACGCCCTCATTTGATGAAGCCGTCAATACAACGGCTCGAGATACTTCAACGCATAAATCGGATTTTCCTCAGATAGAGACTGAAACTGAATGCAACAATTCTATATTTGCTGAAGCAAATGAGATAACGTATGAAGTTGATCATAGTATGGATGGAAATTCAGAGGCAGAAGAAGAGAACTACGAAGTTGAAATTGGTGGTAGAGGTGGGAATGCTCAGCCAAATGTTCAAACTATTAAACATGAACCAGCAGAAGAGGGGGAAGACAGATTGTCCTTATCTAGTATTAGCAGACAATTTGAAAATAAGCACTTCTTTGATGATGGTATTAACTTATGGGATGAAAACTATGGTTACAGTAAACACGTTGTAAATTCTCAGGAAAATGCTCTCGCACGTATTGAGGAAGATCTTGACGACTTGTACAGCACACAAATCGAGAATGTGCAGGAGAATGACACCATTATGTCAAGTCCATACGCTAGTGATACGACTGCTCCAGATGAAGCACTCTCAAAGGCAAAACCCCAGAAACATGTCACATTTGCCGATGAACCGAACTCTTCTGATACAGTGGCAAGTCCCAGACCATTTGTTAGCAAACCGGCCATCACTAAACCCACTAGAGCCCTCTCAGAAGACGATTTATTTCGCGAGATTTTAAACTGGAAAGCAGAGCGTCTCTGCCGCTTACAAAGCAATGGACGGCCTGCTGCTCATCCTCGCGAGATTAAGATAAATCGCGTTCCAAGTTACTTTGATTCTATGGACCAATATTACGAGATATTCAAGCCTTTGCTGTTTACGGAATTCTGGGAACAGGTATTTAGTAAATTTGTTTGTTTTGTCTCTCATATAACATTTCAAAAACAGCCAATGAGGCCAGTATCAAGACCTCAGTCTTCGTTCTAAATGAGGGGACGATGCCACTGAATTTTAACCTGTTGTTTTATTTTGTCGCCACTGAAAATGGATATACGTGGTAGATAGTTGATAAAGAATCAGAGAAAACTTAGTCATTACAAATCGTTTTAATCCTTGTGGTAAACCATTGTTCTAGGCTGTTGGTAGTTGGTGGGACAAGCATTTGAACAGAAAACTTGTGAGCATGAAAGTTCTTGATGGAAGCAGCACCAGCAGCTTCTGGCTCATTCCGTGCAGTGGTGTCATAAATGAATATCAGCAGAGGAATGCCTTCTTCCCTATGGAGAGCGATTTAGTTCTTTTGACCCTTGTTGCCACTGATGAGAGAGGTGAGAGTAACCATGGGTTTAGTACCGATATAGAAGCCAGTTAGGTCAACTGAATATAGGCTTTTGTAGCATACATGATTGTTCTTGTTTATGACTGCTATAGGGGTAAAATAGTTTGGACTGTCTTTGGACTTCAAGCTAGCTAAGCCAACTATCGGCTACACCATCTGTAACTGAAAACCAACCTACTCAGTACTGGGAGATGCAAAGCCCTTGTCTAAATCGGTTTACAAGTAGTCTTTAATATGTGTGAAGATTGCTAAAATTCAGTGTTAATTTTCTCTTTTTTGTTGATTTCTCTTTTGCAGCTGGTAGTAGCAAGCAGTCGTACTCCGGTCAATCAGTGTTTGGTTTTGTGGAGAAAGCCGAGGTTAAGCCCATTCAGTCTGCCAGAAGAGTCAGTGTGGGTAGTAGTGGTGGAGATGATGGTATGGATGGATTTCTGTCTATAAAAATGTCAAATGGTGAATGTTGAGAGGGGTTGATGCGCTTAGCTACAACTAGCCATTAAACCAAAAGGAAAGATATATGTTTTAAACATAATAGCCTTAAAATTTCCTACTGGCGAGAGGCAGACCAGTTGGTTATTTACAAGCATGACCGAGGAGTTGAACTAGGGTCTACCGAGAAACAACTCGAGCAAGTGGTCAGAGCGGAACGTGAACCCACGACCTCTAGATTTCAAGTCTGGCGTCCTAACCACTCGGCCACACTGCCTCCTAAAACAAATTCCCACACTAATTCCCTTCCCCAATAAAGGTAAACCCTCAGTAACTATAAACAATTATTGGATGAGGTTTCTGTAATATCCAGAATAATCAAAGTCGAGGTAGGGTTTATAACGCTTACTGAGGCCTTGATTATTCTGGATATCACAAAAACCGAATCTGATAATTGTTTTATTTTACACTGGACGAAAAAAAGGATGGAAGTCATGTCTTTGCTTCGTCATTGACGGCAAGAAACACAAAGCGTGCGAACCTGACATGATAACCCTTAGAAATTATGCACCGGGGTCATACATGACATGATTACCCGTGTCCTTGTGTGTCCTTAAAATGATTATTGTATAATCTGCAGCTAGATTATGTTATAGGCGCTGTTTTCTAAACTTCTCTGTACGCTTTCCGCCAATCAGAAAAGAATTAGTGAGTTCAACGAATACTATTAGAAATATAATTCCTTTCGAAATAGGCCCTCCCGAATAAAAACCCATCATCGGCTCATATCTATTTTTATCATTTATCAGAGAGCTATGATATTTTTCTGGTGATTGTAGGAACTTATTCTGTATTTAATGCATAACATAAGACTTGTCGAGCATGGTAGGATGTATTGTACTTCCTGTAAGGTTCCTTCTGCAGCAAATTGAAAATCAATTAATGCACTGTAAAAACATTAAAACATCCGTCTTTGCTTTAAGACATTATTTCTTTGTTAAACTTGATTTTGTCTTTTCTTTTAATGATTTTAGTAGGTTTGAGTTAAGGTAAGCTTTAAGTTAAGTCCTGTTATCGATTTTTGCATTGCAGAAGCTACTGAAGCAAAGTTTCAGCTGACATTAAATATCAAAACTGCTTGCACCTTTCGACCAGTGAGAAACTGTCACATTCAAGTAGAGTTTGTGACATCACTCCTAACATCGCTGCGTCAATGGTCAGGATTGATGCATTTTAGCAAGAGTATCCTAGCCAGTGATATTCTTCGACCACGGAAAGCAGACTATTTTGGCTCAGTTGATTACAGTCAGTCAGCACATGCGGCCAAGGTACTGCAAGCATTGTAGATATTGCAGGCAATATTAGCGCCCATCTGTTAGGGGTTTCAACAATCAGAAAATTGTGTCTCTCATACTCACTTTACCGTTATATGCTTACCAAGATAATTGAGGTGCTTAAAACACCGTAAACTGGAGCTTATAAGCCCTGGGCTTATACAATTTTGTAAGGGGTTCTAGATGGGCTTTTAAACAGAAGCGCGGTGGCTTCGTGGTTAGTCCGCTTGTCTCTGGATCGATCGGTCCGGGTTCGAGCCCTGGCCGGGGACATTGTGTTGTGTTCTTGGGCAAGACACTTAACTCTCACAGTTCCTCTCTCCTCCCAGATGTATAAATGGGCACCGGCGAACTTAATGCTAGGGG
>Ga0126337_10001355_pt1 | contig 14680 bp, 5 predicted proteins | sample DipCmetagenome_FD_92527 | JGI IMG/M metagenome (GOLD analysis project Ga0126337, IMG submission 92527) | Coral microbial communities from La Bocana,Puerto Morelos, Mexico - Diploria C A metagenome | ecosystem: Host-associated > Invertebrates > Cnidaria > Coral | place: La Bocana,Puerto Morelos... | reverse complement strand
GAGGGAAGTAGCCTTTTTTCTTCCCCCCCCTGGCAGGGTTGCCAGGGCTTTCCCGGGTTTTCCCCCCCCACCCCCCCCCCCCCCCCCCCCCCCCCCCAGTCTCCAGTGCCTAGAAGTTTGCAAGGCTTACAAAGAGTGTAATGTATGAAATTAAATTGTCTGCAAGCTGGAAAATTCTGCCTTCAAAAGACTTTACTTCAGTAAGCTTAAAGATGAATTTTGACAAGTTTCAGTTTATTACGATGATTAACATGCTAGGTTTTCAATTGCCTTGAAAATCACTTGTCTGATGTGTTTTCTCTACACATATTCTACTCAGCGGTGAGTATTATCTAGCTTTGTTATTTGGTTTTCATGTGCCATGTGTAAGGAAGACAAGAATCAATATCAGTTGCCAATTTCACATAATTTCTTGGCACCTTGGCAAATGTACTTGGCATTAAAAAGAACCAAAAGATACAAATGTTGTGCAGCCTAAATGTGACCGAACTGTTACTAAAATTACTACATAACTATAACTTAACTCTTTTTAAATTTAAATATTACTTAAAAGCTCCTTGAGATTCTAAAAATCTGAGAAAATAAAATGGAGTACACCTGATAATGGCATGTACATATCCACCAATGACATCATAGTGAGATAAACCATCATTCTTGGCACCAGTTCTGGTTGTCACTTTCATTTATCAGTGTATATGTTGTGGTTAAAAATTAAATTAAGGTAAAAATAATTTTTTTTCCTTTGTCTTCTATCCCTAATAAGGGTTTAGAGACAAAGGAATTTTATTTTTACCTGAATTTAATTTTTAACTACAACATATATTTGGGGAGAGCTAACTTATGCCATATTGAAATTACACCCGTATATTAAAACCTATCACCTAAACTTTGATGTATTTTTTGCAGATAGCTTTTATTGATAATGCTTCCAAAGTTGGTGATCTGGTGAAAAAGTTTGGATTTCAGAAGGAAGATATAATAACCCTGAAACATGACAGGTGTAGTGTGTTCATTTGTTTGAAAGATGATTGGAACAATGCACAATTACGATATTGCATGTGCACAGTTGTTCCATTATTATTCATATTTTGGTCCCCAGACCAGGTATCATTGAAGGGCTGTCTTTTCAAAATATGTCAGCTGTTTAAGTTCACCTACATGTACATGTATTTGAACGAATTAAATGGAGACGGAGATGAAGATACCGGTAGCTCTAAAAATGCAACTCTAATATCACCTTAAAATTAGTGCTCCATCTTAACTGGAACTAAAATTACAAATTACTCTTCATATTGTTCAGTCCTGGCATTCAGCCCAATACATCTGCATGGTGCCTGAGATCGGAGAGTTTCTCTCTTAGTGCCTTCTTTAAATGTAAGGCATTGTTTCAAAAAACCTGCATAAAAGAAATGAATCACCTGTCCTCCTCCTTGGACCCATGTGTCCTCTGGAGCACTTTTGAATTGTTCAGTATCTTTGAATTGACAGTGAGATTATGCTATTGTAGTCCAGTGGTATTTTTCAAAGGGCTTCAACTTTTGGATAGGTGGTTACTTTCTGTAGGACTGTTACAGTCTGGGTTCAATATGACAGTATTTAGAAAATTAAGTCATCCTTACTTTTTGGGGAGCCTTTAGTTTCAGGTGGCTGAAATTTATGGTTTCCCTATAAACAGATTCCATTGATAACTTTTATTATTTGTTTTCCTTGTAAAGTATTCTTTGTCCAGACCATTATAAAATTATTTTAAAATAACCTTCAAGTAAAAATTTGTTTTCCTTGTAAAATATTTTTTGGGGGCCATAGTGTTATACTTTTTATAAAACTACAGCTGAGTTAGACATGCAGGGTGTTTTACTCTCTCTCATAAAATGGTATTAATTAATATTAATATAAAAATAATTATTGCAAATTTTAAAAAAAGTGGATTTTATTACCCCTTTATGCTTGCCTCACAATAATTTTCTTTTCTGGGTAATTTCAGACAATTTTTGATGCCAGGTTTGGTTGACACACACATTCATGCTCCGCAGTACGTGTTCACAGGTACAGGCTATGATTTGCCTCTCCTTCAGTGGCTTGAAAAATACACTTTTCCCTCAGAATCAAGATTTGGAGACAACGAATTTGCTGAGCATGCATACAGAAAAGTTGTGGTTAGTTCATTTTGATTTTTAACAGTTATTTTGAAAAGTTGGTGTCCCAACTACTCTCACCCTCTCTTTCCATCTTGCCCTTAGGACAAGTAGCTCCCAAATTTTTGCTTGTTCTGGGCAACTCCTAGTTTGTTCTTTTAATGATTTAGTGGGCAGATGAGTTGCTTATCCCTTACTGATCCCTTGCTTATCAGGCAAGTGAGAATGAAAAGGAACTGCCTAGCAGGAAAGGCTGCTTGTCTCAAGGCTGGACAGCGTTTTTTTCAAGCCCTTATACTGTCAGAATGTACTTAGTTTTTAAAGTTAGTCTACATGTAAGATTGGAAACATATGTGTTATATAACAAGGGGGGGGGGGTATGCTATGTTGAAATACACACTGTCCTCTCTATGAATATTAACTTCAAGTTAAGAAACTCTATTTCAATTAGAGTTGAGAAAATCAAAGGCACTGTGCTCTAATGGTTAGTGTGCTGGACTACGGGTTGAATGGCCCAGCTTACCCCTGACAAGGCTCATTGTGTTTTGTTTCTTGGCAAGACCCTTTTCTCTCTTTCTCTCTCGGTGCCTCTCTCTACCTGCTGGTAGATGTATAAATTTGTACTGGCAAATTTAATGTTGGCAAGTACCCCTGTGATGGGCAGTTAGCATCTCATCCATGAGAGTAGTAGAAATCAATTCCTACGTGAGCATGTTTTCAGTGATAAGACCTCTCACATTTTTAAACACTTACAAAATTCTCAGCAATGCCACATTTAATGCTCCAATGAATGTTTCAGTATCCTTGATCATGCTTCCACCACTCTCCAGCTTAAGATAAAAGAAACTAAATTCATATTCAATGGGAACAACCTACACTAAATCATCAACTTCATCATGTTAATTTCAAACTTTCCCTGTAATATTTTTCATTTTCATGTTTCCTCTTATATACTATTACCATTTTGCACACGCTATATATTCAACTCTGTACTTTGTAATTTAAACTGAAGATAACAGAAGATTCTGTTGAGAAATGTTGAGCTGTTTCTTAAAAAAAGTCAATTCATCTACAGTTGCTTAATCTTACGGGAACTGGCCAGGGACAAGCTCTGACAAATATGGACCAGTTGGACTCACCCTGACTTAACCTTTTAATAAGATTGAAGAGTGAAACCAAACATTCTTGACATTCATAGTGCATTGGTCTTGAAAATTGTCACCTTATTTAGGGCATAGAGATATGTTGTGGGGCATATTATACAGATACCTAGAATGATTTATTAGAAAAACTATGTACCAAGGATGGTTCAAATTCTCAAAATATTGAAACAGTGCTTTTTCATTTGTTTTGGCATAGACGAGACTTCTTAAGAATGGCACTACAACTGCATCATACTTTTCTACTATTCACTATGAGGCCACAGAAATCCTTTGTGATATCGTTGGTGAGTTCATTATATTACAGACTACATGCATCAGGTTCTATGCATATGGCATATCCATTTGTATGTTAGATTTCACATTAAGCAATCTGGGTTGACCTTGACTGAGTTGTTTTGTGTTGTTTTATTAGGCCAGGTAATTTACTCTCCTAGCCCTCCACATCATACAGCATTATTGGGTACCGGCTAATTGCTTGTGTAATATAGTGACTACACCATTGAAAACTCTTGCATTGCATTATCAAATGATTCATGGCTGGTGATGGTCTAGTCACTTAAATACAGAAAGCCAGTGTTCAATATAAGTACTTAGCATTGATAGGTGCATGTAGCAGTCCAGTGTCTCAGTGATCAATGTGGATAATTGGATAATACTCTTGTTACAAATTGCATCTTCTGATGCGCAAAGTGCAAATCTCTATCAATTGATTGTGTTACGTTGTACTCAGGTTACCTTATCCAAGGTTCTGATTATAATTACTCTTTAAGTCCAGATACATGCCAATTTTGAAAATCTGCACTAAGTTCTTTTAAAGCGTGCACAATACTATCCAGTTGATGAATTGCTATCCAGTGGCATTGATATTGTTGTCAAAACGCACTGCATTATACACTGGATAGTTAGTTATCTGGTGGATAGTGTCATTCGTCCAGTCGGAATGTTAGGTTGACCGCACTCACTGACTGAGGTATCTGCTTACTTCAGGCTCGACTGCACTTATTGCAGTATTATATTAATTTTTAATTTGTCATTAAAACATTATTTCATCAGATGAACTTGGACAGAGAGCCTATGTTGGAAAGGTTTGTATGGATATCAACAGTCCTCACTACTATGTTGAAAAAACACAGCAGTCTATAAAGGACACAGAAAGGTAATTTATGAAAACTCCTCAATCTTAAATTCATAGCCAAGTTGTTTTAGTCATATTTTGATCCCAACCATAAGACATCATTCACATCTGGTCACTTCATGCTTAGACCATACAATTGGTGTGGCAAATTAGCATCAGAATCATCAGGCACCATTTTTCACTAGACAGACCACCCAGGCGGCAAGTAATATATACCAGTGTATCTCTCACCCAGAGAAAGGAAAATAAAGTTAAAGTTATGTTAGTGAGAAATGTGCCATACTATTGCCGGTGATAACATGGTATTACATATATCACAATCACAATGCACTTACCATCTGAGAGTCTGCTCTTGGTTAATATTAGATATTGATAAACTTTTAATTTCTGTTTAATTTTGCTATCTGCAACCATCCTGAACTTTGTTGACTCAGCAATGTCTGCGGTAGAGACTGTTGTGCAAAGGTCGTGCAAATGCTGTTTTCAACAGGATCAGTTTTGTCTAACCGTTAGGTGCACAACCATTATCCTTTGAGATAGATGGTTGTCTACTACTACGAATGCTACAGAATTAGAACACTTCTGTCTTTGCACATTAATGTTGGGAATAAAAAATCATAAAATTGGCCAGTACTAAATATTTAAAATTATAAATACAATCATGTTATTTGAGATGACATAGACTGTTATATTCAATTGTTGCAGGATAATCAATCATATATTGGGACTCAAGGTACTGCATACTTCAGTCTATGAAATTATAGTTAGATGCTGAACTGCATTTATTTTTTTAGCACGAGGTTCATTTTGAACAATATTATAGTGGCCTACAGTTCTTTTCTTAAAAAAATAATAACATGCAAAAATGAGTGAGACAGGATGGCTTCAATATTGCTTTTTAAAGCTGTGCTGATGAATCAATATAAAGTATCTTTTCTTGATGGGCATGGTTGCTAAAGATGAGAACATATTACTTTGCATTTTCACATAGCTTTCATGAAATTTTAATAAAAATTGAGCCACTCATCCTGGAGGTCTCTATTGCAAAATTGAAACTACTTACATGTAAAGGAAACAAACCAGAATGTGCCTTTATATCATGCACCGTTCTGTTGAATACAAAGAATTAGTTAAACAGCTTACTATGTGCCATTTCCCTCAAAGTTTCTGTTACATGGTTTGCATCTCTTTTAGAATCCTCTCATCACTCCTGTTATTACTCCAAGATTTGTTCTCTCTTGTTCCTCGGATCTGTTGAAGAATTTAGGACGTCTTGCTAAGAAATATGATCTTCCAATTCAGGTAAAGCTGTTATGTTGAGAACCATATGACTTAGGTGTAGGTCTAGGGTCTGGTAACTTGAAGGTTTCAACGGTTTCAAAGGGAACCTGGAAGACCAGCCTCATGGTCCCAAGTTTCAGTTATCTAATTAAAAATGTTTTTTTTTCTATGCTCTGTAAGGTATTGTTACTTTGCTTAATATTTGATTGAATAAGACTTATCATAACTTCCTTTCTGTCAGAGATCTGCTGGCCATGACCAATTTCTATAAACAGTTTTTTTTACAAACTAATTAATAAATAAATGCCAATTTTAATTGTCAGATTGTTTCTAATTAAACAATATTTAATTATTAAATAAATATTTTTGCCTGTTCTAGAGTCACTTGAATGAAACAAAGAAAGAAATTTCCCTGGTAAAAGAAGACTATCCAGATCATAGCTATACTGCCGTATATGATAAGCATGATTTGCTAAACAGCAAGGTAGGACAGATATGACAGTTATCAGTATCTTGTATAATTCTGACATGAGTGATTATCATATCCTGCAATAGGATACATTACACAATTTTTTTTTGTTGGTCAAGGAGAAGTACTTACCACTCCAACATTGTTTCTGTACGCTTACTTATCAGGTGGACAAAATCACTTGCACTGCTTGACAATTTGCCCAATGCTAAGCCCTTAGTGGAACTGGATCATGCCATTCTGGATGAAAATTTTTAATTAATGATTACTTTCTTATCTTTTCAAACCTTTTACACCTTTTTCATGATATTCACTAAGTAATAGAAACAAAAACAAAAATAATGTAAAGTTGCATGGTGTATGTCCACAGCATTTGGGATTTACTTACAGTTTGCTTATTCAATTATTTTGTAGACTTACATGGCACATTGCTGTCACTCAACAGACGATGAACTCAATCTCATGTTGGAAAGATGTACAGCAGTCTCCCATTGCCCAACATCAAATTTTAAGTGAGTGCTGCAACTATCTTAAGGTTACTTCCCACCTTCATGGGTGCCCTTCAGGAAAAAAAATTGTACATGCACCAGTTTCAATAAAGGAGGAGTTGTTTGTATGTGGCTGGGAACATGATTTACAAGTAGTGCCTGTTAGGGAGTAAAAAAGGCAGCAGTAGCATGAACTCAAATAAATTTGCTATAAAATAAATATTATTATATAATTGCACTCTTATGGTGATTGAGCTCTCTGCTTTACAGTATCAGAAGTGGTGTTGCTGATGTTAGGCACATGTTGAACTTAAAGATGAAAGTGGGATTAGGAACAGGTAAACTTATTGGTACATACATACACACATACAGATTTTATTGTGTAGCTACCCTTTGGGGGCTCCTCCACCCCCAGGGGGTTACTCCCCTATATAAGGTATATAGGTGTGTGCCGCCCCAAAGGGTATGGTTTTTAGCTGTTTTGGTCTGAAAACGGGTATAGAGTTTGAACATTTTGGTCTGAAATTGGGTATGGTTATCGAGGGAACGTTCACGAAAGCTTATAAACTTATTTTTCTTCCCAGCAACCAGGGCGAGTAACTGGTGAGAGAGAAACGGAAATAGATAAAATATATAGTTCCAGCTAAATTGTACTTATTATGCTTAATCACGTACACGGTCAGGTCTGAAAACGGGTATGGATTTTAGACACGGCCATGTCTGAAAATGGGTGTGGGAAATGGCATTTTTTGGTCTGAAATTGGGTCTTGATTTAGAGATGCGGGCGGCACACCCCCGCCAAAAATTCCAAGGAGTACCCCCCCGGTCCTCCACCATACATGAATATATTGTCAATGAATATTATTAAACATATTGTAAAGTGCATATTTGGCACAGTTACTCTGTGAATAGAACACAGCCCCCTCTCATCAGTTCTAACTGGTTTGGCTTTCATACAAGAGAGCAAGACAAGTGCTGACTCTCACTAAGCCAAACTGGCAGGGTAGGTGAGAGGTGTATGTAAGTGGTGCAGTGAACAGATGAAAGATGATGTATTGTTTATTAACAATTAAAGAAAATTTGTATTTTGGCTAATCAAAAAACTCTTATTTCAAGTGGACAAAATAAATATAGATTTCTTAATCCAATTTAGATGTTTCTGGTGGTGAATCACCGTCAATGTTGGTAGCGATTCGTGACTGCGTCAAGGCATCAAATGTTGCCAGTTTTGGCAAATCAAATGGGTTCAAGCCACTTAGTTTTAAAGAGGCTTTTTTCCTTGCTACTCTTGGTGGAAGTCAAGGTGAGTGAGTTGTGTACAAAATTGCTGAGTTAGTACTATCACATCTGATTGTTTTCTATTTTTCTCTGTTTGGTATTCCATTTGGGAAACCCAGTCTAGATGTGATGTTAAGACACTTTTTATACATCACATTGAATGGCCCAGCTATAAAACAACCAGACAATGTTCTTCAAGCACAACATCTTAAATGAAAATGCTTGAACCAGGAGCAATTAAATGATCAGAACTTTTATCCAAAATGACATTGAATAATTTAAGTATTTTTTCTGTCAATTTATTGATAGCTGGGCATACTCTTATTGTTGCATGATCTAGCTATCATGTTAATCATGCTTTACATTGTCTTGACAAGTGACACCTTTTTTTCCTAACTAATCTGTTCTGCTACATAACACTAGGTACTGAAACCTCTGTATCACAAGGAATTTCTTGCCCATTTGTAATACTATTGTGTCATAAAATGAATATAAGGCTGCACAAGCAACCATTTGGAGTAAAAAAAACCAAAACAAACAAAAAACCATCTGAAGTCGCAAACCTCTTTAAATTTAGGTAAAATAAGCCCCTTTATCTTTGTTACAAAAGTCCATCCGACCAGAATATATTATTGAGTAGAGTTTTTGTTCATTTTACCACTCTACAGCTTGTTTTTTATTGTTGCTGGCATTACCGTAAAAAATGTTGATTGTATAATTTTGGTTTTTATTCTGGTTTAGTTCTCGGCCTTGATGACAAGATAGGAAATTTTGAGGTAAAGTCAGTTTTTGCTCATTAATTGCCTTGGTACCAGTCTTCTGCAGAACGCTCACGTCCTGGTGATTAACTTTCTTGTTAGGTCGGTAAAGACTTTGATGCGTTAGTTATTGACGCTGATGCCCCGGATGCACCGTTTGATCGTTTTAATGCAGATGATTCAGAGGTATGATTAATCACTGGCTGTGTGTTCCCCGCTCAGCAGAGTTTCGTGTTTTCCGCGTCCTCACTAGTTGTGTTTTCCCCTCTCAGCACTGGTTATGTTTTCCCCGCTCAGCACTACTTCTGTGTGCCCCGTGTCATCTCCCATACTGTAGCACTGGTTGTGTGTTTCTCGCGCTTAGCGACAGATGCATGTTTCCTGCGCATAGCACTGGTTCCGGGGGGGGGGGTACTCCCTATAATGGCCTATACGGGGAGTCTCCGCCCGAAAGGGGTACGTTTTTAAGGCTTCAGGTATATAAAACGGTAGGGATTTCACATGTTTTGGTATATGAAAGGGTAGGAAAATCTTCATTCGGGTATTGAAAAGGGCCTTGAATTAAAACAGATCAAGCAGACGCAACTTCTGACTGTTTCATTTTAATTTATTACGCGCTACGTGAAAAAAATGTCAAGAACGCTTCCTGTTTTAACGATTTATTCGTAAGTCTTCTTAAGAAGGTATATAAAAGGGATGCCGTTTTCCAATAAAAGGTATACGAAAGGGGTGCCCTTTCTGAAAAAATGGTATATAAAAGGGTAAGGGGTTGGACCTCAGGGCGGAGCCTCCCCGTATAAAACTTTTTTGAGTACCCCGCCCGGGCACTGGTTTCGTGTTTCGCGCACCTATCAATAGTAGCGTGTTCTCGCGACTTAGCTACGGTTGCGGTTTCTCTGCGCTCACAACAGTGTCATGCTTTTGCTTGCTATTTTGATTGGTTCATTGCGTTCTCTACGTTGTGATTGGCCAATGCTTGACCAAAGGTCAGATGTGATTATTCTGGTCAGTCTTAACCTTGTTTTGTAAGAGCTGTCTTCATAATCGAGTAATCGCTCTGGCCAGGACACAGACAATCCAGTGAACCAATCAAACTTGAAAACTAAAAAATTAGACATTCTAATCATTCTAAGCAACATATGGCAATCTGGGGCCTTTCCTTACATTTAGGTAGCTCGGAAAGCTGCAAAACTCTTGAACAAAAGTTTATTTTTGAAATCGGCACTCTTAATCCCATAGGTATCAACGAACTATTTTCATTCTACTAATTTATTCATGTTTTTCTCGTCGCTATGTTTCCACCAATACCGTAGCTCCACTTTCTCCATATAAACCTACACACAACCCACAATTCCTCCATTCGCTCTGACGAAGGGCCAACGCTCGAAACGTCAGCTTTTTAAGTCGTTACGGTGGACAATTTACATTTTCAACTTAGTTGATATAACCAAATTACCTTGAAGTAAATAGTTACATGTAGCTTGGGAAAAAGTCTGCAAGCGTATCACGGTTGGCTTTGGTTTGTCTTCTTATTGAATGACAAAGTGGCGGGAGTTTTTTAAGGCAATCGTTAAGTATAGTAATACAAAACCAAACTAAATGGGAATTATTTTCAACTCACAAGTGAAAACTGACAAATTGAGAAACATTTATTGTAAGTCGTGGAACCTTTGTGTATGATACCGGTCGTTGTATTAAAAGTATTCATTGCTGTTTCTCTCTCTAGGATATAATTCAAAAGTTTCTCTTCCTTGGTAAGTACTGAGTTATTCTCTTGTTTCACTCTTTTCCCAGAAATGTTTTTCTTTTCTTTTTCTTTTATATTCTTAGACATGTTTTAGCATGCTTAATTTTTCATGCTTAAATGCTCTGCAAATTATGATGAGAACTCTGAATTTAGAAATTTTTGAATTATTTGATCCCTCTTTTTACCATTATTGCATAATATTTTTAGCTCTATGGCAATTGTATTTATTTTCAATTGTATGACAAACGTTTGTTTTCCTTATTTAGACATAATAGTTGTAGGTCCACATCAGCTGCACAGTTACATTTTTTTTAAACCTACTTGTCAAATAAATGTATGTATATTTCTCTTTTATGACAGGTGACGACCGAAATATTCAACAAGTGTACGTAGCTGGAAAACTTGTTTCAGGACGAGATGTCGTGACAAAGAGTCCACTATAATACCTAGGAAGTGATTAGTTATTGGAATGCACTGTTGTACTCTTGCAGAACCGAGACAGATGCAGACAGGAGGGGAGCCGGTACAAACATTGTTTCATCACGTCTGCGGATGATCGTGTAAAATTCATCACCAATTTCATCAATCTTATCCAGTCATAATTATTCGTTTCGGATGATTCTCTATTTCTTGATTGACGCACAAAGTAATATATTGTAGTTATAAATTTTAAAATTTCATGAGGTCTAAGCATCGTTTAGTAACTGTTGTGTATGACAGGTGACGACCGAAATATTCAACAAGTGTACGTAGCTGGAAAACTTGTTTCAGGACGAGATGTCGTGACAAAGAGTCCACTATAATACCTAGAAAGTGATTAGTGATTGGAATGCACTGTTGTACTCTTCCAGAACCGAGACAGATGCAGACAGGAGGGGAGCCGGTACAAACATTGTTTTATCACGTCTGCCGATGATCGTGTAAAATTCATCACCAATTTCATCAATCTTATCCAGTCATAACTGTTCGTTTCGGATGATTCTCTATTTCTTGATTGACGCACAAAGTAATATATTGTAGTTATAAATTTTAAAATTTCATGAGGTCTAAGCATCGTTTAGTAACTGTTGTGTAAATTTAATCGATGGGTCGACCTGAACACCAAAAATAGAAGGCACACTGCCTGCGTGCCTAGCAAGAGATTATGAAGCAGGATAGAGTTAATCCCTTGTTTAAGCCTTAGGCCCAGCTCAGACGTCGTGCTTTTGCCGTGCCGGACTTAATTGCAATAAGGTTCGCCTGTGGCACGGCAGAAACACGACTTTGATTGAGACGTGCCATAGTCGCACCAAATTCATGATTTACTGAAGCCACGCAACAATTAGTCAGCGGTGATGAAACAAAAACAATGGCGCTGTTTTCGAACATAGTTTCTAACTATGTTTCCAATTTGCAGCGAAGACTCCTGCAGAGAAGGCGAATGTTGCAAAACCAAGGCGAATGCTGTTATTGCAAGTTTGTTACCTAAATACACTACTGTTTTCTTCCTTTTTTTTCTATTGCAAACGATATTCACCATATCCGTAATGTCGTGTTCTTTCCAATTCGATTTCATCCAACTTTCTTCTTTATTACGGTTTGTCACTGACTCTTTTTTTTTTTTTTTTGTTAGACGTTTCGGCTAATACTTAAGCCTTCATCAGTAATGAATGCGAGTTCGTTGTTACACGCTATTTAAAGGAAACGTAGGGCGAGACTTGCGCACTGACTAGAAACGTTACTTTTGAAAAAACTCTTACGCTCGTGCAATGCATTTATATGCTTCCGGGATTTTGATGTGATCGTTCCCAGCATTAGAATCTTCAGTCGAGTGCCATGCTTCTAGAAAAAGTCGCTCGCTTTCTTCTAGAAAAAGTCTTCTTCTTTGCCCGATTGCGGTCTGAATTCAAAGACTTGCTAATTTCAGATTCAGTTTCGCTAGTTTCTTCTTCGCGTTGTTCCCTTTGATATCCATAGCCAGGTAATGATATGTTTTTATCAAAGGGTTCGTCTTCATCCCATGCGGAGGAAATTTCGTTCACATTTACATGTCCAAGCCGCCATGTTAACATTCAATGCGCATACTCCGTAAGGAGAATTCTCCTCGTGGCTCTCCTCGCGCAAACATGAGGTGAGGAATCCCTCCATCTTCATTTTAGAGATGAGCTATCTCTGATATTAATTTTATCAAGAAGCAGTCAGTGTTGTGAAATGATCTGTCCTGTGTTGATAGTAGAAAGTGCAACTACACACATGATAAATAGCTTCATTTGTATGACTGATAAATTCTAACTATGTTGCAAAAGCATGCAACTGAACTAAACAAGAGATGCTGTAATAAAAAGGGGATAGACGAATCAAGACACATTGGTGTGAGTTTGTTAAAAGATTATTGCGTAAATCTAATTACTTTTAAAACTAGAAATAGTGTTCACTATAGCTACCCCCGCTTTTGATATCCTATTTATTGGATATTAATTGAATACGAAGAATGCGTATACAACTGCTGAGAAATTAACGTTTGAAGCCTTTTATTGACCTTCAAATGCTGCAAGATGCTACTAGAAGATGGCAAAGCTCGAAGGCCACGAAACAAACGCGAACTCGTAGATGCAAGACCTTCAAATGCTGCAAGATGCTGCTAGAAGACGAAAGTGACGAAACGCGACCTCGTGGTTACAAGTACCCGACACCACCGTGCGCGCTTGCTAAAATATTACCCGAGACGACCGTGTGCGCCTAATTTCATCAAATCGAGAATGCTTCGCCCATTACAAACACATTTCTTACTTTTTCAACAAGTATTCTTTGTCCTTGTATGTATACACCCGGGGACTCCTAGGGTGCCTCCTCGGCTTTTGGCCTCTGGGCCAAAACCCTGCGCGGGCAATAAACTTCGTCAACAAAATATTTAATTAAGCAATATAGGATGAGGCATGAAGCATTTTACTGTAATTTTAAAATTGTGTCAGTTTGTCCATCTGTGCGCTGTGTCGTTTCTACTCGCGGCGTGTTACTTTATTTCGCCAAATTGGTGCCCCCTCCATAAAAGCATTTGACTTTTCCGAAAAACGCGCGAATGAATAACCGCACCTTCTTGGCGAGGTTGTTTACATATCAATAATCTTTCATATCGCAGCTTCTTTACTTGCCTTATTGAATGGTTACGATTTTTCATGTTTGGTGGCGTGACACTGCCAACCAGTCACGTGCATGCCTAGAAGTGGAGTTACGTGGTGTCTCAGGACATATATTGGTTTGAGACCATATATGGTAAATGTTTACATAAAAGAACGAATCAACGATCAAACCACTACATGCGCAGGGGGGGTCACCAGTAACACCACGTATCTAGGCTAGAAGTAGAAAAGTGACTGGCGGCATGGCTCGCGGGCGCGTGCGCCCAACAACGACGAGCGGAGCGACGACGTCGTCGCGCAACATGGCGGCCATACTCACCCGCCCGTTCCTCACGTTGTAAGCCAGTAACTACTGGAATAGTTATGACGTTGTAACCAGTAAATTAATGGAATTGTAATCAACCAGAACCTAATACTAGGGGAGGGGTGGTTGAGTGAGATGATTGTACATGCTTGTACGGAGGAGAGGACGCCATATTTAATACATGTTTTTCGGGCCAGGTAAAAGGAAAGCATATTCGTCCTTTAAGGTGGCCGAACACAGTTTTCGCGCGCGCTTTTGCTGATGTGATTCAGCGCGCGCACAAGGATTGCAAAAACAAAAATGTCTTCAATAGAGCGATCATTTTATTTGTTCAAAACCCGCACTTTCTGTGTTATTTTTCTCTATTATTAAACGCAGTGTATTGATGCCTTTATTCTGTTATTATAAAGATATGTTAGGAAAGGTAACGACGCAAACAACCCAGAAAATCTTAGCTTTTCTTTGTTACCGAAAGAACCCAGTTAAATGCAGCGCATGCGCAGTTGTTCGAAAAATTGAGACCGATTGCTTTTGCAGAAACCTGCCGATTTCTAACGATCCATTACTAACAATAGTTCAGAAACCACGTAAATGATCTATCGCAAAAAATCTCAATTTTGACATAGGGAATTTTTAACAAACAGTGAAAACGATTTACGAAGAATTACGAAAATCGCCTGTGTCAAAATTTTATTAAAACAGTGTTGACAGAAGGGATTTAATGTCAATTCGTAGTGGGAAAATGAAGGAAAAAATCTATCGACTGGATTTTTTTTTTAAATAAACAAAAACCATTTTTTATG
>Ga0126337_10001353_pt1 | contig 14687 bp, 9 predicted proteins | sample DipCmetagenome_FD_92527 | JGI IMG/M metagenome (GOLD analysis project Ga0126337, IMG submission 92527) | Coral microbial communities from La Bocana,Puerto Morelos, Mexico - Diploria C A metagenome | ecosystem: Host-associated > Invertebrates > Cnidaria > Coral | place: La Bocana,Puerto Morelos... | reverse complement strand
GTGAACCCTTCACATTTAATTGGCAACATCTTTTGCTAGGTATATTTACTTTGTAATTCATAGAAATTGCAGAATGTCAACCTTCCTCAAATTATCCAGCATCAATCTCCCAACTTTGTCAATACATTTACTGTATATTTTGCGCGGCGTTAGCCTTGAAAGGGTCTGTATTCTAATCCCTCTGTATGAATACTTTTTGGGACGGATTTGTTTGCAGATTTGCTCCCCCCCGCCCCCCCACAGCAGGGGCAAATTACACCATGAGCACCACACACGGAAATTAGACACCCTTTCCAGGGAGAAAAGTTTAAGTTCTAAGATGGCCGTATACCAGCAGATTCAGCTTGTGTACAAACATTAAACGGAGACAAAGGCATCAGTAACTGGAGCCACATTATATTGAATAAGCTTTCCTCTTACCCTTCGTTCAAATTTTTCCAGGGAGGAAAGATCTGGTTCTTGATTACAGCCATCAGATGTTACATAGGCAATCCACTCTTCAACTAGCTCTGTAGCACTCAGATGATACAAAATGCAGATTTCTTTCACTAAATGATGGAATGTTGCATTTAAAAGGTAAGCTTTGATTCTGTTTAGTTTAAAAACCCTGTTAGTTTAAATTAAGGGTTGATAACAGAAATTTTTTAATGATTGTTCTACTTACATTTATCTAAGATGGACAGGTCATCTATAGTAACGGAAAACTCCTCAAATTCTCGTTCAATCTCCTGGTCAGTCACCATGTTGGATTTTTCTTTGGCTTTGGCGCCAAACGATATGATTCATTGCGAGGCTAATGGAGGCCGAGAAAGACTGGAAACTGATGCGCAGTTCGGCTGCAGAACGAGCTTCGAATCGCTAGCGTAACTGTCTCGAAGTATCTGAATAGGGGTGAATTTCAACCCAAGAATAACTAATTTGTTGGATCGTGATGGCTGCGGATGATCAGGAATATTATGGCTACTACTATGACACCGAAGAAGATAGAGGGTTACTTGATCCTGCATGGGAAAGACAGCAAAAAAAGGTAGTATCGTCTGCCTGTAATGACACAGTAAAATAAATGCATGATTGATTTGCTGTTCTCTTTAACTTAATTCACGGCATCTTTTCTTATTCTACATGTCCTAACAACCGTATGTCTCACTTATTTATTACGCAGACTTTTACAGCATGGTGTAATTCTCATTTAAGAAAATTAAACAAGCAGATTACGGAAATCGAGGTCGACTTTCACGATGGCTTGTTGCTGATGGCATTGTTAGAAGTAATATCAGGTGAAAGACTTCCCAAACCCGAGAAAGGACGACTGCGGTTTCATAAGATTGCTAACGTTAATAAGGCCTTAGAGTTTGTGGCCGGCAAAGGAGTGAAACTTGTGTCCATTGGTGCGGAAGGTACTGGTGGAAGTTAATATTTTGTGGGTGTTGTTTCACATTCAAAGCAGGCACGGGCTTGTATATCGATCTAATCCGTTATTGCCTTTTAGAAATCGTGGATGGCAACCTCAAAATGACACTTGGAATGATTTGGACGATAATCCTGCGATTTGCCATCCAAGATATAGCTGTAGAAGGTAAAACTTTGTTATTTTCTTGTGAACTAGTCTCTTGCAACTCGTAAATTTATGCGAAATTCAACGATTATTGTCGTTTTTCCGCGTTATTTGTCAACAGAATCGTTTGCAAAGGACGGTCTGTTACTCTGGTGTCAACGGAAAACAGCCCCATATAAAAATGTCAACGTGCAGAACTTTCATACAAGGTAGAGTACATGTTGTTTTGCTATTTATTTGAGAAAGTTGCAATTTCATATGTTACGTGCTTGCACGTCTCTATCGTAGTCTGTAGCGATATTTAATGTGTCAACTGTCTTGCAGCTTTAAAGATGGATTGGCGTTTTGTGCTCTGATTCATCGACATCGGCCGGACCTCATTGATTATAACTCTCTGAGCAAGGTAAGTTCTAGACAATTACGTACCCACTCCCTGGGTAGCTGCATTGAATTATGCAGCGAAGACGATTGCTTTACCCACTCCAATAGGGTGTGTCAGTCATTATATGCGTGTTATTTTGCATGTAGGCGTCATCACAATTCATTTTCGTGATCACTGACTGCTGTTAGTATTATAAGGAGCGTTTATGATTCTTATCAAAAGCTAATATATCTTTAGTTCTAAAAACATCGAGAATAATGGCGTTGTGCTATTTAGTTTTGTCACGCACGGATGCGTGAGGAGCTTGTTAAATATGTTATTTCCTTTGTTATACATTGACCATTAAAGGAAACAATGATGTTTAATTTATGTTTGCCATTTTTACACAGTTGAAAAGTTCTTAGTTATTTTCATTCCTGGAAAACGTTGCTATTTTTAAGACATTGTTTGATCGTTACAGGAGGTCCTAGTGTATTTTTGTAGAGCGATTAATATTTAAGTGAATTATCTTGGAGTTCTAATGATTTTATGTTAAAATAGTTTGCTGAACATTATACTGCATCAGCTGAACTATTAGCACATGATTGGATGATCCTGTTTAACAGAAACTACATGTATTAAAGGCGCAGGCACGTGTAACAAGATTGTTGTTAGTGAATATTCAGGTTCATAACAACGAGACGCTGATAGCAGTGTGTAATCTGGATGCTTGTGAAACAGTAACTTGGGCTTTGTATCACAATATCAAATCATGCTTTATGAGTATTGAACACAGTAAAAACAAATAAAAGAATCATGATATTGATTTTCTATTCAAGTTGCTTTATTGAGTTTCCTCTTTTACCATTGCATGTTGTTTGCCTCACCTTTGAAGTTCTGATCACTAAGGTTCTTGATTTTTTTCAACATCTGTGGTATTCATCTCAGCTTCATAGTTTGTTGTGTATTAGAGTAAGTTCTTATATGTGACTCAATTGTTATCTTGTGGGAACTGGCATACATTTTGTTGTAAGCTTTTGCTAGCTTTCAAGCTATAGAAATCATGGACCCCTTGTCATCTTCTGTATGTGAAATGAGTACACATTGCATGATTCTTTCCAGAGCTTTCAAAATAAAACATTCTGTAAATTATGTTGTTCGCGGAAAGCACGCACACACTGTAGAGTAATTTTCTTCCACAGTTTCCTGCATCACTTTTCTGCTCAGAATGTAGGAAAACACTTCTTAGTTACTTCAAGTTTTTAAACTTTTTGGGGGGCTTGCTCCCAGACCCCTCTAGGAACGTGGTGCCCGCATAGTTGCAACAAACAGATATGCTGTTGAAAATCTCACTCATTGGTAGCAAAACAACTTGAGAGCTCAATAACCTAGTTTAAAGAAAAGTTTACATTGGTCAAGTTTTCCCAAAAACTCCCTCATTTCCTTAAAAGATGCAACTTTATTAACATTTGTTGTTGTGCATACACAAGCACGTTAGTTTACTTAAGGGTAAACCGTTTTGTTGTCCCTAAAAGGGAAAATCTTATTGCTCCACAGGGAAACATGAAAACACAAAGGTCTTGGAGACTTTTCTTTGTGAATACTAACAAAAAAATTCCCAGACATTGGGTGCATAAATAATTGGTAACAGCATACAATCACACTTTGGTTTGATAAAACTTTTGTGGTTCAAGGTAAATTACAGTAAGATAAAAAAGCCAAAAATATATTAAAAATGAATGTGAATGTGCGAGTACTGTGTTCAAGAACACAGAATGACGCAATGAACAATAAAGTGTAAGTTTGATGAGCTCCTAAATGAACCAGAAGACGATTTTGAAGCAGGCATTTTATTTTGCTAAATCCACATCACACAAATCAATAGGTTTGATCTGTCTTGTGACAGAAACATTTTACATAAAAAGAGATGCAGCAGTTTGGAAATTTTTAACAAACTATATTCACAATCTATCAAAATGCACTTACATTATCAAAAATTTACTGTGTTAATAATGATCATATATTTTCATATTTTGTATCAACAGGAGACTCCACTGGAAAACTTGAATTATGCCTTTGATGTTGCTGAGAATTATTTGGACATTCCAAAAATGCTTGATGCAGAAGGTTAGTTGGAGTGGAAACAAAATCCCACATGTGATTATCTATAAACATGTCAATTGTGTCTAGACAAACTGGAACTTTCAAAAACATTGAGGATCAGCTAGCCTGGGTAGTGCTCTAACAAGTGTCTGTGGTGCTTTGAATATGAGACAAAGATAAGGAAACAACTAAACTGACAGACATACATGTACAAGCCCTAGGAGTTCGCATTTCATCATAACATGTTTTCTATTCCATGCTCAGTGATTGTGGAAAACATTATAGAGAGTGAACTTTTGCACTTCTTCTTCACAGTGGTTACTGGGCTAACATTTCATTGTAGTTTGTCAACTCTCTATCAGCCATTCCACGTTCTATCAGCCATCCATCATCTGCATTGCGCATCCGTGTGATGTACTTTGGAATGGATACAAGATGGCGGATCAACATTTTGGGTTCTTATAGTAATCAGAGTGAGATTCAAAGGAACTACTGTACTTCGGAAAAAAAAAATTTATGAATTGAATATTGACCAGCAAGGTTGAAGATGTCCATGGCAAATGGTTTTTATGTTTCATTATTTCTGGATCACTGTAATGACATTGTACTGGAAGTGATCACTTATGTGAAATCCTAGGGCTTGGACATACTTCAAATAAAGCAGTCTTAAATTTGACCAACAATTGATGGATTAAAACTTACTGGAACCAACCAATGACTGTTACTGACAAAGTTTACACAGGTTGTGCAGCTGATGCTGTCACAGCTAAACTGACCAATCAGTTTCAATGGATCAGACTGTGACATCATAAATGAGAAAGTGGCAGCACTTTTTTACTTGACTCTGACATTGACTTCCTCCCAAGTTGTCAAAATGTCAGTCACCAACAACAGTTGTTTTCAGAGCTAACTCACTCATTAACACTAGATATGTAAGAAGAGGCTTTATTTAGGGATCAACAGACTAAATTGACTGTGTGTTGTTTTGATTTTTGACAGACATGGTGAACACTGCCAAGCCAGATGAAAGAGCTGTCATGACTTATGTGTCTTCTTACTATCATGCATTTACCAGCTCACAAAAGGTTATAAGCAGCCAATGAATGACACCATTTGCACTAACAATGTTTGCGCATTCACTGCTTCTTACCAATTAAAGCAGCTGGCTTTAGTAATAGTTGAATAGGTTGTGAATGGCCTATTGTTTTTATATTATCAACGTACTATAACTGTGTTTTATATACCAATTGTATGTAATGTTGCACAATTACCAATGTTGTAATAGAAGATTATTGCAACAAGTCTTGAAGTACTGTCTTTCACCTCTAATAGTGCTTTATTTTTATATTGTAGGCTGACACAGCAGCCAAGCGTATTGGCAAAGTACTAACAATCAACAGAGACAACGAGAAGATGATGGAAGACTATGAAAAAATGGCCACTGATGTAGGTATCCTTGGGCAGTCACTTGGAAGAAATATTTGTATGATTGAGTAACATATTCAAAACTCACCAGCAAGTCTTGCATGCATGAAATTGTCTCAAATCTCAGATGCATCTGTAACTTTTCCAGTTGGGTATTTTTATTTTTGCTGCCAGGAATTTGTTCATGACAAAATTTACAATAATTATTTTCATTTTCAAACTGAGACTTGGTGGTGATTTGGGGTAGTCTGATGTCTTCATACATAAGGGCTACCCTTGTATCCAAAGCCCTTAATTTTTTCTTTGCTTGAAAAATCTACTTTTTTCAGTTTTTTTTTTCCTGGCAAAGTAATTTTGGATTGTTCACAATTCTTGCACACTCCCAATACCTTGTTCAGCTGTTGCAGAAGTATGTAATAAGTCTTGACGATGAGTTAAGCTATGTCATCACTTAAGAACCAAACAAGATGGCAGCTTGCTCTATCTTGAGTCAAAGTTGAGTTAGGATTTGCATGACTCTGATGTAAACTCTATTTCAGAAGTAGAATTTCAACCTGTAAGTACATTAGGCATGACTTTTACTAAACGATCTGATGGACTACTACAACTAAATTGCTCTAGTGCTTTATAATAGCCAGCTTATGGCAACTGAGCATCAGAAAACTGCTTCCAACATGTGAAGTGTATTAGATAGATATGCAAAAGGCAATTACTGGTTTCTTTTAAATATTTCTACTGTATATTGGTCATGGTTGAAATGTGGTGCTACCCACTTAGTGTAGTGACCTTCTGAAAATAGGAGTCAGATAAGGCCGCTAGATCTGAGAGTTACAAGGACTGTTGTGAACTTCTTAGATAGATACATTTCATTTATTTTTCTCTTGTCTCATCGGATAACTGTAATTTTCAAATTACTCACTTCAGACCGACATTTTGGTTTTGTAGGAGGTTGATGTTAAATCCTAGTTAACAACCTGTTTGGGGTTCATTTGTTTGTAGCTTCTTGATTGGATCAACAAAACATTACCCTGGCTTAAGGACAGAAACAGTGATGGCACCTTGGATGATATGCAGGTATGAAAGAGTGCTGTTAAATTCTGTGTACGAGCTTTGAAGACATCATCATGACAGTTAATCAGTTAATAAGGTATAACTTTGCATTATTTAAGGCATACATGCAAAAATGTTTTAATATCTGTCCAGTATATAGTTTTTCCAAATTTTTTACTTTGGTTAGATAATGAGTTATTTGTGTCAGAAATGCAAAAATGGGTGTCACGGATGGGTGAAAAACTTGGCATAGGCAAGTCAGTTGTATTTCCAGGGTTTTAGGTAGAAATATTGAGGATAACTCAATAAAAGCAAACCATCTTTGTCTAAACAACTCACTAGGTGCTGAGTTTTTTTTATAGCAGGGACCTCCTAGGCTAAAATGCCTTATCTACCCAAAGAGAGTTCAATTTTTACACTCTCTAGGTTTTCTGGACTTTTTGACACTGTTCTTTTTTCTATGTCTAGAAAAAGCTTGATGCCCTTAGAGTGTACCGAAGAAGTGAAAAGCCTCCCAGAGTAGAAGAGAAAGGCATGTTAGAGACAAATTTTAACACATTACAGACCAAGCTTCGACTTGGAAATCGACCAGCTTACCTCCCAACAGAGGGGAAAATGATTAGTGTAAGTACCTTTCAATTAGTGACATTGTGGTGTTCCATTTAATATTTCCTCCTCACAGAAGTTGTTTTTGGTTTAATTCCCTCTCCCCTCTTTTCCTTAAATGCTGGCTGCAGTTGAAGCTTCCATAAATTTGTAAAGAAAAGTGGTTAGATGCTAAACTTAATTTAAATTGCTTATGAGATGAAAAATGATTTCTGCTTAATTGAGAGGCTCTTCAAAAACAATAAGATTGGCCTTTTCCTTTTTGGAATATAAATATTTTCTCATTTTGAAGATATTGATGTTTTTGTATTGTGCCAATATGAAAGTGATGGCATCATAAAGTTTGCAACTAAAATCGTAAAACACTGAATATATGTGGAAATATTGAAGCAGTGTTTTTCAAACTTGTCACCAGAAATGTTTCTCACAAACAAAATGACACTTGTTGTGCTGTTGCCATAACAACTGGTCTGCAGGTCTTAAGGCTGGTTTCCATATGATCGCAGACGATCGTGGATCGTATATCACAGACAATTGTAAAGAGAGTAGTTTCCATATAATCACAGATGATCGCAGAGCCGACTGTTCGGTCAGCGGAAGTGTCAAAATTACACGCACGTTGTGCTGGCAGGAAGATCGCAGCAAACAACATGACAGATGTCGAGGAGGAAATTTTGCTGCAAGCAAATTTACTTCTTAAAGTGCACCTAACCCCTAGAATTTTTTTTTTCGCTAAAAAAATTCTGCATGCTTTGGTGATTATTTATTCGAAAAAATTTTTTATTTTGTCAAATCCTTGATTTAGTGATTTAGGGTGATTTAGTCAATTAGTGATTTGAAAACCGTGACAGGTTGCCGTTATCGCTCAATGATCCAAGCGTCAACCACGTGTGCGATCTACATGTATACAGGTCTTATGGATCACTTGGCGGTTGTTAATCGACATATGATAGTTTGAATTGGATGGGTCCCTTCCATTCCTCAAAATTTGAGAAAAATATCAGACTGCCGGTCATTAAGTGGTTTTAAAACCTTGACCGGCTGCCGGTCATTTTGACACAGCGATAAAATTTATTTCCGAGTCGTCTGAATCGAAGCTCGTCTCCAACTCTGATGATTTGGAAGATAAATTTCACTTGAATTTCAAGAGCTATAAATACCAAATAGAATGAATTTTCGTGTAAGAAAGCCTCGAGAAGATCGCAACAAATTCAAGGAATTGGCTGAGAATTGCTTGAGCGTCTTCTCGAAGTGATGTCACAACTGTACTCTGCCCAGATCCCTATTTACGCGGTCGTGGTCCATTCAGAACTCGACTTCAACAGAGCATAAAATATCGAGGATTTGACCAAATCAAAAAAATATTTCGAAGAAATGATCACCAAAGCATGAAGATATTTTTTAGCGGAAAAACATTTTGGGGTTAGGTGCACTTTAGGTGCACTATTAGACGTTTTAAATTTTTTAGAAATTGTATTTAGCAGGGCCCCTCTGGATACCAGCCACTGTGCTGAATGGGCCACCCTGCATAAATAAAGTTTTTAAATAAAAAAAATAAAATAAGCGACTTCATTGTCAGCTTCAAAACTGTTGACAACATCAGTTCTGGGTTCACAGAATATTCTTGAAAAGACAAGAACTTGGGGCCTTCCACTCACTGGTCAGAGAACTTTGCTGATAAATTAAATTTTTTTCCAGCAGTTAGCCTTTTTATATTTGTCTTAGAAATCTCTACTGTTACAGTGGTAAACGCACTCATATCGCACAACTTCCTCCATAAATTCCTCGCTATCTAGAAAACTTTTGCAGCCACACTTAACAACTAGACACAAATTCATCTTCCACGCAAAGGATGCCACTAGTTTGTTTATAATTTGAGGTACACTAATATGATGGCATAGCAACAGTAGTCAAGAAAATGATCATGTGAGTGAAAACGTTCTATAGCCTATTCTAACTGTAGCGCATCCTACCATTTACCACAGCATTGCCCTTTCCATCAAACCTACAACGAGTGACAGAAGTGTTGAGACACTTCGCAGTAGAGGTGTAACGATACATCAAAATAGCGAGTGTCCCAATAGTGACGAATCGATTGCAAATCCAACTATCGATAACAATTGTGATAGTTTCGACAACTATCGATAGTTTCGATAGGTTTTGAATAAATTAAAATAGTCCACTGTAGCCTTCTTTCTTTATCAGAGAAACACGTCAAAATCCATGTTCGCTGCTTGTTTGCGCTGTCACAACAAAAGGAGCACGAAATATGTAAACTTTAAACTTTTCCACCATGTTTGTTTTGAAGAAAACAAGATGCTGTACCCCCTCTAGGATAATTGACTGCTTAAATGACGTCATTCTCCTATTTCCTAAAGGGGGTACAGAGCAATGATTGTTGCTGTTCAACAAAGATGGTGGATAAGAGCCAACCGGAGTGTTTTGAAATCGTTCCTAACAGAAAGGGAAAGGCAAACATGTGGGAACATTTCGGGTTTATAAAGGAGCCTGACAAGCCCCTTGATAAAACCAGAGTTGGATGCAAGTTGTGCAGAATGGTACTCAAGTATTGCGGAAACACTACAAATCTAACTGACCACGTGCGATGGAAACACGCAACATATTTGCAGCAGCCATCGACTTATTCAACTTTAGCAGAGTCTACAAAGTCAGATACTCCAGTGACAGTAAAGCAGTGTACACATTCCAGTCAGCAGTCTCTATTGACATTACTCGCTGCAAAATTACTCCACAGTTCAAACAGAGCAAAGAGCATTTCTGGTGCGATACTCCAGTTTATCGTGAAGGATCTGCGGCCCTTTAATGTTGTTGAAAATGCTGGATTTAAGAACCTATTGGCCGTTCTTGATAGGTTAATTTTTCTCAAGAAGAATTGGAAAGCCTTAAACACGGACTGAATGTTGCATTGACTACTGTAGTGTATGTGTATGGATGTTTTTAGTTTCCTTGAAATTCAATTTCCATTACATCTGTTAGTGTAATTTTGATACAAAAACTCACTAATTGTGACCGTTGGGAAAAAAATGATGAACACTGTTACTATTCAAAGACAACCAGAAAAAAGTGAAACCTGGTTATAAATCTTATAGGACGTTTATAACATTTCTCAGTTCTCTGTTATTCTGTAATATATGTTTGAGTTGCAATTAAAACTAACACAACATGACGACAACAGTGGTTTTTACAAATTTATTTCTCAATTTAATTGGGGAGGTTGGTGATATATAACATACACTTTAGCTACTACTACTAGTGATTAAAAAATTCTGACCAATAGTATCGCAATAGTATCGCAATAGTATCGCAATAGTATCGCAATAGTATCCCTACTTTCGCAATACTATCGCAATAGTGTTTCAACTATCACAATACTATTGCAATAGTCAAAATGACCTCAATAGTCACCTCTACTTCGCAGTAGAATTCTATTTTTCAGCATTTTGAAAACTCCCCCCCCCCCTTACCCCCGAGGAAATTTCATGTTGTATTTCTAAGACTGCACAGGCCACTGCACACAGCATTGACATTAAATTGTCGCTCATTAGGGGTAAAGCCTAGGAAATTATTTTGCATACCGCATCATTTCTGAGGTATGAGGTGGTACTGTAAGTATAGCAAAATTACTTGCTCTAAAATCATTATAATTTCCTTGGTAATTTCCTTTCTGCCTGTTTTTGAATGTCCATGGCCACCTTTCTAAATGTACACAAACAAAGTTTTTACAGGAGTGGCAAAACAAATAACAAAAGTACTACTTGTTTAAGATGTTTGTATTCCCTGTCTGACTTGTGGTTATGTTACTACAGGACATCAACAGAGCCTGGGGAAACCTAGAAGGTGCAGAAAAAGATTTTGAAGATTGGTTGCTGAAGGAAATGAGAAGGTAATATCTGATATTGATTATCAGTTCATTACATTTTTCAACCAGTCTATTTGTTACACACAAACAAATCCCTACAGCAACATTACAGTAACGTTCTGTACATCCCAATTCTGATTTATGTGGATTTAAAACTGAATCTCATGCACTCCAACCAGTTTCTCTAGCAGCTCTTGCAGGTCTGGCTTTGTAAGTCTGATGCAATTCAAGTAAAAAGTAGTCCATTATGAGTCATACTGCTAACCATAAATTCTGTTTGTGGCTTTTGGCTATTGTCAGTCAAGACATATGAAAAATCAAAATTTTTCACACTTTTGAATTGAAATATTTATTTCGGCTTGTCAAAAAAATCAATACCATTAGTGGTGCCCTAACTATTTTGTGATTTTTTGCGGCTTTGAAAAAAATATTTCAAGAGAAAATCCCACTGCATTCCTAGGCTCACCAACATTGGGCCCATACCATCCAGTGGGCAAAACATGAAGAATTTTGATATTTCATCATGTGGATTTTTTTCCTGATTTGGCCGAGTGTTAGTGGACATTCCCTCTTGAAGTCTTATTACTGGGACTGCACATACAATGTTGATACAGACTGCAAAACTTAAAATTTAGACCATTTTCATACCTTTAAATCTTCAGACATCATCACTGATTTTCAGAAATGTTCACAAATCATGGGACTTGAAAACTCCACATATAGATTATTGCAAATACATTTGAGTCTGAAACATTACAATGCAGGGAGCAGTTTATAAGCCACACAATGAGGTCTTGGTTTTAATTGTGTTTTCAAATTCTGTCATTTATCAGGAGTAGACATCTAGTCATAAATTTCATAAATGAGGTAGATATTTTATATACATGCCAAAGAATCAAACGCAATTCTTTTTGTTTCCTTTTGTTTGTGCAGAATGGAACGACTTGATCATTTGGCAGAAAAATTCAAGCACAAATGTAACATTCATGAAGCTTGGACAACTGGCAAAACTGACATGTTAAACAAAGACGATTATGAAAAAGCCACATTGGCTGATGTTCTGGTAAATAAACTGATGTCTGTTTTGAAATTTGCAAGTATTAAAATTCTCTTGTGCATTACAAGATGGAGTAAAAGCTTCAGCAGCCATATATATTATCCTGTTAATCTGGAAACTGTGTACTCTGTGCTTAGATTTGTATTTATATATCACTCGTAAAATGACATTATGGCAAGGGTCATTGAAAAAAACCTTGTTTACTGGGTGGCAGTTTTCTGTATGAACCCTGTAATATTTTTTTTATAATATTTACTGTGCAATAGAAAGATACTAGTTGGAATAGGCAGACATGTACTGCTATAATTTTTGTTGGGTTTTTGTCCTTGTTTTGCAGGCCTTAAAAAAGAAACATGAAGCATTCGAAAGTGATCTAGCAGCCCATCAAGATAGAGTGGAGCAAATTGTTGCAATTGCCCAGGAGCTTAAGTAATAATTATATCAAACACAAAAGACCATGATTGACTACATTTCCAAACATTGAGGAGAGAGCTGAAAACACTATGCATAGTGGATTATTTTTGATGAACTTTAGGGTGTTTGAAAATGTGGTCAAACGCTGTCTTGAGTGTTTATTTCTTTTCATTTGAAATTGAAGGACAAAATGGAGAAATAAAATCGTAAAAAAATCTATGTTAAATATGATCAGATATCCAAACACTGTCATGGTCATGATTTCCTTTGTTTAAACTTGATGAATTATTTATTTATTTAAAAGGTTTGACAAGTTTCAAAATCTTGTTCATAATATTTGAGGCCACAATGCTTGGCAATACAGACACTAGCCAGCCCTTACCTAAAACCTTTAGAGCATTATAACAGTTTTAAATTTACCTTTTAATGGATAATGAATGTCGCAAACAGATGGCAAAACTACAAGATATTTAACGATCAGTTAAGTCTTCATCGGCTGTAAATAAGCACTTTGGTTTGTTATTTGTGTGAAGGGCTTGGTTTATTTGCTCATAAGCTTATAGTCTGATTTCTTAAATTTCAAAGAGGAATAAAAATTGGCACAGGACATCAGACATTAGAAATACCATTAGAAGTTTCAAGTTAATACTTCTGGGGTATTGTTTTTACACCACCAAGCAGGCACATATGACAAAAATTAGCATGGATTTTAAGTTATCAATGGTTGGATAAATCGGGGGAGCATATCCAGGGAACACAATTTGTGGTTTGAGTTATGTAGACTGCCATGTTGTGAAAAAGATATGTAGTTATGCTTTTGGAATTAAACAAGCACTTACTTTTCTTCGATTTTTTTAGTGAACTTGGTTACAGTGATGTTGCTTCAGTCAATGCAAGATGCCAGGTAAATTGCCATGTGTTGGTGATTGACAGTTAAGTCATCCATATCTGCCTCCTGTATGTACTGCACAAGTTTAATGAAAGAGCCACTTACATGTTTATGAAAACTACAGTACTGGACAGATATGGGTGGCAGACAAGGACGACTTTGGACTTTGGGGGTTGGATTGTTTAGCGGTGCACCTAGACTTTAGATTCTGTTCCCAACTATGACTTGGTCTAGTTCCAGTTCAATCTCATCACAATTAGATGAGATTGGGAGATGGTGCCTGAAAGGTTAGTGGGGTGCTGGATGCATTGTGCAGAGGGAGGTATCCCTGGTAACCCTTGAAGTAGGAACCACCTGATGGAAACCTCTCTCCAGATGCTTGGAGAATGCAGGTAGCCAAGAACAGGTGGCCTGGTTCCTCCAATTGCTAAAATAACCCGAAGCACAGACAATCTGATAGCTATAATGAATATTGATATGTATCAAGCAGGAAAGGGAAAACCCTGATGAGTGGCTAACTGAAATCATCCCTTTAAAATATACTGACATATTACTAACAAAAAGCAATAAACCAAATCATTAACGTTAGATGCATCCCACAATATAATGGAAGTTGTAATGAAAAGTAAATATGGAATGTTTTAGTTAAATGCTAAAAAGCAACATCTGCATGAAATTTTCATTATTCCACCGATTTTTAGACAATCTGTGATGAATGGAAAGATCTTGGGCAGCTAACAGAAGATCGACGACATAAACTTGAGGTTTGAGAAACAGATTTCCTATTTCCTCAGTGTATATATGGAAACATTTTGAGGAGGTAATAAAGTGATTCTGTTTGAAATTACAGACACGTGAGGCAATATTACAGAAACTGGATTCCCTGCTGTTAGAGTTTGCCAAGAGAGCAGCGGTATGTCATGTTGCTGTATGATCAGTAGACTGCAAGTAATTGGCAACCAAATTACACTTTTCTCTTGCACCTTTCTGTTGCTTAAAGTAATGTTCTGCTTGTTTGCCAAACAAAAGAGATAATGCAAATGCAAAGCAGTGCACTCTTTTCATCATAATCCTTACTAGCCTGCGTAGCTGGCGGGAGTGGGTGTGTGCGCAGAACCTTTTGCGGCAAAGCCACGAGCAAAATTCCCGCCTGCCTCATTTCTTACCCTTTTTGAATGCCGCCCACTTTTATCGCCTTTGATGATGTGATTAAATTAACCAATCATAGAAAGGAGATGTAATTCAAACTAACCGACTCCTTTTCGCGGCCCGGGCGGGAATATCACGAAATGATCACAAAGCACACATAACAACAAACTAATGAATGCTTCGATGGCCGATGGAGGC
>Ga0126337_10001350_pt1 | contig 14706 bp, 9 predicted proteins | sample DipCmetagenome_FD_92527 | JGI IMG/M metagenome (GOLD analysis project Ga0126337, IMG submission 92527) | Coral microbial communities from La Bocana,Puerto Morelos, Mexico - Diploria C A metagenome | ecosystem: Host-associated > Invertebrates > Cnidaria > Coral | place: La Bocana,Puerto Morelos... | reverse complement strand
ATTTTGAATTGAAAGATTTAATTAGCAGTCAGTTTTTAACAGTCAGTTAGATCAGTTAGTTAACAAAAACTCGTGTCCACCATCGAGGTCTGAAATTTTGTGCTGATTATAATTGTATGTCCATTGAAATTTTTGAAAGGTTTAGTTACACGTGCCAGCAAAATAAAAATAGAAAACGGTTAAAAAAGTTATTTTTTTGTTGTTTACTACCCCGTGATTTTTTTTCTGATGGATTTTTTATCGTTGAATACCATTTGCAGGTATTATTTTTGCTTCTGAATTTTAAGTGCAATTAGCCAGACATGCTCAGAAATGTACGCTAATGAGATGTTAGCTCGTTATGATTAGCATCACAAAGTGTCCTCTTTCCTAAAAAAGTCACCAAAACACACATAAATTCTGTCAGATATGAAGTACTATGAGAAGGACTCTGCAATGCTTATTCATAAAGAGCATGCATCTCATAAGCGTGCATTTCTGTACATAAGAGCAATTACCAAGTAGTGCAAAAGGTTTGAATCGAGAATAGCACGTATATAATTAAGGTGATATTTATTTGTTTATTTATTTATTCATTTCTTAGATAAAAAACTATGGCTGGATGATTGGTTAAAAAACCATATTTGTAAATCGATCGAAACACGGACTAGTTTACGTAGTCACGCTGCACGTTTTCTTTGAATTGTTTTCTAAAACAATAAAGACGCAAAACATTTTCTTCTTGTTTTTATCGAGTTATAGAAACACTTGTGAAAGTTTAAGAGAACTCGAAGAAGTTGTGGAAAATCTCGCCTAGCTATCGCCTCTTGTTCTCACAGCTTATCTTGTTCTCCCAAAGTTCCTCCTGTGTTACTTATAACTCCATACAAACACAGAAAATGCTTTCTATTTTTTAAGCCGTTAGTACTTACGGCTCACAGCGTTCTTGTATTTATTGACTTCCTCTTCTAGCATTTTGCACTTTTTACTTTCCTTAGTTTCCAATTTTTGGAGTGTCCAGCGTCTCCAGCGCTATTTTCTTCTTCTCCAAGTCTTTAGTCTTTTGAAGGAGATCCGCGTTTGCCTTAAGTTTGCGATGTTTTCTTTCATTCGCTCTATTTCAATTTTTTTTCTCCGATTTTCAACTGAAGGCTGTTGTTGTCTGTTTCCAGCACTTTGATCCTTGTTTTCAGATCTTCAATCTTTTGAAGGGAATGTGCGTTTGCGTTTGCTACTTCCCTGCGAAGTTGCTCTCTAAGTTCAGCTTTTAGTTTATCGCATTAATATTGCTTGTTTCACATTCCTCAGTTTTGATTTTCGAGGAAAGGTTCTTGATAATCGTTTTTAGCTCATTCATGTTCTGTTCCAGATCTTTAATCTTTTGAAGGGAATTCTTGTTTTCCTTTATGAGACTTTCATTTTCCTTGCGAAGTAGTTCTATTTCATTGGAAGATCATCGATTACGTTCGGCTTTTGTCTCGTCGCATTTGCTTGTTTCACATTCCCCAGTCTTGATTTTCGGCAGAAGTTCATTGTTCTTTTTTTTCAGCAATTTCGTGAGCCTACCATTTCTGCGCTGTGCTTCCGCTAGACGTTTCTCACAATCCTGTAATTCACCCTCTACTTTTTTCTTGTCGCTAAGAAGCCGGGACTTCATATTTCTTTTCTCTTCGCCTAGGTTTTCAATTACTTGCTCCAGTTCGTTAACTCGGACAGGATTGATCGTCGAATAAGTTTGGCTTAACTCTGCCTCTCTTTGGTTGTGTTCCAGCTGAAGTTGCCTCATTTCTGTATTTAGAGCGTCGAGTTCCTTCTCCAGTTCGTGACAACGTGAACAAATTTGGTTTCGTTTACGAAAGAACATTATATTAGTTTTCAAAGCACATAGATTGAAAACAGTCAAAAGCTGAAAAGGGCCAAATAATAAGCTAACTTAGGATATCGTGGCTGAACAGACAAAAGCCATGCGAGATTTCAAGTGAGTTTAAATTAGAACCCTATTTTTTAAATACAAATTAATGGTTATGAAATGATGACGAGTGAAATTATGAAATAATTGTTGTAGTTTCTGTACTTTGAAGCAAGCAAAACTATTATAATTTTGACGAAAAGCATTGGAATTTAACGAGTATACCATTTGATTACCTTTTAATATCATGCGTGACAAATTACACCCACAATGCTGGGTTTTCATGAATTTCGCGCCAGACGTTGCCATGGTGATATTACATGTGAAATTACAAATTAATGTTGCAGTTAATTTTTGTTTCCTGTGAGTTTTTTTTTTCCACTGGTTAGTTTTTCCAGGTGATTTTATTTTTAACTGGTTAGAACTTTCTAACCGGAGTGTTTTGAAACTTCTACGAGTGGGATTTTTACTTTTGTTTTTGTTTGTGTTTTTTCATAAGTTGGCCAGCGAAACATTTCCACGACAACATGCATTTTACAGCAGATGGAAAAGGAGTTTTTTATGTCAGGAATGAGCTATTTTTGCCATATTTTACATATTTTACTTCCACATTTTTTTGACACTCTCATTCATAACAAATCTTAACAAGAACTTTACCGTATATCTCTGCCTTTGAGTTCCTTTGTAATGAGCAGACTGGAACTATCAATCCTTACAATCAAGAAATTTATGTTTACTTGGGGACTTGCGCAGTTTGTAATAAGATAATGTGCGCTTTTGCAAGAGCCAATTTTGATGAGTTCTATTGTATGTCTTTTAAATACAGCAACAATACAATACACACACTTTCAAAACACAAAATAATTAGAACCCCAAAAAGTTGCATGAGATGTCAAACTTCTGATTGGTACATTTTAGATTCATGAGAATACCTATGAAATGATGTCTTTTTTTCATAAGATGTCTCTCAGTAGTGCCGTGATGCTTTTCTTCACCTCTATATCCCGTGTTTGAAATTATAATCAATATTTTTGGTATAAGTAAAATGGAGTAGATGTAACTTTTAAAATGTAATGCTACGTACACCTAAATGGCTTCCATTGTGACAGATGATGGATGGTCACCACGGAACAGGGGTACGCTTCACTAGACCCATTTCGGCACGTACTCTTCAAATGACGTCACGCGATAATTGGTTGCAGTAAGTTGCACTACACTCTAGTAGTCCTGACTTATCGAAATCGTTTGTAAAACAGAAAGTAATGGACGATCAGCAACAGGTCCGGAATTTCGGGTAACCCCTTATCTCCCTCACACGTACACCAGGTGACATATACCGATAAAGAGAGTACCCCCACCCAATCCACCTAAAGCTTCTCGCTGCAGAGACTAATCTTGAAGACCTTTCACAACTAAGAAATCTAGTTATATGCTCATTCTCTCTTTTGCCGGTTTCTTGGCCCGGCTTCCTTAAGAGCCAATTCCTCTAAATATCGAGAATGAGATGACACTCATATATAAATACACATATTTTGCCCAAATAACCTCTATAGTGAGTTGGTTTCGAAAAAACCATTCAAAGATTCTGAAGCGCTTTAGTTTTTTCGAATCGAAAAAACTTGGAAAATCGCCATGTTAGCTGTCAGCCGCCGCCGAAAATGGCCGAAAATTGTACATTTCAATTCGCTCATACAGGTCAACGCTATAATATCTATCAATTTACTTTGGATAGTGGATAGTGTATGTCTTGCTGTTTCTAAAGCATTAACCCTTTGAATACTGACAAGCTCCGAATCAATGCCACTTTTAGGCAGCACATGGCCTTTTTTGGCAATTTTGGTCCCAATTTCGTCCCAATCCTCGAGAAAACTGCTTTCTTGCATGGACAGTGGCCGTTTCTTTCGGTATGAGGACGTTTTCTAGCATTTTTAGATTTAGCGCACAAGCCCGTCGCTTTCGTTGTCATTTGGGTTCTCGCTTTTCGCTGTCGAGTTAGCCATACGACCACGTACGGTTTCCGGCGATGAGAAAAGTTTGGCCTCAAAGCTGGTTTGAAAAGGAAAGAGTTGGCCAAAAGTAGCAGGCGGTGGGAAGTCCATGATTTTCCTGTGTTTAGGCGGTAAAAGTTCGGTGGTTTTTTAGCTGTTATTAAGGTTCACTTGATCCGATCTTTGTCGTTCAGGCATCAATTTAAAGACCTTTTGCGTTGCATCGACTGACTATCAGAGACTTTTAGCGACACTTAAAGTGATGACGTCACAAGTGGTACAACTTGCACGACAATTAACTGGACGTATATGTCCAGTTAGGGCTCAAAGGGTTAATTTGATTAGCACAAGTTTTAAGTGTTATAATATTTTAGGGCGATACATATACCTTTATCGAAGCTCGCAGACGAAATAGCTAATTTTAGCTAATTTCAATGCCATCCAAAGTCCACCGGTACATTGAATTTGAAGTCGAAACTAACATTTTCTGAAAGCCCTAACTCTATATTGTGTTGTTCGAGAGTCTTCCGCGGCCTGAAAAAATTTCCACGTCGTGGCGTATATTTTGGTAAATTTGTCATTCGTGAAACCAACATGGAACTTGGCCAACGACCTTCATCAAGAACAAAAATAAGCAAATGGAGACCTTTTTCGTCAATTAAGATGCTTGGAATGTGATTTTCATAAGGTTATATTCCTTTTTAGATGGACAACAACATGACTAACTTGTTCAAAACTTGGTATTTAAATGAAAATAGACGCTGCTTTTTGGCACATTGTAATGTTATGCAAATTTATTTTGATCACCGGCACGTGCATATCTCCCGAATCCTTCCGCCTCTGTTTTTATTTTAACGGTGACAACTGTAGCACATACTGTATTCATTCAGTATTAGGAGTTTTAATTTTGTGGAAAACCCACAGCCGAACCTGAATCGTAGAATAAGACAAAAAACGTGAAGCTTGAGTGGACAATCGATTACAGTTGAATCCATCATGTTTGGCCTAAATATTCGAACACAACCACTTCCTGTAAACTTGTTCACTCTACTTTAAAAATAACAGTCTTGTCGCAGGAATCCTTGAAATCCTGGTCTAAGACCAGGTTATGATTACAAAGCGCCAGAAGTGACCGAGACTTCCTGATCAACTGTCGAAACGTTCTGTCAGAAACAAGATTATTCGACCATTATATGTCTTACCCATGTGCTTGCAATACACCCTTTCAAGGTTAACGCCGCCATTTTGCGGGGGTACAAAACTATTGGGGCGAGCGCAAAATGTGCAGTGAATGTATGGAAAAAGTCGGGAAATTGATGCTCACTAATTTGAGGAAGTTTGGCATTCTGCAATTTCTGTGAATTACAAAGTAAAGATACCAGTTTACCGATCAAATTTGAGAAATCAAGTCTTACGAAAAAAAGCCCCAAATTAAGATCATTTTTCCATATATTTGTCTGTAAAACCAATCCGCCGTTTGCGGGAAAGTTTACAAGCATTTGTATGAAAAACTAAAAATAAGATTTCTCACTTCTCAGCGAGCGTGAACCCTTCACATTTAATCGACAACATCTTTTGCTAAGTATCTTTACTTTGTAATTCATAGAAATTGTCGAATGCCAACCTTCCTCAAATTATCGAGCTGAATCTCCCGACTTTTTCCCGTACACTTACTATACATTTTGCCCTCGCCCCTGTATTTTTGCACCCCGGCAAAATGGCGGCGTTAACCTTGAAAGGGTCTATTCTTGTGGATACAATTGTCCTGTTTTACCACTAGATTTATAGAGGAATCGTTCGTTTCATGCACCTAATATGGCACACCCCGCCTAATAAAACACACACTGTGACATCATTTTCCTTGGAGTGTCGCAAAACGTAAGCAGCCAGACAGAGAACCACGAAGGCTTCTTCGCTGTCACGTTTCTCTCGTACAAAGTATTCAGAGTTCGCTCTCTTTTAAAGTTCCAAGACTTCGCTGCCTTGCAGGGACACATTTCGAAAAACCTTAAGCGCCTCAGGACCTTCGAATGGTATTTTCGAAAACAACTCACTCTAGAAGTTATTTGGGCAAAATATGAAGAAATCCGAAATTTCACGAGTATCATCTCATTCTCAATATTTAGAGGAATTGGTATCTTTCTAGAGCTATTTCGGCATCAGACAGTCATGAGCGTCCTATCTCTGTAAACGAGTCAATTAGATACTCCAATTTCAAAAAGCCTCTGTACCTGATATTTCTAAATTTAATACCCATTCAGCTATGTCCGGTGATCCGGAGAGAAATCTTCAGCGACATGGTCACCATCCTCGGAGACCTAGGGGCTGCTAGTTTATTTGAAGGGCAGAAGAGTCCCTAGGAACTTACTCTTACCGAACCAGTTCCAGAAATATTCCAATTCGTCCCGCTGATTGGCCAGAAAAATGATTTTTCTGGCCAATCAGCGAAGGGGTCCAGCCGGGGACTGACTTTGTCGCCTTCTTACACGATGCGGTTTTCTTCTTCGATTGGCTTGAGCGCGTGCCATCGGAAGATTCTCGTGGAGAGTTTCAGAAAAGGATGCAACGAAGCCGAGGAAATCGCAAACCGTAACATGGGTGCTAAGAAACAGTACTCTTCAATTAATTTTCATGGGGGACTTACCGAAGGTATATCGTTAATCTTGATAACAAATGTACACGGCGATTTCTACACTGTTGTTTTTGGTGGCGCACCGCGCAGACCTAGTCGAATACCCATCGTTTCTTACTATTTCTCCTAGATCGTTGAACTACTTCTGAAACTTTCCACGATGTGCAAATCTCCGTTGCATGGGCCATGCGACTGTGCCGATGGAGTGGGGACGATCCGCCGACTGTATTTTATCATTATATTGAGGTTTTTCGAGACTTCAAAAATTCTGTTTGTGTCTTGGGAAAGGAAATGTAAGCAAGAACAATTAGGAGCCTTCATGCGAGTATTAAAGCAAAGAATGGACAGCAGACACAGAGCCAAAAAGGACAAGATATTTTTCAACCGTGTTACTTGAATTTAGAGGAATTGCACTTCTTCATACGATAGCATTTATTTCATCCACTACTGAGTTAAACCTTTTGACACCTATAAACCATGGCCAATGTAAACATTTAACAAAATTCTTGAAATTATGTAAATATTGAAGTACCATGCGTAAAGCACTCCTTGAGAGGTTTCATTGAAATGATAACACCATGGGAACTTATCCCTGATTCAAAAGTTGTAACATCATTTCCTCTGCAAATGAGTACGTGAATATCATATATTTGAACTGCAGAGAAAGATATGAGGACAGTTCATCACAGTTATGTATTCTGTATGGACTCTGAGAGTGACAGGGTCAATATAAAGCGATAACTGTAGATTTACCTTATATTTATGATATCTTTTATACTAGGAGTCCAGTGTTAATCCTCTTGAGTGAAATTCTGTGCCCTCGGAAATGGCAGGGCAAGATTGAATGTAATAACTTGGTCTATGAGTAAAGGGGTTGATGTAACATTTTCAAGTAAAATCTTATTACCCTCGAACCACAATTAAGGCTCACTTAAAGAAGCTTGTAGTTATAAATAGAAAGGAGAAAAACGTTGTGATGTGTCTATCAGCTTTTAGACATTGACAGAGCTTCATATTTAATAATACTATGACAAATGTTATATCCCCTTTCCTGGTAAACAAATCAATGTACTTATCAATGAACGGCTGAATGTAACTCATTACAGACCACAGCAACAATGTTTTCTGGGAAAACTCCTTCCAGAAAATGGCCCTAATTTCTAATTCCCGATCAGTGACTCCAGGCTTCTGTACAACAAAGCAAATTCCCCAATATTTCTTTTCCACTCATTTTTCTTTTTCCTATATTATCCAGCATTACAATTATCAGGGAACTGAGGTACTTCACCTGGTCCTCAATAATTGATATAATGGGTGGATTAAGGAGGGGGTAGGGTGCACTGGGTGGCTTAGCCACCTCCTCTCAATAAGCAAAAGAAAAATTGAAAGAAATTGTAAATATTGTGAAATCTACATTGTAGTGTAAAAAGTATGCCCCGTTGATACTACATTCATTCCTACAACGTTGAAAAATCCTGATCTGCCCCTGTATAAGACGTGAAATAACAACAACCAACAGAGTATAACACGGAATTCATAAGCTTTATTAGCATTAAAGAAATTCAATACTCCAGGCAACAGGCTGAACTTTTTGGCCGAAAATATCTCTTCTCGCCGAAATTTTCTGAATAATAAGTCTTTGCTCCGCTTTCAGTTCGACTAAAGGAATCAAAGAGAAGCTTCCATTTTAAGGGTTTTGGAGGTCTTCTTCAAATTTACGCCCAGTACAATATTGTTAGGGGTTAGGGATTTTTGGTTCGGCACGAAGGTAAGAACTGAGGTGCGTGCACAGCAGTTGGCCGATCGTCCTCACGTTCCATCGACATAGTTGCATGGCCCATGCAACTGAGATTTGCACATCGTGGAAAGTTTCAGAAGTAGTTCAACAATCGAGGAGAAATAGTAAGAAACGATGTGTATTCGACTAGGTCTGCGCGGTGCGCCACCAAAAACAACAGTGTAGACTGATCGTAAGTAAGAGTAAGTTCCCAGGGACTCTTCTGCCCTTCAAATAAACTAGCAGCCCCTGGGTCTCCGAGGATGCATGGTCACTGGCCTTCATTACCAACAAAGAACATTTACGTTAATGATTCTCTCGCTAGTAGTCTTAAAGTCTCTATGGCTCTGCCATGGTGAGCTCAAGCCGTAGCTTTCTATGTTTGGCCCGGCTGATCAACGCGCCCATCTCCCATAACCTTATGTGTTCAGTTGTGCAGTGAAGACAAACTATGTAATTTGTGATAATCGGTTTCGGTGTCATGTAGCGCCACTACATTTGGTCCCCATTTTTCCTAGTTAGAGGATTTTGGGGCCTACCTCTCTGAATTTGGCGCATGTAGAGCGCCTATTTATGTATCTTTTTTTCGACTTTGCTGTTACCTTATTATGACAGTTAAAACATATCTACGGCCTGGCTGACCAAAGCACCATACCCATGTCTTGTAATCATTGGGTGTGTTCGGTTGTGTAGCTAAAGAACAATTGTATTTGAATACAGACATTTGGTACCAGTATTACTGAATTTACTTTCAAATGAATTTGCCATCATGGCTACACCTATAGAAATAAATGGCGAGCGAGAAAGAAGCTTTTAGAGACGTGCCTCCAATGTCTATATATGAATGGCGATATTGTACGGATATCATCCATGACTTCATATGAAAATCTGTTGCACACGTCACCAGTTTGTAATTTTTCAGGTCAAAAAGTGCTAGAACACTATCTGCCGAGGCGAGTTGATATTTTCTCGTGCCATGCTACAATTTGCACTTCAGCTTACTCGACAACAGTCCTGGTAGTGAGGATTGTAAGGCGATGTTACTTTTTGAGGTCGTCTTTTACATATCTAGTGATATAATGTTCCAAAGTTTCCGCGACCTCATGACGCCGTTATCAAGGACTGATGCATGAATAAAAAGAGCGAGTCTAAAAGAGTTAAGACCTGGAAATTTACATAGATAAAGATGAATTTACATAGATGGAGTTAAGTTAAATAAAATTTAATACTTCAGCCCAGATCGATTCTGTTTGTACATTCAAATGTGGTGTTAATTGTTTGATTAATTATTTCGTTAGCAATTAATAATTAAGCAGTCGGATTTGTTCCTGCATTTTTTAACACTCTGAAACAACTAAGGAGACCCTCAGGGGCAGTGGTCTTTGTCGTAATGTTTACGCACAGAAGATGCCGTGCTGTTATGGTCAACCACGCGTGTATGCAGATGCGATACCAAACCAAAGATAGTCAATCAACAGTGTGTAGTTTACCGTTTTCAATGTTTCAGTGTAGCCTGTGTGATACAGGTAGCTATCAAGTTATCACTGATCATCGCAGTTCTACACACAACTGAAGCAGTTGTGAAATTAAAGCCTGAAAAAAATTCAGGCCTGAACAGGATTCGAACCCATGACCTCTGCGATTCCGGTGCTTTGCTCTACCAACTGAGCTATCAAGCCATCTGGGAGCTGGTCACAGTGTGAGTTCCTAATATACCCATAGAAGGTGAAGAATGTAAATGAATGTATATTTGAACTGCGGAAAAAGATATGAAGTTATGATTGATCATGACAGTTTTACACAACTGGCTTTAATTTCACAACTAGTACTGCTTCAGTTCTGTGTAAAATCTGATTGGCTAAGCTTCTCGTATACTATCATATCACCCATTTTATTATACGACTAGTTTCGCGAGAGGGCAAGACGAACCGAATCTCGCGCTGTGATTGGCTGCCCGAGCGGGCCAGATGGAGCTATCTTGCCCGCTCGGGATACGGGCTATGTCCCGCAAGGAAAATTTATCACGTTTTAGTGTTTTATCCCATATGATAAATCCTTTATTGACCAAGCTTGTTCGGTCAAGATGGCTGGATATTGGCCTCCTTCTTTTTGCGTGTTTATGGACCTCGACTTCGTCTCGGTCCATAAACACGCAAAAAAAGAACTTGGCCAATATCCAGCCATCTTGACCTCACGCTTGGTCAACAACCCCTATATATTGGCTCGAATATTTCTGTAAACAGGACGTAGGCATGAATAAATGTTTGATTGATCTACATGAAGTGGAATTTTGTCTGCTTTCTTTTTCAAGTTTTGCATATGGCTTTCCCGTCTGTCATCTAAAAAGGTTAAAAATAATTCAGTATGTATTTTGAACTAGAGCGCGGATGAAAATTTTCATTTGTGTGTTGATGTGACCTGGAGTGTTGTTGGGTATGCTTCATAAATAGCGGAAATCTTCGAGTTATCTTTTTTAATTCTTTTTTTTTTATTTCACGGTAAGCAAAAAACAAACATGTGTTTTCATCAGGCACTAAAGAACAAACATAATGAGGTCTTGAAAGAAGCAGCTTTTTGTTTGATTTATTTATAATCAGTAATGATCTCTGCAGCTTGTGACCCTTAATCAGAGTACCGTTGTAAGATCTAAGCTGCTGAAGCTTTCATTTTATATATGTGTTACAATTTTGTTACAATTTTACAATTTTGCGCCTTCCAAATTCTCAAAAGCTCAGTTTACATATGTTTTCTTTCCAGCGAGCATGAATCAGAGGTTGATGCTATGATTTCTGGAAAGCCCCCAATAAGAGAACCTGCGGAGTTTGTTACTGTGGATATATCAACGTTTACTAACACCAAGGGGAACTGTAAAGTTTGTTATACAGTAGCAAAGGAAGAAATGAAAGCCCAGTCTTGGTGCAGTGCATCAACAGTCAACAGTGAAAATGCATATACCACAGTCTTTCAGCTTTCATAGCTGCTCGGCTTCCATCGTAAACAACAACCACATGCGATGAACTAAACATCAACAACCTGTCGAACACTTGGTCCTATTATCAATCGCCAACTTGATCTAGTTCACTTGAGCTTTCCTTGCATTTCATAAGAGTATTGTAGGTCATTGCGCTTTTTTAAAGATATTTTTTTTTATAAACAGTTTGGTTGCATTTTCAACAACTTCATGTCTGAATGAAAGAATGAATTTCACAAGCTACGCTTTTCGATCACGTGTTTAAAAACGTGCCAGTTAAGTGAATTTATGTAAATTTGGCGCGATCGAGCGTCACGCTTTCTTCTGTTTTATTCCCAAATAAATCTTTCATGAACTTGCATTTGCTAACTTTATTATTGCTTTTGTCTGTCTGACTAGTTAGGTGATACTAAAACAATTACATGTAGACCCTTTACCTTCAAGGGCCACGGGTCAATATTGACCAGCAGCCCTTGCGGGCTACGGGTCTAATTGTTAATTAGACCATTAAGGGTCTAATTGTTAATTAGACCATTAAGCTTCCGCGGGACAACTAACAGCCGCTATTGTTTAGCACTAACTTTCTCCTATTCTTATTGGTTTAAATTGATCACATGATGCGATAGTGCTCATTCTAGGTGAGGAACTATCACCTCTTATAGTTCACCACTAAATTTTCCCCGAATAGTTTTAAATTGATTACGAGACGCGATAGTGTTCATCCACGTAGAAACACTAACAGCGCTTATAGCTCACCACTATTTTTTATCAGATTCTAAATTGATTTAAAGTGATCACATGACGCGATAGCGTTCATCGGCGGAGAGACACTATCAGCGCATAGTGTTCGTCCGCCAAAAATACGCGGATGTATAGTACTCGTCCGTTAAAACTTTTCTGTTAACAAGCGAACATAACGAAAATAAACAATTTAAATTGTATCTGTTTTTTTGTATTAATAAATTCTATTAGGTAGTTTTTTGACTGTTTTCTCTTTCAAATTTTACATTAGGCTGTCACGACTCGCATCTTAAAAGGTTGGAAATATTTGATATGATTTTTAAACTGGCGCGCGGAAGAAAATTTAGTGATGAACAATACATACGATGGAGTGTTTATGTCTCAAAACTATCGATCTGATAGTGGCCCCTTGGACTGAACTCGTGCTCCACACAGGAAAGCATTTTAAATCATACAAGACAAAGTTTCTGTTACATCCAACGAGGCTTAAGATTCCCACCTTAAACATTTGGCGAAGACGGGGATATTGTCATCTACAAAACACAAGCAAGCCCTAGAGCGCAGAGATGTGGAGCAGTTGTTTGCGGCAAAGCAGTTCTCTACTTTGGCAAGTGAGGCCGAGAAAACCAGAGAAATATGGTAAAGGAAAATAGTGTTTTCGGAAAAACCGAAAAACCGCAAACAGCCTGTAGAATATATTGCCCTGTGAGAGCGTGCGACAAAGAATCATCCTGGCGGCCTCCGTGACAACGAAGATCTGACTCGCAAGCCGTAAGGTGTGAGTGGCCAGATAATCCGGAGAGATGTATCAAGAAGTATTTGCAGAAGCGAAACCTCACCTGCCCAGCCTTGTGGTGAAAGCCAAGAAACTACAGCATCGGCAAATTTAATGAAAGGCCGACAATTCAACAACGGGTGCAGTCCTCGGCAATAGTCAGTAATTTTGTGGCTCAAGTGCAAGCGAGTCAAGCTATTGCTGTCCAACACACCACTCCGCAGTCAAGAAGTCCTCTTGAAGCACTGCAGCAAAACCAGAGCCACGACGAAGTTCGCTGCCTCGATCAACAGTCCAGTGTCGGCGCTCAACAAACCAACGCAGTCCAGAACTTTTCATCGGGTACTTTTCAAAATTGTACTTTCAAGTTTTATGGACATTCTGCGTAAAAAAAGACGTCTGAACAGGAGTCTTCTGAAGTCTTTTGTAAAGCCTTCTCTGCCAAAGTTCATGTTTTTAGGTTGTTATGTTTGAAAACGACCAGAGTTAAACAGATCAAAAAAACACTGAATTTTCCGACGGTTATACCGTGTATTTTAGCCAATGTACGTTGCGAATTATTGACATTTGTGACAGGCTGTACACATGAATAAATATTTGATTGATGTGCATTTAGTTGGTTTTTGACTCTTTTTAATCTGGCGCGCGGAAGAAAATTTAGTGGTGAACAAAAAATACAATCACGGAGTGTCTCGTTTCGTTCGATAAATGATTAATCCGTTCCTTGTTTCGAAATATACCGATCACAAGATGGGGACCTTCTTCAGATTTACGATTTTGTTGCCAACAAGCCTTAGGTTTAAAATTGCCTTGTGTGAAACACCTTGAAAAGAATTGGTAGCGTTAGACGTAGTCTGCTTTATAGACGGAAATTTACTAGCTGTATATAGCATAACATTCTTTTACCTTTTCTACCTTTTACGGCGCGCGGAAGAAAATTTAGTGTTGAACAATAATGACAATAGAATAACTTATTTCAAAACCCAGCCAGCTCGTCAGGATTTCGCGCCCTCAACATACCGCCCGATTTCAAGAACTCGCTGAATTCTCTTGAAATTACTTTTTTGATTCTCTTCTTCAGTTCGGGTGCAAGTTCTTCGTGCTTTAGAGCCGCGTTACAAACCTCGCGCCATTTTTTCAGCAGCAATGTTTTTAATCAATGTTTTTGTATGTGAGTCCTGAGGACTTCTCTCACGGTCACATTTCACTTTAGTAAGGCAGAGAAATAATCTGAGAGTCGATAATGACATGCAATTTACGGACTGTAAACTCTTTCTTACGGACCGTCATAATTAAGCTTTACCGACCCCACAAACTGTACGGACCGTAAAGTGACTTGACCCTTCTAAGAGCATTAAGGCAAAGCAGGGAAATACTGTAAGTGTCGATAATGACAAGCAATTTATGGACCGTAAACTAGTCCTTAAGGAACGTTAAGAGCTTTACGGACCGTAAAGACATTGAACCTCTCTAAGAACTTTAGTAGGGCAGAGAAATAATCTGAGTTTCGATAATGACATGCTATTCAAAAATAAATCGTGATTTCACAAGTACAATTCAAACCAAAGGAACCTCCAGTTGTGAATCAACAAGACGTTGTTTATTATTACTAGTGTGGTGTGTACGATGCAGACTATGTCGGCTTCACGAGTCGACACCTACATCAACGTGTGGAGGAACATAATCGATCAACAATCGGCAACCACGTAAGGGATGAGCACGGAAAGGATCCGGAGACCATTGGAAGCAATTTCAGGATTCTGAAAAAAATGTCAGAGTAAGCTCGACTGTTTGATTTTTGAAATGCTTTTTATCAACCTCGTTCCCAGGGTCTCTCTCTGACCCCGCCCCCAAGAGCGAGAGAGAGAGACCCTGGTTGGGTCTGGTCACGTGCCTCCTGGACAAATGAGAACTTGAGGGAGGGGTCCACTAAT
>Ga0126337_10001349_pt1 | contig 14709 bp, 8 predicted proteins | sample DipCmetagenome_FD_92527 | JGI IMG/M metagenome (GOLD analysis project Ga0126337, IMG submission 92527) | Coral microbial communities from La Bocana,Puerto Morelos, Mexico - Diploria C A metagenome | ecosystem: Host-associated > Invertebrates > Cnidaria > Coral | place: La Bocana,Puerto Morelos... | reverse complement strand
TGCACTTAGCTCTACAAGCACTAAGCTCATGCAGCTAGTTCACAGGCATGCCACTGGTAAATAGGCAAACAAATATTACAAATAGAACAGAAATTTGTTAAGAATCCTGACCAGCTGGCTATTTACAAAGCGTGGAGGAGTTGGAAGACAAATCCATCCAGTGGCAGGGAGCAGGACTTGAACCCAAGACCTCCGGATTAAAAGTCCAGCGCCCTAACCACTAGGCCACGCTTGCCTCCGGTAAATAAAAATGGTATATAAAAGATATTACAAAGTCTGGTATAATCCCTACTTTTATTAATATAATAAAGATTCAGTATATTAAATTATTAATTTATATTAATTTTTTTCACTGAACATTCGAAACATAAAAGAAAATTATGACCTACATGCATTGCATATAGCCTATGTTCACCTAACTCTGGATGTTAAAGAAGTACCTGTATATTTTCACTATGAAAAAGGCTTTTAAAAAACGAGTTTCCATTTATACTTAACATTTTGGAGTAACCACATGCACTCACTGAGTGCCTTTAATATTCACGAGCTGCTCTGGTCTGCTCTGGAACTAGCGACAAGATGCTTTATCTTCTACGGGTATATATTACGAACTCACGAAGTAACCAGTTCCAAGATGGCTTGATAGCTCAGTCGGTAGAGCACTGCATCGGTATCGCAGAGGTCATGGGTTCGAATCCCGTTGAGGCCTGAAGTTTTTTTTAGGCTTTAATTTCACAACTGCTTAAGTTGTGCGTGTAACTGCGATGATCAATCATAGAATCAAACTTTAATTTTCATTTAATTTTATCTGTGAAGTGCTATTTTTAGCGCTTTTTGATATCTAGATTTTCAACTGCATGAGATCTGCATCAGAGCATAAAAGGGAGCGAAAGCTGCAAAAACGCTCGATAAAAAAAGCTCATTCCGCATAAGCTCGATCAACTAAACGCGGGTAACTTTGTTCAAAGAATCGCTGCTATATTAAGTCCATTGTTTGTGCTCTTCCATTTGCGCTAGGGTTACTGGCCTGTTATTCGATGAAAGAAAGAACGGAGTCTGATGATAAAAGGAAAGTCTAGTCGATAAGGTAAGCTTGTTTTGTTCGGCTGGCGTAAAGTTTGGTACTTTTTTGTGATTGAATAAAAAAATATTGGACTTCTCTCAACCTCAAAGGAACACGTCAGGAACTAGAGAAGACAATACTGTAAAAACACAAAAAACGGATCAAAGAATATTGGAGAAGTAATTATAAAAATAACAATAAAAATAATAGAAATAAGGAACGGATCAGGCAAAGACTTCGGGACCAAAAGCAAAGAAAAACACACCAGGATATCGTGCGTTTTGGGGTCTGGGACCAAGAGTGTGCGAAACTGGAAACGAGCCTAGCTCCCAGTGTTACACAATGTGGAATACCAACAGCTGAGACTAGTTCTACAACAGCAACTTGCGAGAAACCTTAAAAAAGGAATGAGAAGCCCAGGTTTAAAACTATGACAGAAAAGATTTGTAAACGCCAAGAAAAACGTAAAAAAGACATCAATTCTCTCTTCAGAGTTCATGTTATTATTATTCAAAGAAAGTTATAAAGTAAGCATGAACACCCTTTGTTCATTTTCAAACAATATAATAAGTGGTTCTCATTGGTTGCTTGACAAGTTGAATGTATTTCTTTCGACAACGATTTTATACCAAAATGGTTCAAAAGAATGCTTAATAAATCTTTTAATATGTTCAAGTAAAAAAACTGTCGACTGACCAAAAAAAATAAGTATAGGGAAAACAACAACACTCAGCTACTTGCTTAAGCGATGCGTAACATGTTCCGTAAAACGATTCGAGAATTAGAAAACAATCGAGTCCGTGCCTTTTCAACTCCTAGGAATCAGCAAGAATAAAAACCATTCGAATCTTTCCCAGTCTCCCGACACACATCGAGGTATAGGAGGGTAATCTACTCGGTTATGTAAAAGCGCGCGGTATTCTGACTAAGCATAGAGACATCAAAGTGTACGACATTTTGATTACGCGCTAAGCACTGGGAGGGTATAAGTACTTCACTATTTTTATTTCATAATTCAAGTCCCAAGTATAAGAACTCAAGTTTGCCATGTGAGCCGACGAAAATTGTAAGTTAAAGGTTACAGTAACAAACTGAGTTGACTTGCCTGAACTGGAGAAAGGAAATTGCCTCTGAACGTAGAAGGAAACAAGACTTGATCGAGAAATATTCTCTGATGTGTACACGAAGAATGAGGACGATCGCATGTCTTGTATGATGGGAATAAACCGCGGAATGCAAGATATTCAATTTGGTTATAGATGAACGGATATATGTCGAATTCCAGCCTTCAGAACAGCCACATGGCAATTACGATAAGATAATACTAAAATGTTTACTATAATGAAATGTTTACTAAACTAATGTCGGCCTCTAAATAAATGACATTATGGTGGTGACCATAATCTCGTAGTTTTTTGGAATCTTCTTTCGCTGATGGTACGCCGAGGAGTCCGTTTAGACCAAAACTTGGACTTAAAGCATTCCAAAGAGCTAAAACTCCGCTAGAGGCTGGCAATAAAAGAAGAGACAATCTCACTCCTCATATATGCTTTAGACTCAGCTCTTGAGCAGTAAAACAGCAATGAAACAAAAACGGCTCCCAAATCTCACAAAACCCAGTTTGGAGCACCAGGACTTTTCGAAAATATAATCGTTTAAAAATGATTTCGCGTGACGGTGAGACCCATGCCAGACTAAGATTAATTTTCATGAGCTCACAGTTGGATGCATCTCATTAAAATCCCACTGTAAGTACTTTAATTCATCTTGATTATTCTTCATTTTGATTGGTTCCCAATTATTTCATCGTTCTACTCTCTATACAGGTCAAACTCCAACCCAATTCTCTCAGTCATCAACATGACCGCTTGCAAGATGGACTTGCGTCATTCGGGAACACAGGATAGTGTGAATCTTTTTTGTCACGCCATGAAAAGTGCAATGCTGTAAGTATATTTCTGTCGCCATGAAAATCCGTGAGACCGATCCCAATGCTCCGTCGAGGCTGGTGAACTGTATATAGCCGACTTAATGGGCGCCGCCATCCTGGTAACGTCACATGATCTCGACCAATCAGATCACTAAAAATTCCTATCCGCCATTTTGGTTGTGCAGATGATCAAATCCTGCAATCTGATTGGTCGAGAGCTAAATACATCATAATTTCCCGTGCTCTGATAGCTTACTGCCCATATAAGTCAGGTACACTACGGGCCGGTCCACGAATTCTATAGCCTGAAAGCTAGCCAAATGTGCAAAGTTCATACTAGTTCACAGGAGATAACAAATCAGCCACATGTTAGTTCAAACCACGAAAATACTGCCAAAACTGTGACAGCTGATTAAACAACAAACTGTGATGCTGAGACGACCACCTCACTTGCTGAAAAAACAAGAATGTTAGTGAAGACAGTGAACACAACTTCGACGGTGGCACAAACTGCGAAATGGATAAGGATATTGACGGAAGCAACTTGAATAGTAAGGTTAATCTGCTCGGCTCTTCTTGGCCATAAGTCTCTTAATAATCTTGCCCCAGAATACCCATGCTCCAGATTTATAAATCGATCCATGACTGCTCCTTACACTGAAAATAACTAGCCATATCACTCCCACGCACAAACTACCTTCGAAATAGTTTTAGCCGTGGTGGTGGTGTCCTTTGGAATAGTCTTCTTCAAAATGTAAGGAGAGCAGAATCTCTGAATAATCTCAAAAAACTATTAAAAAACATCATAGAACAAACAAGGCACAGCATTCATGAATCAAATGCGACAACGACTATTTTGCATAGATTTTAATTGTCCTAATATGTTAGTTCTGGATTGGGGATGAATAGAAAGTATAGCCAGTAAAACAAGTCATTGGCTAAAAAACTCCAGCCACTTCCACCTTGAAACTACCGTTTGTACAGCAACGAAAGAGTCGATAGTTACTCGCGTTGTCGCTCGCGGTGCGTTCGCAGTGGGATTGTTACTTGAGCCTACAGTTGTCGTACCAGATATCAGCGGCCTGTCACGCTCTCCGTCAGTTTTATATATTGTTTTTAAAAAAATTTACGGTAAATGCAAGTTACCTCAATGCGTTGGGTTTCCGCCTTTAAAGCCGGGAGGGTGGGAGTTCAACTCACGTTGGGAGCCCGGCCAGGTCAACTTTTTTTCTTTTCTTTTTCCCCCTCCGACGTGTTCTTTTTTAATTTAATTAAGTAAGTTGAATAATAAGCAATCTATTGAACACAATGAGCGACAACGTTCAGAATTCTGAAGATGTTTGAAAATGTGAGAGGCCTTATCAACGGCTAACCACCCGACATTTTTCCACACGCGTTGACAAGGCCTCTTACATTTTCAAACATTGTGTTCAATAGATTGCTTTCATATTTTAGATCACGCCACTACCAGCTTTCAACTCAAGATTAAGGAGGCTATCCATATTCAAAAAGAACTACCTTGCCTCAATCAGCAATTACACCATGTAAATCTAAAATTATCCTTTTAATTTACACATTTTCACATTCTGTTGTTACTATTTGTCTTAATTAGCATTTTTGTCTACTTATTATTCAACTTGCTTTGTAAATCATTCAACTGAAGATGACAGAAGTCCTGTCGAAACATGTCTTGTAAACTTGGTCGTTTTCTTTAAAATTTTTACGTGTCTGTTGTTATCTAGATATATCATCTAACGACAACTTAGTCGATTACTTTCAAAGTCTATATGGAGCAACTAATCTGTATGAAATAAAAGGGTCACAAAGTACAAAATATGACTTTGCAATGAGCAACAATTTAAGAGAGGTTCAGGTATTAAAGTGGTACTATGATCAAAATTTTAAGCCTTGATTTGTTAGGTGTATCACTTACAATTCCATGAAAGAATAAAAACGCCGTTTACTATTTGCAAATTTCTGCATTAGTTCCAGAGATATTTGTGTTTAAAAAAAAGCCTTTAGTATTGGGGAGGTCTGGAACACAGTATGTTGCCATGGTAAAAAAAAACTGTTCAGTTTGTATTGTGGAGGACATTCAGTAGAATCTTACAGCAAAGAATCAAACATTTCTGATACAAATTGGCTTAGATATCATTCTTCATCATATTTGATCAAAATTTGGTTGAGTGTATGATGCCATCAATTGGATAATTTACATATTTCAAAAACTTGAATATCTCTGGATTAAAAAGAGATTTCTGAAAATAGTAAACAGCATTTTTCTTCTGTTACAGACTTCTTTTTTTATTTTTTAAAATGGCTTAGATAGGAAAGATGCGATTTTCGTCATAGTACCACTTTAAAAAAGATCATCAAGTCAACACCAGTGTTACAAAGACCTCTGTTTTGCATAGCACCAGGAGAAAACAAACATCCTGTCTTAATTATTTATGCTTGAAGAACTAGCATTTTCAGTATTGTTTAATAAAGGCAGATATGGGTACACAACAGAACGACAAGCAATTTCGCCGAACACAGTTTTCGCGCGCGCTTTTGCTGATGCGATTCAGCGCGCGCACAAGGATTGCAAAAACTAACATGTCGTGAATAGAGCGATCATTTTATTTATTCAAAACCCGCATTACCTGCGCTGTTTTTCTCTATTATTGAACGCAGTGTATTGACGACTTTAGTCTGTTATTACAAGGATATGTTAGGAAAGGTAACGACGCAAAGAACCCAGCGATTCTCTAGCTTTTCTTTGTTACCGGAAGAACCCAGTTTTATGCAGCACATGCGCAGTTGCTCGAAAAATTGAGACCGATTGCTTTTGCAGAAACCTGCCAATTTCTAAAGATCCAGTCGTTAGAATTTCAAGAAATTTGGCAAAACAATAGTTCAGAAACCACGTAAATGATCTATGACAAAAAATCTGAATTCTGACATGCAGAACATGCTGTGAAAACGATTTACGAAGAATTACGAAAATCGCCTTTGTCAAAATTTTATTAAAACGAACATTTAATGTCAATTCGTAGTGGGCAAATGATGAAAAAAATCTAACGACTGGATTCTTTTAAATAAACTAAAACCATTTTTTAAGCCTTGTTTTTAACCAGCCCCGTTGCCATGGCAACAGCACACATCTTAGCCGAGAATAAAGTCTTCTGTGGTTAAACTTAACAAATCGCTTAAAAGCAATGGTGAATTAGGCATAGGCTCTTGAAAACTGTGTTCGGCCACCTTAATGCTAGACTTTAACACTACAGTGCAAGGTTTTCTACAAACCCTAAATATCTCTTTTTGGCACAATTCATAATTGAACAAAAGAAAGTATCAGATAGTACAAATATTGCTCTAAAGAAAGTTCATGGGCAATCTGTCACTACTTCTCAGTTAAGAGCCAATTCTCAATGGTTAGTAAACCTTATTTGCCGAGATCATGAAGCATATTTATTTCTGAGGCAAATACCAGGAACACCATCATACTAGCAAAAATTCATATAGCAAGTAATTGTAACGGTAAAACAACTTGGCATTCCAACATGATTTATAGCATTATCTTGTGCTCATCTAAGGTGGCCTGAACTGTTTCATATATTAGCAAGAATACAAGGCATCGACCTAGCTGATAAACAAGTTGATGCATTGTCTTACAATGAGGTGTCAGATGGTCAATCTTAATCCTGTTTTAGTCGCTAAACACTATAGAGTATAACCAGTATAGAGTTGAAACATTCTTCACTTAAGTGTTACTCACTGATGCTAAACCGATTGGTAAAATAGTGTACTATGCTCTGACAGCTAGATTTTGTCTGCCGCTTGTACTGAGGGCGCAGCCGCCCTATGCAAGGCCAAAACGTTCGATACGAAGCCCGAGTGAACACTCCTAGAGCGTCTACGTTCTCGCTGGATGAAAAACACTTTCATCAAGGCTGTTTAAAGCATTTAACAGCTTTACAACTCGTGGCAATGATGGATTTGTCGGTAGCTTTTGTAGAGAAAAAAGACTAAACTTATAAGTAGCTATGAAAACATTCGTTACATGTATATAGTAAAAAACGCTCAAGGAAATCTTCACAAATCTGAAAAATGCTCATCCACTGCGACGCCTTCTCCTCTATAAATTCGATTCTCTCCTCTGCCAATTCTCAGACCTATTTTAACTCTTATGAACTTACAGGTTTCATTTTTTGCTTGTTGTCAAGAAAACAGCTCAGCTATTTCAATGTTGGCCTCTTCAATAACAACAGGCTTCTGCTTTTAGGCCTTTGTTGCGATAAATGAAGATTTCAAATTATGTTAAGATAATATATGCCAAAATATAATTCCCGCATACAACAATTTTATAAGCGTTAATAAATGATGAGCCTACGTTTCAGACGTACAGGGAAAGGGTGGGGAGGCCAAAAAAACGTGTAGACGAAGGAGAATGAACGCCTGCTATGAGAACCAGGCTTTTCGCATTACGCCCACCAGTTTCCATGTAATCCAATTTCATCGACTGTCAATTATTTTCCACAAGTTCACTATCAGAGACTAGCGCGGGCCTGTTTGCATAACTGACTCCCTGCGGGAATTTAGGACCTCTTTACTTGGAGGTGGGGGACCCCAGGTAGGTGAGGTGGCCGGCTAGGTGGGGTAACCCGCTTCTCCGTATAATCTCACATTTTAATTTGATCATGTTTTAATGATATGGCAGGTTTCATGGCAGGCATAGCAGGTTTCCCGGTCTGCGTGGTAAGAATTTGCCATGTAAACGTCGAAGACCCACGAAGAGTTCGAAAATAGGTAGTGGTATCGAGTCTGGTGCAAAGGTGGAGAGCGTCTTTCGAATTTTCTTTCGAAAAGTCCATAGGCTCTGTCGGCCAATAGTCGCTTTCAGTCAATGGAAAGGTTATCCAACATATTTGTAAAAATTGTGACCGCAAAATCAGAAACAATAATACTAATAATCAAAAATAATACTGTTATAAGGACGGCTGTAACTTCAAGCAATGCCTTAAATGCTTCAACTAAGAGCTGTGAAGTAGAGGGAGTTATTTTGAATTCGCATGGGCGAAGAACACCGGCAAAATGGGACAATCGGCAGAAGGATAACCCACTGACTTCCATCTCCCGCAGCTTATCTTTCAAAGGCAAAATAACGAGAATCGACGCATTTCCTTTCAGTTTATTGTTCTTGTCACGACTTTTCCCGTATCATGCTAGCAAAAATGCCAGTAACACTTCTTACAGCTCTGTTACGACTGCTTCTTGCTCGGGAATTAATGTAAATTTGCTCGAGCTAGTGAGACGATTTAAATCTCTCAAAAGCCATTAGTGGTGGCTTACTACAGTTTTGATGGAGTATAAGAGCACAACTTTTGAATCTTTTGGAAATGGTTCCACGTTGTTTTCCCTTAACTATTAAATGTTTTCTTAATACGTTTACCATTCTATGTGAAACTTTAAGACTTAAACGTCAACAAATGGCTAAAATAAAAAACCGAGTAGTCAAGGAGAGACGGGACACTAGTAGGTTAAATCCCCATCTCATCTCGTATGATTTCATCTCAAAATTTCAGGAATGAGAAATTGGCTCTGATTCAACATTCAAGCAAAGTAAAATTATAATCTGTAAGACAGATTTTTCGCAGACTTTATTACAGGTTTTGGCTTTTAACGTGGTTCACCCCAACAACTCAACTGTGAAAATGTTATCATGGCTTTTACAACCTTACGGAAATTGCGAGCGGGCGTTTATGTGACGCAATGTCCAAGAAAGTAAGAGTAAATAAAACTTTTTACTGGATATTTATCGACCCTTTACACATTGCTATGTATGTGCTGAAGTGATTTTCGTTTCTTCTTGAGTCATTTTTTGCACGCGCGATTAATACTGACATTTGACAGCCAATGAAAGTGCGCGCTACTGAGTCTTGCAAACAAATGTAGTAAGCCACCTTAAGTAAGCCGTCCTCCATTTTGACGAGATTTTTCAATTAACAATCAGTGAGGTTCTCATAGCAGGCGTTCCTCCTCTCTCACTTACCCCATCATTCTATCCCCAGTCTCGCCCTCCCTCCTCCTCGTACCCATTTTCGCCAGCTACGCAGGTTATAGAGTGATCAAATCAGTTCAGAGTGACTGCTTCAAAGCGGTCAATGTGTGTATCACACGGATTCTTCAACCTTACAAATGATCTCTCCCGCCCGAATCAGTCTCCCTCCGCCATCTTGAAGGCCAGGCCACAAGTAATATGCAATTTCCTCACCTTGGTCCTGGTGAGCAGGTTGACTATTCCTTGCGCGTCTCTCCACACTGCCGTGATATCCCATTATCTTGTGAATATCTTTGTTGAACCTGGAACAGTGAAACTCGAGCTTCATAGCTGGGACCTGAGTGACCATTCGCCAAGTAAGACGCATGCAAGCATTGATGTACTTTACAAGACCTTGCATCAAATGCCAAGCTGGCGTGAAAAGGCAGGACTTATCCTCATCACACCACTTTTCCCACTTCCCATAGGCTATCGTCGAGACACTCTAGAAAAATTTTCATTAGATCAGTGAAAGAAAGGATTGAATGGTTTTTCAAATTTAATATTGTCTTTTTTTATTCATCCGGTAAACACATACATCAGGAGACATACTTCCACTAATTCAGCTAGGTTGCAGTTGCTCGCGGCTTCTTTCAAGGAAAGCATCATTCTGTCGATAACATCCTTGGAGCACTCAGTTCCATCAATCCGTGTGCTTACGTGTAGATTAACTTTCCAATAATGATGTTGCTTCTGGTTGATTAAAATTAAAGTAAACGGTTAACAAACAATTATTGGCGCTGGTTTCTCAGGATATTCAGAATAATCTTTGTCATGAATTGACTTGCAAATACGTGGAAAACTCCACAATCAGGGACCTCTGCACCCTTTTACACCTTTTACACACCCTTATCGCAGTTTACCATAGTTCGGAGTCGAAAACCTACTTCGTCGTGTTTTGTTCTGACTGAGACCAAGAGATTATAAGAGAGCGAATCCCCCATATAGGTCGTTTAACTAAGGTAATCCCTCTTAAGTTATTTTTAGACATGGTACGTGGAATGTTACTCGTGCAATTTTCGCGCGTTGCGTGTTTTCGTGGAAGAAACGACGGAGGGGAATGCAAAAGAAGCACGATTAATTTTCCGAAGATTTTTTGAGGTTTTTTCTCGTAATAATTTAAACAGCTCATTCTAGGGTTATCTTAGCGCTGGCAGAAATTAAACGTTAAAAAAGTTCTTGTTTTGTTTTTCGTTAGATCGTACTGACTGAGAAAATTCCGAAAGGAAGGTCCCTTACACAGCCGAAACTCCAGGCAAAGCTTTTTGAAAAGAGACAAGGGTGTACCGAAGGTTATCATTTGATTCAATGTCAATATCTTTAATTCAATGCTTTCTGAAATAGCATGATGCATGGACAATGGAGCTTAAAACCATTAAGAGCAGTCGCATGCTGTTCATACGAAGTGTAAACTTCCAGTATTGCACAGACCTTCACAAGGTTTAACCAGAGCATAAATATACATGCAGAAAGTATGTAATTTCTCTTGGTATTAGCCAAATGGAAGTTAAATAGTACTAAGCTAATTTTATAAACACTTCATCCAATTTATTGACAGCTACCAAGAGTAATAAGTGTGGTGGCCAGGTAGAGATAACCATTTCAGCATGACTATTTTCTTTTATGCTAGCAATGGAAGTTTATGCCAGGTCGTCATCTGCTGAAGAACAACTAAACTGAGAACAACTGGACTGGTTAGTGGTCAGAGTAGGATTTGAGCCTGCATGCCTAACACTGTTAGATATTCCTGCACCTACAACGACTTGGCTACACTGCCTCTATTATTGTAAGAAACATACATTCTGGAAACTTTCATAACATATTTAATTGATCTATTAGCTACGTAACAGAATAGGCTTTTTAACTATAAAACATTGCGATAAGACAAAAGTTAAAACCATCACGGTTAAAAAAACTCTGTAGAAACTCTAAAAAGGAACGACGTTTACTCAACGTCATTTTCAAGTCAAAATGAATAAGAAAACGTTATTAGAATATAAATGTACAAAGCAAATCCTTAGAGACTTAAATAAAACACTATTAAATCCGAGAAATATTTGCACGCGGTGTCACGTAAACAGACAAATAGAGCTATACGTAATAGAACTTTGTCAAAACCAGATGAACACTCTGAGCCTCTTTTAAAGGAATTAAAGATCCTTAACTATATCCGACTTCCTAATAAACCAACCTATTACATTAATACCATGAAAACAAACTGTGGTAAATTCAACATTCGCTTTGCAGCTGTAAAAGTTTGGAATACCTTGACGAAAGCTATAAACACCTCCCTCTTAAAATGTTTTAAAAAAAGTCAAATTGAACTTGCAGTCTTATTGTTCATGAGTTTTCAACTGTTATTATTTTCTTCTTCTTCTTTTTTTCTTTTTTTTACTAATTAATTTCTTTGCTTAAGCTTTAGTGCTAACCATCCTCCTATATTTAACCATTTCTTTATTTACTCAGCTCGATTAGCTTTTTAGTTATTCTGAATAATATTCTGTTATAAATTAATAAGTAATAAAGCTGGTTGATGTTGTACTATCAGACCGATAGTTCCGAGCTATTAACACTCTATTGTCTTTATTGTTCACCACTAAATTTTCTTTTGCGCGCCAGTTCAAAACTCATATTCACTTATTTCCAATTTTTTAAGATGAAAGTCGTCATAGCCAATTGTACAGTTTGAAAACGAAAACAGTCAAAAACCTACGCAATACAATTCCATTTGTTTATTTTCGATATGCCCACTTGTTTACAGAAAATGTTTCATGGACGACTACTATCCATCTGGGTATATCCTCTCCAGGGATGAACACTATCGCGTCACGTGATCGATTTAAACCAATAACAAGCGTAAAAAATTTAGTGGCGAACTATAAAAATTGATAGTGCCAGCACAAGGTCGTACCACATGATCAGTATTGACCAATTACAACGAAGGAAACGCTGATAGCACAGTATAATACAAAATTCTACTACATGTAATTTAAGTTATTGAACGACTTGGCCAATATATTGAAAACAGTCTAGCTGCCCACACATTTTACTGAATAATTTTTTTATTTAACCTTTTTTTAATTAGAAACCTTGATCTAGACCTTTTGTTTGCCAACATCATTGTAATAAACGCTTTCACTACATTGTAATAACCGGCTAATCTTACCGTTATCGTAACTGCAGTAATTTAAAAGCCATATTTTCAAAGTACTGCACGGAACAAAACAAAACAAACCTTACGCGCTTTATGAACTTTAAATGAAAAATGAGATTAAACGGTATCATTATGTTGTTTCATTTCACACCAGAAATTTCCAGAGACTAAGACTTTAAAGTCTGGCCAAATGGAAAGCGCCCCTTAGAACATGCTGATATTTTAGTTTGAGACAAAGCACATTACACAGGTCACTATTTACGATGTCTTCTCTTCTCCTTGTTGTACGATTCTGACAAAAAGAGTGCCGGAACATGGATAATCATGTAAAATGAGGTTAAGGATTACAAAAGGAAAGTCTTACATCTCGTACTTTAATGTTCGCGATGCTCAAGAGCCTTTTTTCTTTTCTTTTTTACTTTTTTCTTATTTTCCTCTAGGGTTACGTATCTAACTGAAACCTCCTTATGAGCAAAAACGTTAGAAATCTAAATTATTGCATACTTATTTACCTGTCTAAAACTAATCAAAATGAGGAAGCAATACTCAATGATTCCATTATTGAAAACTTGAGCATTCTTTTCTTACCTTTCTTGCTGTAGAATACCATTTTCCCAGACTTGGAGCGCAATCTATCCAGATTTTTGTTAACCCTTGGAACATGTCTGCCGCAGCTTCCTTTGCCTCTTTTACTTGCTCGTAGGCTGTCTATGTCAATAGAAAGGAACATCTGCATGTAAAAATCATTCGCTGTCTACATGTAAGTAAGTGATAGCCATAGGCAAGGGGCGTGTACGCAAGGGACGCCGAGCTAGTAGTCGAAAAATGGCTCCGAAGCGTACCAAAGATATATAACAAGGTATCTACCGTACTCAAATTCGTGAAATTCGGCCAAATCGCCAGCCATATTAGGTAAGTGACTTAATATATTGCTGGTGATCAGGGCATAGATATCGGTCACAGAAGACGTCAAAATTTGACAAGAATATCACACACTGGCGTCATGAAATTTATTTGTGAAACTGATTGTGTTGTTCCGTATGGTATTGGAGTCGTCTACGTTGAGTGTGACCTTGCCTGCTGTCCATACTGATATGAAAAAATTTCATGTTTCCACGAAGTAATGCTTTCAAATGTATGCATTTTTGATCAAAATATTTAACGTGTCCAATCACATCTGTGTCAGCAACAGCCAAAACGTAAGTTTAGGCAAAGAACAGTATTTTAATAGAAAAAGGATTTTGTTGTTTTCTTTTCTTTATCATTAAACGCTTGTTCATGTTTATTCTGAGAACTCACTTAATCCATACTTCCTTAATTCACACTCCTGCTTGTCTTTTTAACATTTTTATTCATTGGCTTTTTCCTTTATCTTAAACTTTATCTTTATCTTTCTTTTCTTTTTCACAAATACTTTCACCTTCCTCAAGTCTCCCGATAAAAACGATGTTTTGATTGCATTTGATCTCTTTGCAGAGGGTCATCTCGTCAATAATCACTATTAGCAACATATCAATAGCGGTTTAGTTACCTCGAGTATGATGCAGGCTAGTCGTGGGTAATAAAGGTAGACAAAGTTGTCCTCTTTGTTCTGATATATGGACTGCATTTTAAGGCACGCATCCATCCTCTCCTCATCGAAAAACGCCAAAAAGTCTTTTTCCAGGCCAGACTGCCTGTTCAAGCTAAGAGTGTCTTCAACTAACCTCTGGTCTTGCCTTACTCGCTTTTCACTAACCGAGGCCAGTCTTAAAGAAAAGTAGCTAGATATAAATTCGGTGCAAGTTTAGGTCTCGCGAACCCGTCTCGGGGGGCAAAACAACTCGGATGGGCGAGTTTTCTCACTTTGTACCCGAGACCATACAACTGGGGCTTTTGTTAGTCATCTTTCGTCACGGTGTATGGTTTTACTTCGATCAACAAGCGTTCAGATCGGGCATTAAAAAAAGTCATTTCCAAGATTAATAACGTTTCGAATAAACCAAAGCTGGAGAAAATGTTTTCTCCTAGCTGGTGCAGAATCGTAATGAATGACATATTAAAATCATTGAAGCGCGTTTTTATTTTGAAAACACAATAGCTTCTTAGTCTATCATGTGGCCGAGACGCACGTAAGCGCCCGGAGAAAACAAAGAACTAAGAAGTTACGTTTATGGCGGTTTTGGCGCGTTTGGCGTTTTGGCATTTTTGGCTGTCTTTTCTGGTTCAAAATACAGATAAATTTTGCTTTCTGAACAGTGTTGGGGTATAAAAACGTACTTTTCTGGCTGCATGCCCGCTTTATATAAATGGCTACCCCTGAATAAGCCGCCTATCATGCACTCCACATTACTAAAATACGTGTTCACAAATACTGGACCTTGTTACGCCGCAAAATGTAATAATCGCCGCAAAATGTAATACTAACGCAAAATGTAATAACAATCGCCGCAAAATGTAATACTGACGCAAAATGTAATAACATTGACGCAAAATGTAAT
>Ga0126337_10001347_pt1 | contig 14713 bp, 4 predicted proteins | sample DipCmetagenome_FD_92527 | JGI IMG/M metagenome (GOLD analysis project Ga0126337, IMG submission 92527) | Coral microbial communities from La Bocana,Puerto Morelos, Mexico - Diploria C A metagenome | ecosystem: Host-associated > Invertebrates > Cnidaria > Coral | place: La Bocana,Puerto Morelos... | reverse complement strand
CAGTATAAGCAGAAAAGATGAAAATATTTTGGCTTTGTTGCAAAAATAAATTTCTTTCTTCTGTCCCTTATTTAAACCTCTTAAAATCACGCTTTAATCACTGCCCTAACTCCACAATACAATTATGCATAATGCTCTAGACACATACACGCTTTGCGGACCTATGTGTTAAGTTAGCTCAATGCATTGGTATATTGTATTGGAAAGCTGGGAAAGCGTGAAGGGCGAGAGTTCAAGTCTTGGGGGTTGCAAACGCACAAATTTTTTTTCTTTTCTTTTTTCCCTCCGACATGTTTTTTCTTTCTTTTTCTTTCCCCCATGAAGCTAATAAGTGCTTTCCATTTATAATAATTTATCATTTTGCTCGATATTCATGTATTGCATGCATCATGTTATTAAAACTCATGCTTGCCAGGAGCCTGCGTTCACTTCGTAACTAGGACAACAAATGCTTTCTAGGTTTTTTTTTAACAATTCAAATAAGAAAATGCTCGCACCACATGCCGTTGACATAGCAGTAATTAGAGACCTTAAGCAAACACGGTAGGCGTCGAGGTGGACGCCAACCGGAAGTAAAATTTCCCGCTCTCGAGCTAATTAGCATAATCGCATGGAGATTTGCCCGCGTCTTCCAACAGTGGCGGCGGCGAGAATGGTAGGTTTGGCCGCCTCGAGAGACGGTCACTTTATTTTCCGATTTGTAGCACCTAAAATACACGGAAACTCTTCTATAAAGTCAAGAAATGTTTTTTGGACGCTTTTCTTTGTATTTTATTTGCAAATATTTGATATTTCGTTTGCTTTACAGCGAAAAACACGCTTCACATTTGAGGTGTAAGTGAAGAAGAAAGATGGCAAGCGAAGGAGATAAAAGCAAAAGAAATGGGTGAGTTTCCTGGGATACACGCTGTTCCGAGCGATGTTTACGTCTTGTAGACTTTAAAACTTTAGATTGCAAGTACTTGCTAGTACAAAATGCTATATTTGTTCTTCTGATTTGTCTCTATAACTTTGGAATATTTCCGAAAGTCGAGATTTTTCGACGTGTATAGATCCCACAACAACAGAAATTCATACTCATCTATGATGTCCTCAAAGCATGCAACCGCTAGAAGATCTCGGACTTCTCGAAAAGGTGCCATTATGCTCGTAAAATCCACGAAAAAAGTCAAATTGGACCACTGACAACGAAAGCAAAACAGCCATCGCTCGCCGCCGCTTCTACGAAAGCTTAATATTCTAATTTCGCGCCAAGAGGAGGCGGTCTCAACCCAACTCCCGCGTGGCGATCGCCGCCTCCACCTAACCGCCTCAAGTGTTTGCTTAAGGTCTCTAGTATCTCATCACTCATTTCTTCACTATGTTTCACATTTGCTGAACCATTTGACGACATTTTTCTCTTCGTCAAGTCAAGTTGTGCATTGGTCCGCGGAAATACAAACAAAAGTTTGCTACCCAAGGATCGACCGACCGACCCACCGACCAACCAAGCAAGTGAATTCGCGCTCACTCACTAAACTCCTATTTCGCATTCTGCAAAATAGTCGTAAAAATACAGCAGCCAGAACAGTCCCATACCTACAGCACATGATGGGAAGGTTGGGGATAATACTGAATAGTATGTAATGGCTTTACTCTATTCTGATTGGCTGTATATTCTGTAGCATGGTATAGATGCATGTAGTCTACACTTGAAGCAGCTTAAATGCCTAATGAAACAGGTTGCTAAACTTAATTCAGTCAAGACATGTTGCTGAATAAGTTTGCCAGATGTGTTCAGTGTTTACTCATTACTGTCAAAAAAATTCTTAACTTTACCTGATCTAGATTCATTCTCTGCTGGTTTAACTTGCATTGCATTCTGCATCTGTGATGAAAAGCAAAACAAAATGTGTAAATACCCTGTGTATAGTAAGTCCAATCCCTAGTACAATCTTTCAAAAGGTGGAGCAAGTTTGGCAAACTTTCTTTCAACCAGCCTCTTCCACCCAGCACATGTTACAGAGTAGCGTTTAAATAATGTGTCAGAGTCTGTAAGATAGGTGAACCTTTGAAAAGGAAGTGTGGTAGATAACTTTTACAAAAAAATATGAGTAAAGAGCAACAAATAAACAAAAAGCAATTAAGCCTGTATATAGTACCTTAAAACATTTGTTTGTTATTGTGTGCCTAAGCACTATTCTAAGTAGAAGTTATTACTACAGCACAGATACTTCCTTATAACTAAACCTTTTTACTAAACAATTATTCACCAAAGTCTAGGTAAATATTTACCACTTTCACTGACACTGAGGAAAACATTGTTTTAGTATATACCACTCAAGCTAAATAACTACCAAACTAACGCAACAAGCAAATGGTCAGCAACTTAACAATTTCATGTGCTGTGCTGCTTGGAGATGAATAGTACTTTGTTAAAGGAGCTCTGTCACGAGGATTTTGCAGATTTTTGGTTTTAGCTGTTCTAAAATCAACTTTACCCATAAAAAACCATTATTTTTGAACATCTAAAGGAAGATATAACCTTCATATATGGATAGAAACCCAACTACAGCTATAAATATCGATTTTTTTAAGACACACGGAAACAGCTTGAAAAGTTTAGCTAAACTTTTCAAGTTGTAATCCATTTCCATCATAGACATCTGCAGCTAAAGATGCTTGTTAACAGTTTCGGTGCTCTAATATAGCAATGGTTAATAAAAATGGACAATTATTTTTTGTTTTCCTTTGACACGAATAAAATGCATAAATTTTGGCTGTTCAAAAATCTGTTAAAATCTGTGACAGAGCCCCTTTAACCACCTGTGAGTTAACCAATCAGATGTTAAAAAGCACTATTCACTCATGTGGTAATAAAGAAGCCTATGCTGTGTGGTACACTGTGATAACACACGATGGACATTTGAGAGCACAAGGAAAATTTCTTGAGTGTATAACTGCATATATCATAAATTAATATCTTTCGCCACAATTCAAATATATGATCTTTTATACATTTGTTTGCATCCTTCACCTTCTACAGGCATATTAAGAACTCACAAAGTGACCAGCCCCCAGATGGCTTGATAGCTCAGTTGGTAGAGCACTGCACCGTTATTGCAAGGGTCATAGGTTTGAATCCCATTCAGGCCTGAATTTTTTTTTAGGCTTTAATTTCAAAACTGCTTAAGTTGTGTGTATAACTGGGAACCTATAACTGCAATGATCAATCATAAATTCAATTAAAAGTTTATGATGAACATTTACCAGAGTTTAAGGTGTAGGCAGCCTGTAAGTTTGCCTAATGGGGGAGAACCAATTGTTTATAATAGTCTAAAATGTCGATTAACTTAATTTATATACTTCAAAAATTTCTCCAATTTAAAAGCACTTTTTCTCGATTCTTACGACCTGTAAAATTTCATCCCTTCTAATACAACTAATCTTGAACCAATTGGAATGACCTTATTAAGAAAAACGTCCAATAAAACATTATTCAAATTTTGTTCCACTAACAAAACAAGCATCAGGAAGTACTAGAATACATCCACGATTTCGTGGGTAAACAGACTGTATTAATTTTGGCGATCCTTATCACCGCTTGGATTTTAGTCTACTGGATAAATGAAGTATTTTCGATTTCCTTTAACATCTCGATTAACATAAGCAGATTAAACGTTCTCGAGTTATTACTACGATTGTAGACAGAACATTGGACCTCCAGACCAAAACCACAGCAAAGAAACGTGGTTTCGAGGCCGTCAATAGCAACCTAAACGGAAACTCTGTAGAAAGGTTTTCAAATGAGGTTTGTGTTGAACCTCGGTTAAAAACCACTTCCAACGACTGAATCCGGTTATTAGACTTGAAGACGATATATATTAGAAAACAAGGGCTATAACGTTAAATGGTTAATGTACATTTTGAGGGTATTCTACAACGAAAACTTTACCATAAATTAACAACTTACCCCTGGTAGGGTTTTCTTCTCGTGTAAGTCCTTTTGAGCCGAGAGAGCTGCTTCGCGTGAGCAGAAAGTAAGAAATGCACAGCCTAAAAATACGGCAAAACATTAGACTGCTGAAAAAATCCGGCAAGGATTATGCTTCTGAAATTACCTTTGTGACTCCTCGTCAATCTGTCTCGCAAAACCGTCAGCTCGTGAATTTGTCCGTAGCTTTCGAAATAGGGCCTGAGGTCTTTGTCATCCCACGTTTTTGGGACCTGCCCTATAAACAGCTTGATTGCATCTGCATCTCGCATGGGAATCGTTCCACCGTTATTCATCGACGTCATGTCCATTCCAAGGTTAGTTAGGCCAGAAATAAAGAAATAAAAAAGTTTGCAAGAGAAAAATACGGAAGCGAAGGCAAAATATGGATGACAGACACTACATGTGGATATCCCAGTGTCCTTTGGGGTCTACTAGTACCCATTCCCTAAACATTCCTCAATTCTCCACATAATACTGTTTTGGTCCCCAACGCTAACAGTCGGGATCCTTTGACTTAAAAAATTAAAAAATTAAAGTATATAGTAAAGCCAATCTGGAGGGCAGTTTTGAGCTATAAGATAAACGGTTTGAACAGAACATGAGCTTACACAGGGCTTAAGCGCCATCAGAGCCTTGTAGCTCCACACGTTTAGTAATCCAGTCCCTGAACTCTCCATTCACCGCGCTTTATAAGGGTTAAACCCTTGCGCTGGTTGGTTTAGACCTTTACTGATCCTTGGAGACCCAGGGGCAGTAGCAACCATACCCAAAAGTGTTTGCACAACTAAATTGCCGGACCCACACGGAGTAGACCCAATAATGACACTGAAAAATTTTCGTCTTTCGTTCACTCTTTCTTGAAAAAATATTTTCCCACATTATTTTAATTTTTTGCTTTAGATAGCAGCTAAAATAATCAACTAATATCAGAGAGGTCTCGTTTTGGAGAATTTTAGAAAAAAAATGCCTACTTTTTGGTTGTTCAGAGCTTGGTTGTTACTGAAAGGGAACGTGATAAGATAAAGAAACACTTTTATTTCTATTAGGAACCTATTAGTATGTTTCAACATGTAAACTTTGGCAAAGCCGCCACTACATTGAAATTCAATTATCATTAGGAACCAGAATCAGCTGGTGACCTAATAGCAAAGTGTTCAAGGCCAGCAGTCATTGGGTTGCTTAGTTGCAAACAATATATTTATAACAAAACCTTTCTCCGCCTTTTATGGCCGCTTTCATTTTTTTTATCCTTTACAGATTATTAAAGAAAAATGTTTATGTTTGATTATTCTTGCAATAAGACAAATTACCACTTTCCTTATTATAAAATGTAACAAGAAAGTGACAAAAACGCCTCAAACGTCCAGAGATCATTACATTTAACATTATTCAGTCATTGCAAACGATATAAACTTTGCTGTGAAACAAATGTTATTGGAGCAATTTGGTGTGAAAATTGTCTCAGACGAATCCAACCTCCACTTTTAAGTGCTTAAGACAGTTCTTTTTGGATACAGCTTGCTAAAAGCAACAACTCCTATTTTGTCCTCGTAAACCATGCGATTAAAAGCTTGTTTGGTTTTCTGTGGTTTCGGCTTTCTCCGCTTGTACGGAGGTATTATGTTGAAGTAAGAGAAACTGTAAGAGCGAGAGATCATGTGTTCATGAATGGTGTTTCTTAGTTCCCTTGTCATGTCATATTTATAAGAGAGTTTGTCTGCCACTATACTCTTTTCAATGGGGCTCAGCTGCATTGCAGATTCACTCAACACAGAAGCGGGCCGGGAGTCTTCTTGGTAATCTTCTATGCCACAGTCAGACGTCGATGCTTCTCTTTTGCTCGAGGAAAGCTTCACCCAGTCTGCTGAATTTGCCCGTATCATGTTTATGCGAGGCAAATGAATTGTTGGTTCTTCTGCTGGCAAATTTTCTTCGCTCTCTCTCAGTTCTCGCGCTATTTCAGCCCGTAATTCTTCTTCACCCAATTTCATCCTTTCCATCGTGGAAGTCATTTTGATAAGTCGATTGTGCTGCTTATCAGCCCTAATAGATTTTTTCTTTAGTTTGGTGTGAAGTCTCCTCTGAATTCTCAGTTTATTTACTTTTTCCTTCGTTGTAATTTTGCTCTCTAGCTGTTGAAGTTTGGAAAGGTTGTCGCTTGTTGTCCTCGCGAGTCTCTGTCGATTTTCATACGGAGTGTAATCCGGACTTGCTTTTCGCTCATTGTCTTCCAAAATTCCCTTTCTGGTATCCTTCAAGTCCCTTTTAAGCTTTGTCTTCTCTGCTTTAAGTATCTGTAGTTGCGTCTTTTTCTTTTTCTTCTTTTCCTTGTAATTTGAACCCGCTTCAGAATGCGGTGTTTGTATTTTCTTCGAAGTTAAAGTTTCACTTAAAGAAGTACTTCTCCCATCGCTGAAACGGACTTGTTTCTTTGTCGCTGACATTTTCATTAGATCATCAGGCAACCTGCTTTTACGGTACACGGACATTTATACTAACACGTTCCGATGATATATATGTTTAACACTGCGAGCGTGTTGTTATCTGAGTGTAACTTCTTGTAGACCAGCCGTATCTATGGTGAAGCCGGTAAGCTCATGAATTTATGATAACTGACGGAAACCCTGGACTCATAGAATTGGAAATACGTTGAAGGCGATCTCCTGTCTTTTGTTTTTGAGCCAATTAAGCCACGAGAGTCTAATCGCTGTCTTAAGCAATATGAACCCTCGTAATTAACGAAGAAGAAAAATATTTTGGAATTTCTGTAAGTCCCCGTCGAGTTCTTTGAACGTGAAGACATAAGCAATGATGTGTTGTCTGTATACCTGGCCGCCGTTTCCAGCCAAGAATATTTAAGTAATGACATCAATGAATTCAATATGTTAACGGCAAACATTTCTCAACGGTTTTTGCAATAATGTGCGCGATAACGTGCAGGTGGCAATTGTAGTGTTTCACTGGCGCGCAGAGTGACACAAACGCTCAAACTTGTCAGTGTAAACTAATGAAACAAGCTATTAATTCTAAAAAATAGCTGTCTTTTAAAACGAAGTGTATCCCCATTTAAGAGAAAGACTTTCCTGTTTAGTGTAGATAATTTCTTTTTTTAAGCAGTTTGATAACTGACCGCCGAACACAGGTCAATAAAAGCGATTGCGTTTCCCCGGTCTTTTCTATTCTCTTCTTTTTGTATAGGGATCAGCATGAAAGAACAACCGGGAAAAAGGGACCCATGAAAGAATTAACTGACGAAGAGACTCGACTTTCGAGGTTTTCAGAGTGACTGGCCCTCTGGGCCGGTGGGGTACCCCCAGAAAAATTGGCTGGGAGTGTGTGACCCGCTCCATAAGACCCTTATCCCTACCATATTTGACAAAAATTCGATTCCCTATTTCAGAGCTGGCCTGGGCTAGATTGTTTCTCTTTAAAATTTTCAGAGCAATGTCAACGACTGTGTCTACATGTTTTCATTAGGTGGGATAGCTTCTTTTAAAAATCATACCCAATTCAAGACTAGAGTACAAAACCCCGGAGGGGGGACTCCCATATGGATTGGACGGGGATGCTCGTCGTCTCGCTTGGGGATGTAAATTTTCGAGTTTGGTCTCGCTTAAGGTGTTCTGGGCAAAATGTCATTATTTTTAGCCGTCAAGGTCTCGTTAACGGTTGCACGTGAAGAAATAACAAAACCGAAAGAATTTTGATTCTTTATATTTTTCTCAATTCATATAAACAAAGTTTTCCATACCATTAATATCTAAAGTCCACTGTAGCAAAATGTCTTTGTCTATTGTTTTACAAGAGTGTAATACTAAACTCGACGAAACTGGTCTCTTTTAGGGGTCTGCATAATCTTCAGCTACGCCCAGATTGGTCTCAGTTTAGGATACAAGAAACTGAAAAACATATTATATATACGTTCTAGTGAAAGACGAAGTAGATATGGGTCTTTGAATTTGATTTGTCCGAAGTATAAAAGAGAATCAGATGTTGCTAGGACTTTTCAAGTATCAGCCACTAGGTTTTGGAATTCACTTCTCAATGAAATCAAGAGTAGCTCTAGTTTAGAAATTCTGAACAAGTCTTTATATAAGTATTTTTTTAAGTCCTATAACCATATTCATCATTTTACCTAGGTTATTCTTTCTACATATTTATATATATTGTATTAATTGTTAGATACATTACATTTTAAATCACTTGTACATTAGTTTTTATTCCTTCACTTTTATATGTATATTTACGTTTATTTTGAATTTGTTTAGAGGGCCACGAGTTCATCAGTGCTTACTGTTAAGTCACGGTCACCCTCCAAAAATAAAGTTAATTGTTATTATTATTATTATTATTATTATTATTATTATTATTATTATTATTATTATCATTATTATTATTATTAAGTCTCTTTTAGGGGTTAAATTTAAAAAATTTAAAGTCATCCCGGGACAAAAACCATACCGTATTTTAGATCAAAATAACCAAACTCGATACCAAATAATAAAAATTAAACTCTTTGTGGCCGCAAACACCCATCCCCCTACTTGAGCCTGCGGGTGATTCACGTGGTTAAAGCCGTGAATCTAGGATTCAACTCTTTAAAAACATATACAATTATTTTTTAAAGGAGTGCTGGTCGAAGCTTCTGCCACGAAGAGCGGGACGAGCGGGATGCAGGAAAGCGGGTTCCTTAAAAAAGCTTCCGCTGGACTGTTATATTGTCGGCTCAATGGTTTCGTGAATAGTGGTTTTGGAAAAATGGCTTCAGGTGGTGACGAGTCGAGCAGAAATAATCAGGAAATTCAACCTCAAGAAGATGAAATAGCGGTCGTGCGAGATACCGAAGGGGTTTTCCGACATTTTATGTTCTTACGTTTCCAAGATGAGACGCAAAGAGGCGAAGAACTGGGTGAAATGAACAGTCCTTCTGCAAGCGCACGTCCAGACGCATTGGAAGAACTTCGGTCGTGTAATGATGTTCATCCATTTTCCCAGCATGTTCCTATTATTGGTAGACGCTTAGGAGAGATAGGTGATGAAATAGATGCTAAATACAAAGACCAATTCAAGGATATGATCGATTCATTAAGCCTTACACCTGCAACAGCGTACGAGACGTTTGCCGCAGTGGCTCGAAGGTTGTTTCGTTCAGGAATTAACTGGGGAAGAGTAGTAGCTTTACTTTGTTTCGGCTACGAAATAGCCGTGACTGTCATACGCAAAGGATTCAGTGGGAATTTTCTACGGAGAATCATTCGATTTGTGGTGGATTTTATCTTCAACGAGAGAATCGCTCGCTGGATTGCTCAGCACGGTGGATGGGTAAGAAAGTTTCTCACATAAGCTCAAGTTTAATTACGCATTTCCTTGATATTGAGCTGTTGAGGGTTGTTTAAAAAAAAATAACTTGTGACTTTTGCTAAGTCTACCGCAGATTCTTTATTAAATTCTTCCTTTGTTTGAATTAATTAATGAAACATTCTGTTGGATACTTCATGTTTTTCGCCGCCATTCTGCGCTGATTTGTCTAGTAAGAGTAATTTCTTAGACAAATAATTTCTTAGACAATTCACAATGAGAAAGTAAGTTGTTTGTTTGACTGACTTTCATGTATTTTGTCACTTTACAATGTCACACTTCTAAGTATGGGTACGTTTTCCATTACACTTCAGGTGTATACCGTAACTCAGAGTGAAAAAGCGTGCTGGTATTTGAATGTTAATTTTATTTATACTTCACATGGATGTACATTGATATCAGTTAGTCCAAGTTGAAACCTGACAGATAAGAGCATGTGCTCTTACATTAAATGGACTTGATGATGGTGAAAACAATGTTAAGGAAGTAGAACCAGGTGTAAAGATAAAAAAACAAAGTGATACAAAATTTTAGTTTAATATAATGAATAGTTTGCAAGGGATTAACACAGAAGGGAAAAGTACAGCCATTTAACATTCTCTCTGTACATATTGTACTTTTAACTAGTGTTTTTCTTAACTCTATAATTTATAAGATGATAACCTTTTCATGATCTTTTAAAGTTTTACATTTTTACTGTTAAAGAGAAAGTTCAAGTGGGAATGTCCAGAAAGTTAAGGACCTGATTGGCTCAGACATTTTATAAAGACTCCGTGAGTTTTCACATTCAAATTAGGAGGTGTGGTCTGTACATGAAATCAGCAAGTCTCTGGGACATTTACAATTATAAACATTTAGTTGCATGAGCAGACATTTATGGGCTCATCCTCATTGTGAGAACATGTTACACTCACCAGTGATGTAAAACAAAGTAATAGACCCTAACCCTAACAATAGCTACAAAACAACGAAAAATTTTACAGCTTCTTACATCAAAGAAAACCCCATTTATGACATGCCAAATGTAATGCATATGTTTTAGTTAAAAATTAAATTTGGGTAAAAATTAAATTCCTTCATCTCTTAATCCTACTTATGAATAATTAGGGTTAGAAGACAAAGGAATTCGAGAATCCCACTAGGTTTAAATTATTTTTTACCTGAATTCAATTTTAACTACAACACTTACATTATGCATACATGGTTTAAATACTCTGTTTACCTCAAGATTGTGTCAAATTACCAATTAATATTGATATGTAAATCAACCCTAAAACTTTGAGGTGAATCAAATGGGAAGTAGGCTTGGCACATGTACAGTTCAACATTTGCACCAGGTGTCATCAACTGCCTGCAGTATAGAATTCAGAAAGTTCAAACTAGTCCCTCTGTAAGATGAGAATAGAGGATAATGCAGTAAGGCTTGGGTTTTTGTGAAGAGGAGAGTTGTGTTATCAGAGGAAGTGTGGTAGTGGAGAACATTGGTAAATACAAGTAAATAAGATAAATGAGAAGAGTTAGCTTCAGTGGTTAATTTTATGGGGAGCCAATGCACCCACTTGAAAGAACCAAATGTAGTCCTAAAGTTTTGAAGCTGGCATTTTATTAAACATGCTTATAAAAGATCCTAAGTGCTTGTTTTGCTCTGTTATAAGGCACTCAAGAAGTGATCTGTGGACTTCTACACCTTTTGTTCACACTCTTGGTCCAAGAGAACAAAGTACTGTTAAGGTGTCTTCACTTTTTTAAGACAAAAAAGATATTCTTAAATTGCCCACAGATTGTCATTCAGATGAATGAAAATGATTATATATGTGACTGCTTCTTGGAATGGGGTATATTTTTTCTTATTCTGATATCTTTTCTCCACAGAGAGCTGTGCTAGATTTCCGGCTGTCAGAACCCAGCTGGTACACAGTTGGAATTGTGCTTATGTTAGGAACAATGGCAGTTTACCTTGCTGCAAGGAAGACATGAAGTAAATGGACAGTTGTAACTGTTACTAATAATTTGCCACTCTGTAAACTCTGAAAGACTGAATACCAGCTTTCAACAAGTGAGCTAAATGATTAGGTAATGATTTCCAGTGGCAGCCATCAAATAATCACAGCTGGTTGATCTGTCTCTCCAAAGCTTCCAGAGTAGTGAAATTACATCTTTTAGATGGAGATATACAATTTTTTTGACAAACATTTCTTGCAATTTAAAAATGTACTTACTGATTTATCAGTTATGGTCATACTAACATTATTCTAACTGCAGTCAACTTGTGTTATAGCATACACCCTTGCCACTCTCACAACCAAGATTTCCGGTTCCTTTTAATTGTTGTACATGTCTACTTTGACACATATATCATCTAATATAGGCCACAATAGTGCACAAACTACTAAACATTCCAAGGGTACAGAATAATATTAAGTCATTCAATACTTCCAAGTTGTCTGTCTTAATAAGCGAAGAATAATTCTTAAAAGTGGGATTCCATATTTGAGAGAGTTGTTTCCATACATTTCTTTGTAGTTTTAGCCAGGGGTGAAACTCCTGTTCTTAATAGTTGGTGTTCATAATAGTGAAATAAATAGAAGGGTGTCTGCAAGGTTTAAACCCAGATTCAGCAGTTGTAACTTTGCCATTGCACAGTTTCTAAGAATTTTCCTGTAGATCTTGCCTTGAATATAAAAAGAATTTTATAAGTAGAAGACTGAAACCAAGTTGGCAATGAGTGCTGAGCTTCAAATTTTAAGTATCGTAATTTATTTTGATGGTGTCTTCAAAAGCTTTCATAAGAATCAGTCCCACAGATGGTTGCTGGGTTTTAAGAAAATTCACATAATATTATTCAAATTCTGTTAAGCATATCTTGTATCTCGAAACATGGATCAAAAATTTGTTTCATTCATTCCCCAGGGGAAAAATTCAAACTTTCTGGAATTTTAGACCACTGACAATAGCATGCATTAGCAATAGATGTTTAATTGTGGCTGTTTTCTTTGAAATAGGCACACTCTTGTATGTATGTATCAGTTTTTGTAAATTATCCTTCAGTAATGGCACAAGTAACTATCACTTGTAATAGGAGTTGTCAGTGTCAATGAAAATGTACATAAAGAATCAATGATCAATAATTAGTAGTAGGCAGTATTCTATCGATTATGTAATGGCAAAGTAAAACGAAATAACAGTCCTTAAACTTTATATAGCAAATCAAATGGTGTCCAAGGTAGCCAAGAAACAGCAGGACAAGAAATTATGTGGTATCTGATCTTTCACTGTACCTTTTTTAGAACATTCCAAATCTTAAGATTAGGTTCATCTAAGGCCTATGATTGATTTACAAGTTGCTGTCAATTATCTTAGCAGGTATCCGATCTTGTTTTGTGCGTACTAAATTACCGACTACCAGTATGTTCAATGGAATCCTTTATCTGTTGGCATGCAAGTACTACAACAGCTGTATTTTTGTATTTGTTTGACATGCAGTATTTTTGTTATAAATATGGGCTTCCAGTAACCTGTGAGCACAGACAGATTTCTGGCTTTTGTTTCATGCCACCAAAAAACAGGTATTTTTTTAGCAGCTTGAAACAAGCTGGGAGTCCATGTGTTTGCAGACTAGGCTTCAGTAATAATTAATTTTAATTTCTGGTTTCCTCTTTAAACAACAAAAGAGGTGTCATTTCTGAGCTTTGTTGAATAATGTGCATTAGTCAACGGACTGTTTTATTTTTGTCATCCTTCACACAAACAAGATTAATATAGTAAATAAATGAAATTAATGTATAAACAGGATCCCAGTGTCTCTTTTTTGCCACTGTATGCTTTGTCAGGGCCTTAACTTTTTAGAATATCACAACTCACGACAAGCTAAAGTTTTTACTGTCTAAAATCTTTTAATTAGGTCATCACCCGAACATTTCTTCTTGATAATTGCATTTTGATTTTTACATTTCACCCTAACTTTTGGTTGTTATTCAACTGTTTGTACACTTTGATTATGTTAAATATTTATGGAGTATAAAGTTGTACAGCATCTTTTAATTTTGGTTTAACTATTACTGTAATATGTTTGTGAGATATTGACGATAAACATCAACAACAAATAACTCAAAGATGAATGTGAATTTCGTACTAATAAAAAATGACTTTGTGCTTGCCTATTATCATGCCCTCATTATTGGTGTGCTTACTATAGTGTTATATAAAATAATTTCTACATCTTTTAACCATTAACACCTGGAGATTTTTTGAAAAAATGTATTTCTTGGACGTTTTTGGCCTAGATATAAGCTGCATTAGCTCCATTCTTCTCAAAAAGGCATTTGTAACAAGACCGTATGCCATTTTATGACATTTCTGCTCGGGCATGCACAGAAGTAAACATTATGAGAATGTGCCCCATGCCTTTAGGCATTTTTTAAAATTTTTTTTTCAATTTTCCTGTTTTTGTTTTTACTGCTTGCTTTAAGTTCAAGCATTCTTCTGAAAGCACCATCAAGATGAGAAATTCTTACCACAGTTGCCAGGTGTAGAGAAAAATGTTGAGTTTTTCACTCAAATTTCTAACCTTTTTGTGCATGGTTTAGGCTCAATTGACCCAATCCCTGATCTGGGTATCATTGGAAAGATCTCCTCCTCTGACAGACCTTGTGAGCCAATTTTGGTCAAAGGTAGAGCAAAGGCCAACAATCATCATGGGCAGTTACAGCAGCACAGGCATCAATGGGTTTATGTTAATAGTGCTCAATCACTGGTTTCATATTTTGCTACTGTAAATAATTGAAGGAGACCTCTCATGAAACAGAAGTTTAACTTCAGCTGAGATGACATATATGACTTGATTGGTAGATTTCAATCCATTTTGTTTCATCTTAGTGATCATAGGGAGATGTGTTAAAAGAGTAATTTTATTTCATTGACTAATATTACATGTACCGGTATTTCTTAAATAGAGAATCTAATATTTTCTTGGAGATAAATAATACAAACAACAAATTGAAAACCAGGACATAAAAAAGTAAAACTCTGAGTGACTGAACTGATCATTGGTTTAATCCCCCTTCTTTGATTGATTGTTTTAACTTGTTTGGTGCTAAATAAATTGATATAAGTGGTTTTGAAATGCAAAGTGACACAAAACTTTCCCAGCCTGAAGCACATTCTTAATTAGCTAACCCATCCTTACATTTAGCTTAGCCCCAAAACTTAGTTGAGCCATGCATCAGATGATTAGCTCTCCACCATGAAATGTTATGGTAGAATTCACCTCACTGGCATCATTTAGGTTAGCCCCACAACTTAGATGAGCCATGCATCAGATGATTAGCTATCCACCATGAAATGTTATGGTAGAATTCCCCTCACTGGCATCATTTAGGT